>Ga0075425_100000166_pt1 | contig 57747 bp, 60 predicted proteins | sample SoiMethybrSBSTD4_FD_75300 | JGI IMG/M metagenome (GOLD analysis project Ga0075425, IMG submission 75300) | Bulk soil microbial communities from a Populus tree surrounding site in Tennessee, USA - Soil MetaG P. TD hybrid SBSTD4 | ecosystem: Environmental > Terrestrial > Soil > Tree plantation... | reverse complement strand
ATGCCCACAGCCACGCCTTCCAGCGGATGCTGCGCGGGCGGGTCGAGCGGGTCGATCCCGACCATCCCCACGACGACTTCTGGACCTGGCGTGAGGCCATGTACGAGGCCGCGAACTCGATCGACCCCGACGGCGCCTACGAGGTGGCGCTGCTGGTCTACCGCGAGATGGCGGCGGCCGGCTACACGGCTGTCGGCGAGTTCCACTACCCCCACCACCAGCCCGGCGGCGAGCCCTACCCCGACCCCAACGCGATGGCCAAGGCCACCGCCGCGGCCGCCGGCGATGCCGGCATCGAGATCGTGATGCTGATGACCGCATACGCGCGGGCCGGCTGGGGGCTGCCGCCGACCCCGGGCCAGCGCCGCTTCTGCGATCCCGACGTGGCGTCGTATCTGGCACGGGTGGATGCGCTGGCGTCGGAGACCTCCGTGGGTCTGGCGCCGCACAGCGTGCGGGCGGTTCCGCGCGACTGGCTGGAGGAGATCACCGCCTATGCAGCGTCCAGCGGCATGGTCGTTCACATCCACGCCAACGAGCAGCGGCGCGAGATCGAGGAGAGCCTGGCGGAGTACGGGCTGCGGCCGATCGAGCTGCTGGCCGAGATCGGGCTGCTCGGCCCGCGGGCCACGGTGATCCACGCCACCCACGTCTCCCAGCGCGAGCTGGAGCTGCTGGCCTCGAGCGGTGCCACGGTCTGCGCCTGCCCGACCACCGAGGCCAACCTCGGCGACGGCTTCCTGCCGGCGCTCGAGCTGATGCAGCACGGCGTGCCGATCTGCATCGGCACCGACTCGAACACCATCATCGACCCGCTCGCCGAGCTGCGCGAGATCGAGCACTGCGCGCGGCGCCTGGTGGAGCGGCGAAACGTCCTGGTGCCGCCGGGAGACGACGGGCCCACGCCCTACCTGCTCGAGATCGGCGGGAAAAACGGCGCACGCGCGATCGGCCTCGGCGATCCTCCCGGAGAGGTCGAGATCGACCTCGATCATCCGCTGCTGGCCGGGGTCGCACCGGCCGACGTCACGGCCGCGCTGATCTTCGGCGGCGCGTCCGCCGCACTCCGCCCCGCCTCGAAAGGATGACCTGAATGGATTTCACGCTCAGCCCCGAGTTGAAGCAGCTGCGGGCCCGCACGCGGTCGCTGGTCGACGACGTGCTCCAGCCGCTGGAGCTGGAGGCCGAGCAGAACGGCGGGCGGCTGTCGGCAGAGGCCCACGCACAGGTCAAGCATGCGGTGCTGGCCTCGGACCTGAACGCGGCAAACATCCCCACCCGCTACGGCGGCGCCGGCCTCAACCTGACCGAGCAGATCGTGATGCACGAGCAGCTGGGACGGCTCACGAACTGCCTGTGGGTGCTGGTCTGGAGCCCCTCCAACGTGCTCGTCCACGGCACGCCGGAGCAGATCGAGCGATACCTGCTGCCCGACGTGCGCGGTGACCATCGCCACGCCTACGCGATCACCGAGGAGCATGCCGGCTCCGACGCGCGCGGCATCCGCGCAGAGGCGGTGCGGGACGGCGACGTGTACCGCCTGTCGGGCAAGAAGTGGTTCGTCACCGACGGCGACATCGCCAGCTACTTCCTGGTGCTGGCCTGGGCCGTGGACGGGCTGGAGCGCCAGCCGACGCTGTTCATCGTCGACAAGGACCTTCCGGGGGTCGAGATGACGGATGATCCCGACTTCACGCACAACTTCCCCTACCGGCACCCCGAGTACACCTTCACGGACGCGCCGGTACCGGTCGACGCGGTGCTGGGAGAGGTTGGGCAGGGGTTCGACCTGACCGGTGAGTGGTTCATCGAGGAGCGCGTGCACATCGCCGCCCGCTGCTGTGGCGCGTGCGACCGGCTGATCGAGCTGGGCACCGAGTGGGCGCTCGAGCGCGAGCAGTTCGGCGGGCGCATCTTCGACCACCAGGCGATCTCGTTCATGCTCGCCGACAGTGCCGCCGAGGTGACGGCGGCACGGCTGCTGACCTACTACGTCGGACAGCTGCACGACTCGGGCGCCGACCCCAAGCTGGTGCACGCAAAGGCGTCGATGGCGAAGCTGGTCGCGTCCGAGACGGCCGGGCGTGTGGCCGACCGCGTCGTCCAGATCTTCGGCGGCCGCGGCTATATGCGTCGCAATCCGGCCGAGCGGCTCTGGCGGGAGCTGCGCGTCGACCGCATCTGGGAGGGCACCTCGGAGATCCAGCGGCTGATCATCAGCCGCGGGCTGGAGCGCCGGGGCGTGCCGCAGCTGCTGGAGCTCTAGATGGGGGATTCCACGAGCTGCGGCCGGCCTACGCGGCTTCGCGCTCGCGGCTGAGCACGCGCGAGATCCGCGCCAGCTCGCGCTCGACCTCGGTCGGGTGGGCGTTCAGCTTGAACAGCGGGCTGGTGGCGCCGTCGCTGATGAAGCGGCCCAGCAGCACCATCCCGGCCGGCTCCAGTTCGACCTCCGGCGTGCGCAGAATCGTGGACAGCTCGGTCACCTGCGGCCGCAGCTCGATCAGCGCGCCGCGATGCACGGGCACCGGGGTGGGGTGGTTTTCGACCGCGGCCTCCACGAAGCGATCGAGGGTGTCCGCGATCTGGCGGCGCTGCCGGCGCGACACGAGCTCGGCGGCGCGCCGCGCGACCGCCTGCGGATGTACGTGTCGGAACCCGTGCAGCACGACGTCGTCGTAGAGCTCGTCGCGCTGCCACCGGAAGAACCGGTAGGCCAGGATCAGCAGCCCCACGCCGAGCACGGCCAGCACGGCAACCGTCTTCGCCATGCCAGGCTGGATCTTGTGCGCGCCGTAGCTTCCGACCAGCGCCAGCAGCGCCAGGATGACGAGTGACGAGGCGCCGGTCAGCGCCGACCGGAGGCGGTCGTTCGCTCGGGCCAGGAGCGCTGTCAGTTCCGACGGAGTCATCTAGTTCTTCATCGTTCGCGCAGCCGATCAGCTTGAGCGCGAATACCTCAACCTGGAGACGGATTACTCAGATCGCCGCCGGCCAACCTCGCGACGGCGGCGAGAGTCCATCTTCTGGGAGCGTAGTTAGGGCAGTATTTGACGCGCGCCAGACGCGAGGTTCGGCGAGGCCGTTAAACAGAGAAGGCGCCCGAAGGCACCCTCTCGAAACCGCTATGCGTCGTGCGCAGCTAGCTGACGCGACGCGCGGAGTACGCGCGCAATGCCAGACCGCTGGCCACGATGGCCAGGCCGATCACGACATACAGCGCAAGCTCAGCGCCCGTGAACGGAAGCGTTCCGCCACCGCCGCCGGTCGAATCGCCTGCAACGCCGCCGCTGGCGTAGCCATCACCGGCAAACGCGGTTGCGGCCGAAACGGCCAGAATCGCGGCCGAGCTCAGCAGGACGAGCACGCCCCTGAGAGCCTTTGTCATTGGAACCACCTCTCCTCGTCTACCCGATGAAGCCTCTACACAGATACCCCGTGCGCCTTGAGAATACGAACAATCCGCCGAGAACGCAAGAGGTAATGCGTCACCTCAGGAAACGGCGCACGGCTCGGCAGGACGATACCAGCGCCCCAAGACGGCATGGCATCGGCCAGGTCAGGTGATGTTCGCCGCCCAGGCCTGGAGTCCCGCCATCTGCCATGGCAGCGGGCAGAACACCGGCCTTCCCGCCCGGGCCAGCGCCATCGCCTGGTCGATCGACAGTTGTTGCTCGCGCGCCAAAAGGGCTGTAGCAACCGTCGCGGATCGCTCGCGGCCACCCCTGCAATGAACGTACACAATGCTCGCCGCTCCGCTGTCCACCGCGGCATCGATCACCCCGGGCGGGATCGTGGCGCCGTCCTTCACCGGCAGGTGCAGCTCGCGGATGCGGGCCTTGCGGTAGGCGCGCAGCACCGCCTCCCGCTCGCCGACCCAGTACTCGCGCTCCTCGCACAGGTTGATCACGACCTGCACTCCCTCGTCGTGCAGCGCCGCCACGTGGTCGGCCGAATGCGGCATCGCCCCGGCCAGTAATCGGTCGCTCAGACGTGAGTAGTTGAGCCGTGCCATGCGGGCATCGTAGGCGACGCCGGGACTAGTCCAGCTGCAGGTCGTCGGCCATCCGCGCCGCCGCCTCCGCGCGGGCGTTCAGCTGGTCCCGGAAGCGAAGCTCGAGCTCCAGCGCCAGCCGTCGCTCGCGCCGCCGGTCGAGCAGTCGATGGATCATGCGCCGCATGCAGGAAGCATGCACGCCCGCGGGCCAAAAATCTACCGAATTGCAGGAATTTCACCGAATCTGTTCCTGGTCTTCGTAACCTGCGACCACCGCGTACACTGCCGCGATGTCCGCTGCACGCGATCATCAGGCGCTGATCGAGGTTGCCGTGGCCGCAGCCGTGGCCGCCGGCGACCTATTGCTTGAGCGGTTTCGGCGCCCCGCCACGGGCGTCGAGCGCAAGAGCAGCAGTACCGACATGGTCTCCGACGCCGACCGCGACGCAGAGGCGCTGATCCGTTCGCTGATCGGCGAGCGGCGCCCCGGCGACGCCGTGCTGGGGGAGGAGGGCGGGCGGGCCGCCGGCGCCGGCGACCTGCTGTGGGTGGTCGACCCACTGGACGGCACCACCAACTACCTCTACCGCCAGCCGGTATGGGCGGTGTCGGTTGCCTGCGAGGATGCCGAGGGCGGCGTCGCCGGCGTCGTGCACCACCCCTGCCTGGGCGAGACCTTCACCGCGGTGCGCGGGGGCGGCGCCTTCTGCAACGGGGCGCCGATCGCGGTCTCTACGTGCGACGACCTCTCGAGCAGTCTGATCGGCACCGGCTTCTCGTACTCCGCAGAGGTGCGCGCCGGCCAGGCGCGCGCCCTCAACGACATCCTGCCGCGGGTGCGCGACGTCCGCCGCGCCGGGTCGGCGGCGATCGATCTGGCCTGGGTGGCCTGCGGCCGTCTGGACGGGTACTACGAGCTTGGCACGCGTCGCTGGGACCGCGCTGCCGGCGTGTTGCTGGTGTCGGAGGCGGGCGGCGTCGTCAGCCCGCTGACGCCGGTGGGGGACAGCGGGGACGGGGCGCTTGCGGCCGGGCCGGCGCTGCACGCGGACCTGGCCGCCCTCGTGGCACCCGCGCTGCTACACTGAATGCGCCTTCCGGAGCCGCCTGCCATGGCGCCCGTTTTACCCGGATGGCTCCAACTGCATGACTTTGGGGATCACGGCTGATCTGGAAGCGGCCGCGCGACGCGTATCTGCGTGGTGCGGAGAACCGCTCTTGCATGAGGGTGAGAATGCCGATTCGGCGCTCGCCCCCGGCACAGCGCGCCGAGCCGCCCTCGACGCGGCCATCGCCGAGATGGATCGTGGGCTGGTCGAGCCCAGCTTCTCCTGGCGTCGCGACTTCTCGTTGATCCTGGGCCTCGACCGCATGCTCTCCGGCCAGCCTCCGAGGCTGGCCTCCGGCACCGCGCTTCGCCGCCACCAGGTGGACGCGCTGGCCGGGCAGCTGGCCGCGCTGATCGCCGACCGCGAGCGAGGCGAGGGGGAGGAGGACGAGGAGGACGACGACGAGGGCAACGGCAACGGCAACGGCGACGAGAACGGCGACGACCACCGAAACGACGCCGGGTTCGACGTGGCGGTCGCCCACGTCGCGCCCGTCCACGAGCTGGAGGCCGATGCGCCCACCGACGACCCCGGCGCTCGGCGCCGCTACCGGTTCAAGCACCCGACCGCGTCCGGCAAGACCATCGCCGCCGCCGGCTTCGTCGATGCTGCCCGCACCACCGGCGTTCTGATCCTCACCCACCGCCGGCTGCTGGTCGACCAGTTCACGCGCGACCTCACCAAGGAGGGCTACGGCTCGCGGCTGCACGAGGCCGTGCTGGTCGGCGATCGCACGCCCGACACGCCGCCGCTCACGATCAACACCTACTCCTGGTTCATCAAGCACGCCTCGCAGCTGAAGGCCGACGTGTACGGCGTGGTGGTCTGCGATGAGGCCCACACGGCGCTGGGCGAGAAGACGTCGGCCGCGATCCGGAGCCTGTCCGAGCCGGTCTATATCGGCATGACCGCCACCGACCAGCTGCTGCAGAAGCACGTCTCGGACGTGTTCCCGGCCGAGGTGGCCGACCTCCCGCTGGCCGAGGCCGTGCGCCGCGGTGTGGTGGCGCCGCTTCGCTGCATTCGGGTGCGCCCGATCGCCTCGCTGCGCACCGTCGAGATCGTCGGGGGCGACTTCGACCAGGGCCAGCTGGCCGTCGCGCTCGACCTCGACCCCCTCAACATGGCCGCCGCCGACCTCTACCAGAGCCGCTTCGGGGACACGCCGGGCATCGTCTACGCGGCCGGCGTCGACCACGCCGAGCGCGTGGCAGCGGCCATGAAGGCGATCGGGCTGCGGGCCGCCGCCGTCTCCGGCCGCACGCCGCCCCGCGTCCTTGCTGAGACGCTGGCCGCCTACGAGCGTGGTGAGATCAACGTGCTGGTGAACGCGATGCTCCTGGCCGAGGGATGGAATGCCCCCCGCGCCACGGTCTGCATGCACCTTGCGCCCACCGCCAGCCGCCGCGTCTACCAGCAGCGGGTCGGCCGCATCATGCGCCTCCACCGCCGCAAGGAATCGGGCATCGTGGTCGACTTCGCCGAGCCCGGCGCGCCGCACACCGAGCGCGTGATCACCCTGCACTCGCTGCTCGACGTCGATGCCTACCGCCCCAGCGGGCTGGTCACGCCGCCGCCGCCGCGCCGCCGCCGCTGGCGCCGCCGGCCGCCGAAGCCGATCGTGAAGGAAGCCTCGTGGATCGTCCCCGTGTCGGACAACCCTGAGCGACGGATCGCGGTGATCGCCAACCAGTGGCGCCTGGTCGATGCGTCCAAGCTGCCGATCGACGAACAACGGGCCTGGGCGGTCGTGGCCGCCCGCGCCGTCACGCCGGCCGACGCGCAGCAGTTGGCCGAGCGGATCGCGGCGCTGCAGCCCGAATCGCGGGAGCTGTTCCTGTTCACCTGCGCGGCCGAGAACAAGCACCGCAAGCTGCGCCTGGCTGCGCTCGGCGACCTGTCCTCCCAGCGGCCGAGCCAGACCACCTTCGCGATGGCCTGCCGGCTGGTGGAGGCGGCGCCCACCTGGCAGCAGGACCGTGGCCAGGGTGCGCGGGTGCTGCTGCTGGCCATGGGCGACGGCAAGATCGATGCTCCGATCGACCGGATCGTGGCCTGGACGTGGCAGCTGGCGCGGGCCGCCCGCGACCACGAGTACCGCTACGCGGGCGCCCACGTCACCGACGGCCGCAGCCTGCTGGGCGCGCTGGCGGCGGCGACCGACGACAAGACCAACACCGAGGCGGCCGCGCGGCTGGTCACCGTCGCCACCACCTCACCGCTCGAGGCAGGCGCTGCCATCCTCGCCGTCGCCTCCCCCCGCCGCAACAGCGCCGCCGAACGGCTGGTTGAGCGCGCCCGTGTGGCGCTGTCCCAGGATCCGCACCGGCTGGCCGCTGCACTCGGCTCGAACATCCCGGCGCCACAGCCCAAGGCCAAGCAGGCGAAGCGGGCCAAGGCAAAGGAGAAGTCCGACAAGGGCGAGACCGTCTCGTTCAACGGCGCCGTCGTCGGCGCCACGCCGCCGGCCGTGCCGGTGAAGCGCGTGGACGGCCGGGTGCTGATCGAGATCCCGGCGGCGGTCGCGGTGCGGCTGCGCGACGACGCCGACCTGGTGGTCGGTGCCTCGCTGGGGGACAAGCCCTCGCTCAGCTGGAGGCTGACCGGGTCGAAGGCGGAGCCGGTGAACACCGCACAGGAGGTGCGCGCGGCGGCCGCGGAGGTGGAGTCGCTCGAGATCTCGGTGGCGAAGGTGCTGAGCGAGCCGCAGCGCAGCGACCGGCACGCGCGTGTGGCCGTGGACGGCGCCGGGCTGGTGGTGCCGCTGACGGTCGAGGAGGCCCAGGTGCTGGCCGACGATGCAGCCCGCCGCGTGCTGGTGCAGCTGAAAGGCGCGGGCGTGCGCGGGCGCGTGCGGGTCGAGTTCGAGATCGAGGTGGATGGGCAGAAGACGCGTGACTCGCGGCCGGGCGCCGTGCGCAAGCTGGCGCGCGGCGAGCCGGTCGGCGCGTCGCCGGAGCGGCGCGAGCGGCGACGGCGGTCGCGGTCGCGCTCACGACGCCGTGGCGACGGCGAACCGGGCGCTGCGGAGGCGAACGGGGCGGCACCGAAGCCTGCGGTGGAGGCGGTGCAGGACGCCGCCGAGCCGGCCTGATTTTCACAGCTACGAAACCGCCGATTCGCTAAACTTGCGGCCGTGAACCGCCTGTGGGTTCATGAACGTGCGTGTGGTGGCCTCATGAAGTGTCTGACCTGCGTCGTTCCCAAACGCCGACCAGGAGAGCAGCAATGGCCACTGGCATCGTGAAATGGTTTTCGCAGGCGAAGGGGTACGGCTTCATCACCCCGGACGACGGAGGCAGCGACGTCTTCGTGCACTTCTCGAACATCTCCGGCACCGGCTTTCGCAACCTCGACGAGGGCCAGAAGGTCGAGTACGAGCCGCAGGAGGGGCGCAAGGGCATGGAGGCTGCGAACGTGACGGTGGTTGGGTAGCCGCGACCGCGCCGGCGGGGACCTGCAGCACGTCCACTGGATCGGGGGTGGCAGCGGCGCCGGCAAGTCGACCGTGGCCAGGCAGCTCGCCGCCGACCATGGCCTACGGCTCTACCACACGGAGCCATTCTCGAGGTACGTCGGGCGGGCTGACCCCGGCGCCACGCCGCTGCTGCAGGAGTTCATGGCGATGGACATGGACGAGCGGTGGGTGAACCGGTCCCCTGAGGTGATGCTGGAGACGTTCCACGGCTTCCAGGGCGAGGGGTTCGATCTGGTGCTGGAGGATCTGCGCACCCTGCCGCCGGATCCGCCCGTTCTGGCCGAGGGGTTCAGTCTCCTGCCGCGGCTGGTCGCGCCGCTTCTGAGCGGGCCGCGGCAGGCCGTCTGGCTGCTACCCACGCCGGAATTCCGGCGCGCGGCCTTCGAAAGCCGCGGGTCGACCTGGACGATTCCGAACAAGACCAGCGACCCGCAGCGGGCTCTGGCGAATCTGCTTGCCCGCGATCAGCTGTTCACGGAGCAGCTTCGAGCCCAGGCGCGCGCGGCTGGGCTACAGACCGTGGACGTCGACGGCAGCCTGGATGTGGCCGAGTCGGTTGCCCGGGTGGGGGAGGCGCTGGGGCTGTAACGGCGGGCAGCATACGAACCCCAGGAGAACAGTTCGTTGGGTACGCGCCACTTGGCGGTGGTGGTGAATGACACTTGGGTTTCAGGACAAAGACTCGACAATCTCGTTACTCCGCACGGCGCGCACCCGGCCGCTGCACCCTCCCCTAAGCTCAGCGGATGGATGTAGCGTTTCCGGACGGCACCGTTGTTCGCGCATCGTCGATCAGGGACCGGGTCGGGCACGACCCGACGCGATCGTTCGGGCTGTATCTCGACATGCGCTGGCTGCCGACCTGGCCTGCCGAGGTGATCGAGTGGCCGGACCACGGGCTTCCGGCCGATGGCGACCGAGCGGCAGATCAGATCATCGCGGCGTTCGCGCGGGCGCGCCGCGGCGACGTGGTCGAGGTGGGATGCGTCGGTGGCCTGGGCCGCACCGGCACCGTCCTTGCCTGTATGGCCGTGCTCGCCGGAGAGCCGCCGGACTCCGCCGTGGATTGGGTCAGGCGTGAGTACAACCCGGCGGCGGTCGAGACCAGCGCCCAGGAGCAATGGGTGCGATGGTTCGCCGACCGGATCAGCGACGGCTAGGCAGGATTGTGTTTGGCATGATTGGTGGACATGCCTGCTGAGTCCAAGCAGATCAGTGCGTCGATCGACCGCTCGGCAGCCGACGCCTACCGATACGCCTCCGATCCCGCGAACATTCCGGCGTGGGCCCCCGGGCTCGGCAGTTCCGTGCAGAACATCGACGGGCACTGGTTCGTGGAGACGCCCGCCGGCCGGGCCGGCTTCGCCTTCGCCGAGCGGAACGAGTTCGGCGTGCTCGACCACGAAGTGACGCTGCCCTCAGGAGACGTGATCTACAACCCGATGCGCGTCGTCCCAAACGGTGACGGCTGCGACGTGGTGTTCACCCTCCGCCGGCTCCCGGATATGAGCGACGAGGACTTCGAGCGCGACGCGAGCCTCGTCCAGGCTGACCTGAACCGGCTGAAGCAGCTGATGGAAGCCGCGCCATGACGATCCCGCTCAGACGATCGTCAGCCGCAGCTTGACCTCGTTCTCCTCGAGTTCACCCGTCTGCTCGAACCCGTACCGCTCGTAGAAGGGAATCGGGCTGCCCTCACCCTGGCCCGCGCTCGTCCAGATCACCTCGACGCCCGGTCGGCCGCGGAAGTACGCGACGATCAGGTCGAGCGTTGCGGTGCCGTAGCCCTTCCGCTGGTGGCGCTCGTCGATCAGCAGCTTCCACAGGTAGTGCGGGATGTAGGGTGGCCCGTCGACCTCGTCGGCGATCATCACGAACCCGACCGGCGTGTCCTCGGCATAGACGCCCCACGGGATGGCGCGCGCACCTGGATGCTCGGCCGCCTGGCGCAGCGACTCGCTCACCTCGCTCACGAACCGGCGCTGTGTCGGCGACACGCGCAGCGCCTCCAGCGCGTCGCGATTCGACCCGGTGATCGGCTGCAGCGTGACCACGGGCGGGAGCGTACTTCGCGCCGGTTCGCTTACCATCACGGCGGGTGAAAGGGCCGCAACTCGCGCTGCAAGGAGGTAGCGAAGATGGCTGAGAGGAAAGCGTCCAAGGGATTTACCGACGACGAGCGAGCCGCGATGAGGGAGCGCGCCCAGGAGGTGAAGTCGGCCGCGCGCCGCGGCTCGCGCGCCAGCAAGGCGGACGGGGAGAGCGACGTGCTCGCGAAGATCGCCGAGATGCCGGAGCACGATCGCGCCATCGCCGAACGGCTGCACGCCATCGTCAAGGCGGCCGCGCCGAGCCTCTCGCCGAGAACCTGGTATGGGATGCCCGCGTATGCCAGGGAGGACGGCAAGGTCGTCTGCTTCTTCCAGAGCGGTCACAAGTTCAAGACGAGGTATGCGACGCTCGGCTTCAGCGACAGGGCCAACCTCGACGACGGCGCCATGTGGCCGAACGCCTACGCGCTGAAGGAGCTGACTGACGCCGAGGAGGCACGGATCAGCGCGCTCGTGAGGAAGGCGACCGGCTGAGATGACTCAGGCCGTTCGGGCCGTGCGCCGGGCGTAGGCCATCGCGGCGCGGCGACTGGTGCAGCCCTGGATCTCCACGATCAGCCCGGCGCGCATCCGAAGCACCTGGTAGAACCGGCCCGCGTCCTCACGCGACCCGTCCGCCATCGTCCAGCGGCCGGCGAGCACCACGCACTCGCCGACCTGCGCGACCTGCTCCAACGCGAACCGCTTGGTACCCGGCCTGGCCTGGCCCTTGTCGACCTGCAGCGCGAGATTCCTGCGCGCCTCGTCCGGGCCGTGACAGCTCGGGGTCTGCCGCCACCACAGGTGTCCCCGCGGTCTGCCCCGCCAGTCCACATCGGGATCGAGCAGGGCCACCGCGAGCTCCACATCACCGCGGTTGATCGCCTCGAGCGCCTCGTTGAGCCCAGGCAGAACGTCGTCCACGACCGCATTGTCGCGTCGGTCGCCTGGTCGAGCAAGGCGCCCGCGTCACAGCACCGTTGCGAAGATGCGTACTGTGAAGGAGCAGCCGCGATCCCGCTCGGAAGTCGCAGCTCTCGTCGCGGCCAGGCGCGCCCTGGCCGCCGGCGAGCGCCCGCGTGCGGTGGTGCTGGTCGAGGGGCTGAGCGACCAGCGTGCGGTTGAGGCACTGGCCGCGCGCCGCGGCCGCGACCTGCGCGCTGAGCGGGTCTCGGTATTGCCGATCGGGGGCGCGCAGGCGATCGGAGGGTTCCTGAACCGGTTCGGCCCCGCGGGGCTGGACGTGAGGCTGGCCGGTATCTGCGACGCCGGGGAGGAGGGTGACTTCCGGCGCGGTCTCGAGCGGGCCGGCATCGGTGAGCGGCTCACCCGTGTCGGGATGGAGCGGCTGGGGTTCTTCGTCTGCTCGGCCGACCTGGAGGACGAGTTGATCCGCGCGCTCGGCGTCGCCTCAGTGGAAGCGGTCGTTGCCGCTGAGGGCGACCTGGGATCGTTTCGCACACTGCAGAAGCAACCCGAGTGGCGCGGTCGCGCGACCGAGGAGCAGCTGCGGCGCTTCATGGGCAGCGGCAGCAGCCGGAAGATCCGCTACGCACGGCTGCTGGTCGAGGCTCTCGATCTCAGTCGGGTGCCGCGGCCGCTCGACGGGGTGCTGGCTCGCGTGTGACAGTGCGCTCCGCTCCCGCGATTGGCTAGCCGACCAGCTCGCGAAACGCCGGCTCTTGCCGGAGCGGATCAAGATCGGTGTCCTCCTTCGCAAGGTCGCGGAGGTCCGGCCGTCGCTCGAAGGCGGTCTGGAGGTGACCGATCGCGTCCTCCTTGTGGCCCGCCAGCGCCTCGCAGCAGGCGAGGTTGTAGAGCGGCGTTGCGTATTCGCTCGCCTCGACCGGCTCGCGCGCGCGGTCGATCACGGCGTCGTAGTCGCCGGCCTCATAGGCGGGGTGGAACTCCGCCCAGACCTCCCAGCCCCCGACCTCGTATGGCTGGCCCACGGTGCTGCCGATGGCGAGCACCGTCGTCCCCGCCTCCTCCGCAACGGCGGTGCGGGTGCTCTCCGGCCCAACGAACACGAGCGTGCCCTGGGGTGCATCCGCGCTGTCTCCGTCGATCTCGAACCGGGCACGGCCGCGCAGCACCACGTAGAGCTCCTCCTTGCCCTCATCCTCTCGGTGCTCGGGCACGAGCCGGTCGCCCTCGTTCGCAGCCGTCCAGGCGTTCGTCCCAAACGCGCTGATCCCCAGGTGGTGGCGGACCGGCCGCATGTGCGTGTCCTGGCGGTAGGGGATGTCCTGCAGGTCGTCGACGATGGCGATCCGATAGCTCACAACAGCTCCTTTGTCGGCTAGTCACACGCGGCAACCGGGCTACGGGTTCCCGAGCCGCCGGACTCGTGGGCGCTACCCGCCCACGACGAGGGCTAATCACAAGCGCATAGTAGTGCCGCCCCGATCGGCGAAGCCGGACTACGGGAGGCCCACGGGAACTGCAGCCTGCCGGTTCGCGATCAGCTCGACCACCGCCTGGCGGTCGCCGGCCCGCAGCAGCTCGATCGGATCAGGGCTGCCGTTCACAATCCCCTCGAAGAACGCCTTTCGCTCATCGTAAGTGGGCAGCGTCGCCTTCGCCCAGCCTCGCGTGTCGTTCAGCAACTCCGCCAGCTCCGCATACTGATCCCCGAACAGCTCGCTGATCTCGCGCTTCATCCGCTTGGCCAGCGCCGGGCTCGCGCCCGCCGTCGAGATCGCGATCGCGATCGGGCCCGAGCGCACAATCGCCGGCAGGATGAAGCTGCACAGCGGCGGCACGTCCACCACGTTGCAGAGCATCGCCCGGCTCTCCGCCTCCTCGAACACCGCCACGTTCACATCCGTATCGCTGGTGGCGGCGATCGCCAGGAAGTGACCCTCCAGATCGCCTCGTCGGTACGGCCGCGCCGTCAGCTCGATGTCGCCCGCGTCGGTCAGCTCCTTGACCGGCGCGTTCACCTCGGTCGCGATCACGTGCACGCTCGCGTCGCACGCCAGCAGCCCCTCGATCTTCTCCAGCCCGACCGCGCCCGCGCCCACCACCAGGCACCGTCGCCCGGTCAGCTTCAGGCAGGCCATGTAGAACGTCGTGGCCATCATGTCGGCCACGCAACGCTGGTCGCAGAGCTCCAGGCGGTGCTGGCACACGCATGGCTTGCCCCGGTAGGTCTGGGCCGGCATGGTCGAATCGTAGCGACGGGTGCGGTAGACTCGCCCACCCCGACCCGAGGTACAGCTAGCGCATGAGCTACCAGCGGCCCCGCGAGGATTCCGTCTCCCACACCATGGCCACCCGGCTGCTGACGATCGGGCCGTCCGAGGCGCTGCAGGAGGCCGCCCACCAGATGGCCGACCGTCGCGTCGGCGCGATCCTGGTCACCGACGGCGACCATCTGATCGGCATCCTCACCGAGCGCGATGTGCTGCGAGCCGTCGGCCGCGGCACCATCGAGGGCACCGTCGAGCAGTGGATGACCCGCGACCCGATCACCGTCGGGCCCGATGCAACCAACGGCGAGGCGGCCATGATGATGATCCACGGCGGCTTTCGGCACGTGCCCATCTGCGATCAGGGCAAGTTGATCGGGGTCGTCTCGATCCGCGACCTCCTGACGCTGCCGAACGAGTCCCCGAAGGGCGTGTGACGTAGCCGCGGCCTACTGCACGAGCTGCGGCGAGCCGGTCGCGGCCGGTTCCGGGTTCTGTTCGAACTGCGGCGCCAGGGTGGGCGGCGCGGGCGTGTCGGGTGGCGTGCACGTCTCGGCCGGCGAGACCAGCGGCAAGGCGATCGCCTCGCTGGTGCTAGGGATCGGCGGCTTCGTGATCTTCCCATTTGTTTTGTCGATCCTGGCCATCGTGTTCGGTCACCAGGCGAAGCGTGAGATTGCGGAGCGTCCGGGGCTCGGTGGGGCCGGCCTGGCCACGGCAGGCATCGTGCTGGGCTGGATCGGGGTGGCGCTGGTGGTGCTGGCCGTGCTGTTCATCGTGCTGGTGGTTGCGGCCAGCACCAGCACCAGCCCCGGCTGACGAGAGGTAGGCTTGCCGCCATGAGCACAGGCATCTTCACCCTCCCCACTCCGTACAACGAACCGGTGCGCGACTACGCGCCCGGCTCGCCCGAGCGCGCGAGCCTCAAGCAGCGGCTGTCCGAGCTGGACGGTCAGCAGATCGAGATCCCGATGATCATCGGCGGCGAGGAGGTGCGCACCGGCACCACCGCCAAGTCCGTCAAGCCGCACGCGAAGCACCACGTGCTGGCCGAGTACCACAAGGGCGGCGCCGAACAGGTCGAGCAGGCGATCGCGGCGGCCCGCGACGCCCACAAGGAATGGTCGCGCACCTCGTGGGACGAGCGCGCCGCCGTATTCCTGCGGGCCGCTGACCTGCTGACCGGGCCGTGGCGCGACACCATCAACGCCGCCACCATGCTGGGGCAGTCAAAGACCGTCTACCAGGCCGAGATCGACGCTGCGTGCGAGCTCGCCGACTTCTGGCGCTTCAATCCCACCTACATGCGCCGGATCATGGAGGAGCAGCCGCGCTCGTCGCGGGGCATCTGGAACCGGATGGAGTACCGGCCGCTGGAGGGCTTCGTGTTTGCCGTGGCGCCGTTCAACTTCACGGCGATCGCCGGCAACCTGTCCGGCGCTCCCGCCCTGATGGGCAACACCGTGATCCTGAAGCCGGCCTCGACCGCCGTCTACTCGACGTACTTCCTGATGAAGCTGCTCGAGCAGGCCGGCCTGCCGCCGGGTGTGATCAACATGGTGCTCGGGTCAGGCGCCGAGATCGGCGACGCGGCGCTGCGCTCGCCCGAGCTGGCCGGCATCCACTTCACCGGCTCGACGGCCGTGTTCCAGTCGATGTGGAAGACGGTCGGCGACAACATCGCCGGCTACCACGGCTACCCGCGGATTGTCGGCGAGACCGGCGGCAAGGACTTCATCCTCGCCCACACCTCGGCCGACCCCCAGGCCGTCGCCACCGCGATCGTGCGCGGCGGATTCGAGTACCAGGGGCAGAAGTGCTCGGCGGCCTCGCGCGTGTACGCGCCCTCCAACCTGTGGCCGCAGATCAGGGAGGCCCTGGAGACCGAGGTGCCGACCATCCGCATGGGCCCGGTCGAGGACTTCCGTAACTTCATGGGCGCCGTGATCGACCAGAGCGCGTACACCACCCAGGCGGACGCGTTCGACATGGTCAAGAAGTCGGACGATGCCGAGATCGTGGTCGGTGGGGACGCCGACGACAGCGACGGTTACTTCGTCGGCCCGACCGTGATAGCCACCAAGGACCCCTCGTTCGACCTGATGCAGCGGGAGCTGTTCGGGCCGGTCGTGACCACCTACGTGTACGACGAGAAGCGGTTCGATGAGACCCTCGACGTGGTCAATGCCACCTCGCCCTACGCGCTCACCGGCGCCGTGTTCGCGACCGACCGGTCTGCCATCTCGCACGCCCACGAGGCGCTGCGTGACGCCGCCGGCAACTTCTACGTGAACGACAAGCCGACCGGCGCGGTGGTCGGGCAGCAGCCGTTCGGCGGCGCCCGCGCATCCGGCACCAACGACAAGGCCGGCTCCATGTGGAACCTGATCCGGTGGACGAGCCCGCGCACGATCAAGGAGACGTTCGTGCCGGCGGGCGACTACCGGTACCCGTTCATGGCCGAGGAATAGCGTGGAGGGGGCGGCCGCACGAGCGTTGGCATCGCTGCCGGGACGCACCGGCGTACCCGCGACCTCGCAGGAGGGAAAGCAGCTCCCGTGCGATCCGTTTGAGCTGGACGGCATGACGCTGCGGGCCTACCTGCCGCGGCTGCAGATGGGCGGAGTCGAGCAGCTGACCCTGCGCTTTGCGGTCGGCGACCAGCCGTGGACAGCCCGGTTCGAGCTGACGGAGGCCGAGTACCACTCGTTCGAGCAGGCGATCGCGGTGCTCGCTCTGGTCGAGATCAGCGAGGACGGCCCCGGCCGGCAGGCGGCGCGGGTGGACATGCACATACCGGCGGTGATGACCGCGATCTTCTGCCAGTACGCCGTCGAGGGCAACGAGTACGACGTGCGCGTGGACGACCTGTCGGAGACCGGGGTGCAGCTCTCGATCGAGCTGCAGATGGTGGCGGGCGACGAGTTCGCCCTCACGTTCACGCTCGAGGAGCGCAAGATCACGATCCAGGCCACGGCGGTGAAGGCGGAGATAGGCGCCTACGGTCGGGCAGTGGTGGGCGCCCGTATCACCCGGGTCAGCGACCGGGATCTGCTGGCCATACGGCGGGCCACCGCGACCGCCAGGTAGCGCCGGGACCTACCTGTGTCACTAGCCTACGGCGATGTCCTCGCTGCCCGAACCGCGGGTGGTGGCCGCGTTCGCGGCCATCTACCTGGTCTGGGGCTCGACCTTCCTGGCCATCGCCTGGGCGGTCGAGACGATCCCGCCGTTTCCGATGATGGCGGCGCGCTGCCTGGTCGGCGGCGGCATCCTGCTGGGCATGTCGCGCCTGCGCGAGCGCGACTCGGCATGGCCGACGCCGGCCGAGTGGCTGGGGTCGGGCGCGGTCGGGCTGTTCCTGTTCGTCGGCTGCCACGCGGTGCTGGCGCGCGAGGAGCAGTTCGTCCCGTCGGGCATATCGGCGCTGTGCCTCGCCACCATCCCGCTGTTCGTGCCGCTGCTGGCGTGGGGCTTCTTGGGGTCCGGCCGGCCCTCGTCGCGCACGGCGCTGGCCCTGCTCGCCGCGTTCCTCGGCGTGGCGCTGCTGGTGGCGGGCAAGACCAGCGGCGGTGGCCTGTCGGCGACCGAGGCCGCGTTGTTGCTGCTGGCCGCCTTCTCGTGGGCGGCCGGCACGATCGCCACCCGCAGGGTGCCGCTGCCCGCATCGCCGATGGCGGCCGCTGGTGCGCCGCTGCTGGTGGGCGGGCTGGTGCTTGTGGCCGTCTCGTTCGCATCCGGCGAGGCGCGTGATCTGCAGCTGTCGCAGGTCAGCGGCCGCTCGCTCGCGGGCCTGCTGTACCTGGTGCTGCTGGGCACCGTGGTCACCTTCACCGCCTACATCTGGCTGCTCGGCCACGTCGCTCCCACGCGAGTGGCTACCTACGCGTTCGTGAACCCCGTGGTGGCGGTGTTCCTCGGCTGGGCGCTGGCGGGCGAGCAGCTCACGGCGACCACCCTGGTCGCAACGGCGGTGATCGTAGCGGCCGTGGCGGTCGCAGTGTCTGACCGCTCATCGAGCCGGCCCCGCCGGCAGGTGGTGATCGACTCGGCGGAGCCGGTGTCGCCGGTGGCCGAGCGCGGCATATAGCGCCAGAAGCACTGATTCTGCGACGACCGGTCACGGCTCCCCCTCAAAGCCGCAACGCCCGGCGCGTTCTTAACGGAGTCAAACACCGCCTCGGGCGGCGTGGGCGGTCCGGCACGGGATCGTGACGAGTCGTCACCAGACGGTGGTAGGCGGCCGCGTGGTTGCGAGGTGGCCCGGAACATGGCGTGATGTTGCTGGCGGGCTGAGTGGGGCGATCGTTGCGTGCGGCGATGGGGCCGTGGCGGCGGCGTGACGAACGTTGCATCATTGCGTGTCACGCGCCGGTCACGGCGATGGCTACGCGCCGATCGCGGCCAGCACGGCGGCCGCGGCCTCCGGCGACCGGCAGAACGCGCTGAACGCGGATGCCTCCGGCAGGATCGGGCCGCTCGCTCGCCGCAGCACGAACCAGGAGCGCTCGAGCGGTGCGCCCGGCATCGCCACCGGCACCAGCGAGCCCGACGCCAGTTCGGCACCGGCCGCGTGGTCGGACAGCAGGGTGATGCCAAGGCCCACCAGCACCGCCTGCTTGACGGCGCCGTTCGAGCCCAGCGTGAGGGTGGAGCGGGGCGCGATCCCGGCCGCGACCAGGAACGCCTCCACGGTCGCGCGCGTGCCCGACCCGCGCTCTCTCAGCAGCCAGGTCTCGTCCGCGGGGTCCGCGACCGGATGGTCGGCCGCGGCCACCACCACCAGGCGGTAGTCGAGGAAGGGCTGGCCGCTGATGCCGGAGCCGGCCGGTGGGCTGCCGCCGATCGCCAGGTCGACCTGGCGCTGCGTCAGGCGCTCGAACACCTCGGCGCGGTTGCCGACCTCGAGCGACACGTCAACGTTCGGGTGGCCCGCCATGAACGCCTTCAGGAGCGGCGGCACCACGTACTCGCCGGCGGTCGTGACCGCGGCCAAACGTAGCGCCCGCACCTCGCGGATCTCGCGCAGCGCCTGGTCGCGCAGTCCCAGCAGCTCGGCGGCGTAGCGGGCCAGCGTTTCACCGGCCGGCGTCAGTATGATGCCGCGGCCCTGCCGGGTCACCAGCTCCACGCCGAGGTCGCGCTGCAGCGCCCCCACCGCCGCCGACACGGCCGGCTCCGTCACCACCAGCGACGCCGCCGCTCCGCGCACCGAGCCGGCACGCGCGAGCGCCAGGAACGTGTTCAGCTGGCCGAACGTCATTGCAAGGCGAGGTTATCAGTATCGATCGAGTGTTCAATCGCCGTTGCAGCGTTCGCCCGCACTTCCACCGGGTAGAGTGGATCGATGTCTCGCCCGATCATCCTTGGCGTCGTGGGCGACTCCGCGAGCGGCAAGACAACACTGACGCGGGGGCTGGTGCGCGTGCTCGGCCAGGAGCAGGTCTCGCACGTCTGCCTCGACGACTACCATCGCTACGACCGCTCGCAGCGGGCCGACATGGGCCTGACGCCGCTCGACCCGGGCTGCAACCACATGGACATCATGGGCCAGCACCTGATGCTGCTGCGCCGGGGCGAGGCCATCATGAAGCCGGTCTACCGGCACTCGGACGGCACGTTCGCGCCGCCCGTCTACCTCACCCCGGGGCGCTTCCTGATCGTTGAAGGTCTGCTCGGCTACCACACCGACGCGCTCCGCGAGTGCTTCGACATCCGCGTCTTCCTCGACCCTCCCGAGAGCCTGCGCCGCCGCTGGAAGGTGGTGCGCGACTGCTCGCGGCGCGGCTACACCACCAACCAGGTGCTCGACGAGCTCGACCGGCGCGAGCGCGATTCCAACCAGTACATCCGCCCTCAGCGCCACCACGCCGACATGGTCGTGCGGTTCGCCGACCCGCCCGGCGGGCACGACGATCCCGACTCCACGCACCTGGACGCGCACCTGCTGCTGCGCCCCGGCCTACCGCACCCCGACCTGTCGGACGTCGTCGGCGACGACCCCGAGCAGGGCCTCTCGCTGGTGGGCGCGGACGGCGAGCAGGACCTGCGGGTGCCGGGGCGGCTGCCGGCGGCGACGGCGCTCGAGCTGGAAGAGCGGATCTGGGAGCACATGCACTTCGCAAACCACCTGCGGTCGGAGCGCCTGGGTGAGTTCACGCTCGGCACCGACCTCAACCGCAGCGACTCGCTCGCGATCGTGCAGCTGCTGGTGCTCTACCACCTCGTCACGGCGCGGGCCAAGATCGCCGTGGGTGGGGCGGAAGCGGCAACGCGTACGTAGCCCGGGCGGCCGTGGCTAGAATCGCGCTCCTATGCGCGTAGCCGTGATCGGACTGGGGACGATGGGCGCACCCATGGCGGGCCACCTGCTCGACGCCGGCCACGAGGTGACGGTGCACAACCGCACGCGCGAGCGCGAGCTGCCCCTGGCCGAGCGCGGCGCCGCCCGCGCCGCCAGCCCGGCTGAGGCTGGTGTTGGAGCCGACGCGGTGCTGATCTGCGTCTCCGACACGCCCGACCTGGAGGCTGTGCTGTTCGGCGGTGACGGCGTCGCGCAGGGGCTGGCCGCGGGCGGCACCGTGGTCGACTGCTCGACGGTGTCTCCCTCGGCAACGGCGGAGCTGGCCGAGCGCCTGGCCGCCCAGGGCATCGGTCTGGTGGACGCGCCCGTGTCCGGCGGCTCCGAGGGCGCCCAGAACGGCACCCTCACGATCTTCGTGGGCGGGTCGCCCGAGCATGTGGAGCGGGCGCAGCCGATCCTGCAGGCGTTTGGCAAGCGCATCACGCACCTCGGCCCCAGCGGCTCCGGCCAGATGGCCAAGGCGGTCAACCAGGTGATGATCGCGGGCACCTATGCGACGGTGGGCGAGGGCATCGCGCTGGCGCAGGCCGCCGGCCTGCCGCTGGAGCAGCTGATGGAGGCGCTGTCTGCCGGGGCCGCGGCGTCGTGGGTGCTCGCCAACAGGGCCCAGAACATGGTCGACGACAGCTACCCGCTCGGATTCAAGGTATCGCTGCACCGCAAGGACGTGGCGATCGCGCTGGACGAGGCCGGGCGCCTGGGTCTCGATCTGGGCGTGTCGCAGGTGGTGCTGGCCGAGGAGAACGACCTGATCAGCGAGGGACACGGCGACGAGGATGTGAGCGCGCTGGCGCGGATCGCCAAGCGGCGCTCCGTGCGTCCGTGAGCCTGACCGTCCGCACCGTGCACGAGCCGGACGAGCTGCGGGAGTTCGCCACGGTTCACGCCACCGCGTTCGGCTATCACTGGGAGGACGAGAAGCTCGACAGGCTGATGGTGCCGTTCCTGCGGCGGGTGAACTGCGTGGCCGCCTTCGACGGCGGCGAGATGATCGGCGTCAGCGTCGACCAGCCGTTCCAGATGACCGTGCCCGGCGGGAGGGCCGTGCCCATGCGCGGGCTGACCTGGGCCGGCGTGCTCCCGACCCATCGCCGCCGGGGGGCGCTGCGGGCGATGTTCAACCGCCAGCACGCGGACATGCGCGAGCAGGGCCTGCCGGTGTCGGGGCTGTTCGCCGCCGCCACCGATATCTACCACCGCTTCGGCTACGGGCCCGCCACACTGACGGTGGCCGAGGCCGAGGTCGACAGCACCCACGGCGCCTTCGCGGCGCCGTTCCACGATCCCGGCGGCATCGAGCTACTGCGCGATCCCTCGCCGGTCGCGGTCGTCCGCGAGGTGCTGGAGCGATCCCGGCTGCAGATCCCGGGCGAGCTCGATCGCGATGACGCGGACATCGCCGAGATGTTCACGGCGGCCGAGCACGGTGAGTTCCGGATCGCCCACCGCGCCGCCGGCGGCGGCTACGACGGCTTCGCCAGTTACCGGGTGAAGAGCGAGTGGACGCACGAGGTGCTGCCGCAGGGGCAGGTCCAGGTGCAGTCGCTGCTGACGGCGGCGCCCGAGGCGGCGGCGGCTATCTGGCGCTACCTGCTCGACGTCGAGCTGACCACCTCGGTGCAGATCTACAACCGCCCGCTCGACGACCCGATCCGCTGGCTGCTTGCCGAGTGGCGCTACCACCACGTCAAGCAGATCGCCGACGGGCTGTGGCTGTCGCTGCTGGACGCGCCGGCCGCGCTGGAGGCGCGTCGCTATCCCGCCGACGGCGAGCTGGTGCTGGAGCTGGCCGGGGCCGCCCTGCTGCTCGAGGTGCGCGACGGAGAGGCGACTTGCGGGCCCACCGGCCGCCCGGCGGAGATCGCGCTGGACGCCCCGGCGCTTGCCTCCGCGTTCCTGGGCGGCTACCGGTTCACGGCGCTGCGCGAGGCCATGCGGGTGCGCGAGCTTGTGCCAGGCTCCTGCGTGCGGGCCGATTCGATGTTCAGGGCCGAGCGCGAGCCCTGGTGCAGCTTCGAGTTCTAGAGGGGAGCCACATGCGACACGTCAACATCGATCAGCCGGAGTTCAACCTGACACAGGAGCAGCCGGGGTACAGCTGGCGTGCGGCGGAGCTGGGCCCGGCGATCGGCGCGGTGCGGATGGGCGCGACCCTGTACGAGCTGCCGCCGGGTGAGGCGACCTTCCCCTACCACTACGAGTACGGCTGCGAGGAGTGGCTGCTGCTGGTGTCTGGGTCGGCAACGCTGCGCGACCCGGACGGGGATCACGCTCTCGCGGCCGGTGACCTGGTCTGCTTTCCGGAGGGCCCGGACGGCGGGCACCGCGTGGTGAACACGGGCGATGTGCCGGCCCGGATGGTGATCCTGTCGACGAAGGGCCGGCCGGCGGTGGCGGTGTTCCCCGACAGCGAGAAGGTGCTGCTGTTCAGCGGTGGCGAGGGCGACGACTTGATCGCGCGCAAGGCGGACGCGGTCGGCTACTGGGACGGCGAGAGTTAGATGATCTAGCCGGCGACCCGGGCCGGCGCCGGCGCCAGGTCGAAGGGCAGCAGCTCGACTGCCTGCTGGTAGCGGTCGATCAGCGACTCGCGGTCGGGGCCAGACAGCGCGACCACGGCCAGGCGATGGGACAGCACATCATCGTCGTTCTCGCTCAGCCGCTGCCCCTCGCGCACCAGCAGTTCGACGAACGCGCCCGGGAATGCCTCGGTCACGGCGGCCGTGTCGGGCACCTCGCGCACGACCGCGTCGTGGTAGCTGCGGAGCAGGAAGCTGGCGGCCACCGCGTCCGGACGGGCGGGCGGCATGATGGGAGCGCCTCCGGCCGCCAGCTCGAGCTGCAGCTCGTACGTGGAGACGCCGTGCACGGCCCGCACCAGCGGCGCGAACTGCGACGCCATCCGCCCATTCACCTCGACGATCGTCATGCGCCCGTCCTCCCGCACGAAGAACTCGATGTTGAACAGCGACTGGTCGAACCCCAGCGCGGGCATCAGCCGGGAAGCGATCTCGGCCATCCGCACTTGTGGCCCCGCCGGGAGCTTGCTGGGGTACTCGAACCGCAGGAAGCTGATGCCGTTGGGGTGCAGCACGGCATCGGTCACGCCGACGGGTGTCACCTGGCCGTCGTGCATGAAGCCCTCGAACGTGACCAGGTGCCCCGAGAGCAGCTCCTCGGCGATCAGATGGCGGAAGCTGGCACGCCGGGCTGCGGCCAGCACCTCGGCCAGCCGCTCGTCGCTGTCGACCTCGTAGGCGTGCTGCGACAGGTGGCCCTGCACCGGCTTCACGAAGAACGGGTAGGGCAGCGGCGGCCGTTCCGGCGGTCGCATCGCATCCAGCGGCGCGAACCGCGGCGTCGCCTCCGGCACCGCCTCGGCCTGGATGCGCCGCGAGACCAGCTTGTCGTGGCAGCGCATGAACGCCTCGTACCCGGGACCCGGCAGCCCCAGCCGGTCGGCCACGACCACGGCCAGCGCCGCCGTGGAGTCGCTGGAACCGAACACGCCCTGCACGCCGGGCCGCTCCTCGAACACGAGGTCGTAGCGCGCCAGCACCCGTGCGTCGGCGAGGTTCAGCAGATCTCTCCGGGTCGGTGCAACAACCAGCACGCGTCTCATGTCGGTCACTGTCCCCTTTGCCGGCCCGGGTGGGCCGTTACGGCTTCGCGGAATGGTAGGCGCTGGGCGCCAGCCGTCGCAAACCGGTCACCCCCAGATGGCGGTCGCCGCGCGCGCGATCGTCTCCAGCTTCGCGCGTTCGTCGTCCTGGGTGAGGGCATTCCCGACCACGGACGTCGCGAAACCGCACTGCGGTGAGATCGCCAGCCGCTCGAGGTCGACGAACGCCGCGGCCTCGCGCGCGCGGCGCTCCAGCTCCTCCACCGTCTCGCGGCGCCCGGACTTGGTGGTGACCAGCCCCAGCACCACCATCCGGTCGTCGGGCACCTCCCGCAGCGGCTCGAACGACCCCGACCGCTCGTCGTCGTACTCGAGCAGCAGCCGCTGGGCGTTGACACCACGGAATACACGCGGGGCGATCGGGTCGTAGCCGCCGGACACCAGCCAGCGGCTGCCCTGGTTGCCGCGGCAGAGGTGGAACCCGAAGGTGACGCCGGGGGCGGCCGCAATCACGGCGTTGTCGAGCTCGATGCCGCGGTCGAGCCAGCGCTCGAGTGACCAGCCCTGCGACTCGTAGAACGCGCGCGTGGCCGGGTCGATCAGCAGTGGGTAGTGCGGCGCGTCCAGCTGAAGGTAGGTCGCGCCCAGCCGCGACAGCTCACGCACCTCGTCCCGCATGATCTCGACAACATCCTCCAGGAAGCTGTCCAGCGTGGGGTAGGCGTCGAGCGACAGCTCCGGCGACCACAGGTTGGCGTAGAGGCTGGGGCTGGTGAGGGTGACCTTGGGGATGCGGCTAGTACGGCCGCGCAGGTAGGTCAGCTCCTCGGCCGCGATGTGGCGGCGCCGGCGCAGGGGCTCGCGCACGCCCAGGCGCGGCGGCCGTTCGGTGGCGCGGTCGCCGACCTGCTCATCGCCGTGCCACTCGCCCCACAGGTAGGCGTCCAGGGGCACCTCGCCGAAGCCCTCGACCGCATCCGGCAGGCCACTCTGGAAGGACAGGCGGCGCATCTCGCCGTCGGTCACCACATCCAGCCCGGCCTGCTCCTGCAGCTCCACGGCGGCGTCCACCGCCGCGTCCTCGATCCGCTTGAACTCGGCGGGCTCGAGCTCGCCCTGCTCGAAGCGCTGCCGGGCGTCGAGCAGCGCCTGCGGGCGGAGCAGGCTGCCGACCACGTCGGTGTGGGCCGTGACCATGGGGGAGCAGTGTAGTCACGCGGCCACCGCCCAGACCCGTAGGATGCGCGCGTGGACGAGCTGATCCTGACCGGCGCCCGGCTGACCGTAGAGGACGTGGCGGCGGTCGCCCGCGACGGCCGGCCGGTGGCGCTCTCCGGTGAGGCAACGGGGCGGATGCGGGCGGCGTCGGAGCTGGCGGCTCGCCTGGCCGAGGGCGACGAGCCCGTCTACGGCCTGAACACGGGGGTGGGCGCCCTGCGCGGGGTGCGCCAGTCCGCACAGGACGCCGGGCGCTTCACGCGGCTCACGATCCAGTCGCATCGCACCTCGCACGGCGACCCGCTGCCCGGTGAGGTGGGACGCGCGGCGCTGCTGCACCGGGTGAACGCGCTCTGCCGAGGGCGCAGCATGGTGCGTCCCGAGGTGGCCGAGGCGTTCGCGGCCGCGCTCAACGACGGTGTCGCGCCGCGGCTGCCGCCGATCGGTTCGCTGGGCCAGTCCGACCTGCCGGCAATGGCCGAGCTGATCGATGCGTTGCGGGCGCGCGGGCTGGTGCTCCAGCGCGGCGAGCCACTGGCGCTGCTCAACGGCAACTCGCTCTCGGTCGGGATCGGCGCGCTTGCCCTGGCCGACACGGCGCGGCTGCTCGACGCCCACGACGTGGTGGGGGCGCTCAGCCTGGAGGGGTTCGCCGGCAACCCGTCGGTGCTGCATCCGCAGGTGGCCGACGCGCGGCCGTTCCGCGGGCTGGCCACGTCGATCGGCCGGATGCGGCAGCTGCTCGAGGGTAGCTACCTGTGGCAGCCCGGGGCGCCGCGGAACCTGCAGGATCCGCTCAGCTTCCGCACGCTCCCGCAGGTGCTGGGCGCCGCCCGCGACGCGCTCGGCCATGCCCGCGCGCAGCTGGAGACCGAGCTCAACGCCTCGGGCGACAACCCGATGGTGGTCGCCTCGGAGGGCCGGATCGTCTCGGTGGGCAACTTCGACGTGACGCCGGTGGCGGCGGCGCTCGACCTGATGCGGATCGCGATGGCGCAGGTGATGACGGCCAGCTGCGAGCGCATCCAGAAGCACCTGGCCGGCCACTGGTCCGGGATCTCCACCGGGCTGCGCAGCACCGACACCCCCGACGACGCGCTGGCGCTGGTGGGCGGCGGCGCCGCCGCGCTGGCCGCCGAGGCGCGGCTGCTGGCGATGCCGGTGTCGCTGGAGCTGCCGACGTCGACGGTCGCGGGCGGGATCGAGGATCACCTGACGATGGCGCCGCTGGGGGCGCGGCGGCTGGCCGAGACGGTGGAGCTGGCGGCGCGGCTTGGCGGGCTGGAGCTGGTGGTCTCGGCCCAGGCCATCGACCTACGGGGAGCGGCGCCGCTGGGCGCCGGCACCGGCCCCGTGCACGCCCGCGTCCGCGAGATGGTGGCGTTCGTCGGAGCCGGCGAGGCCTGGGACCAGGATCTGTCGGCCGTCGCCGCCTGGATGCGCGAGGGCGCCGGCGCCCAACTCTAGGCCCGCGCGGGCATTGTTGTCATATCTGGAATATGGTACGTTCGCCGGGTGCCCCCCTCGGCCGTTGCTGCAGAAGGCCCGGAGGCGCCCCTCTTCCTCGAAGTGCGCCCCGATAGCCTGACCGATGCCGTCTACGAAGCGATTCGTCGGGGGATCATCGACCGCCGCCTGGCGCCGGGAAGCCCGGTGACCGAGGCGGCCCTGGCCGCGCAGCTGGGAGTCAGCAAGACGCCCGTCCGCGAGGCCCTGCTGCGGCTGAAGGACATCGGCGTGATCGAGCCCAACGGCAGGCGCGGGGGACGGGTGGTGCAGCTGTCGGAGCTCTCCGTGCGGCGCGCCTACGAGGTGCGGGATACGCTCGAGCCCTACGCCGCCGGACGGGCCGCCGAGCGGGCCACGCCCGACCAGGTCGCGGAGCTGCGGTCGCTGGCTGCGCGGTCGCTGGCCTGCGTCCAGGCCGGCGACGTCGACGGGTTCACGAACCAGGACATCGATTTCCACACGGCGATCGCCGAGGCCGCGTCCAATCCGTTGCTGCGCCGGATGGTGGAGGACGCGCTGACGCTGGCGCTCACCCTGCGCCGCCGCGCACGCCCCAAGGCGACCGCGTCGCGGGCCTGTGCCGAGGCACACGTGCGGATCGCGGACGCGATCGCCGACGGCGCCGCTGCGGTCGCCGAGCGCGAGATGCGCGGGCACATCGGCTTCGTGGCCGGCATGGTTCTGGCCGGCCCGCTCCAGACGACCACCGACGAGGTGGGCCTGTGACCGTCGAACCAACTTGTTCCGACAACGAACGTCCGAGGTGGACACGCACCCCCGACGAGGAAGCGAGGAATTGGTGAACGACTACGAGTATCACCTGTACGAAGAGGCGAAGTCCGGCAGGATGTCCCGCCAGCAGTTGCTCGTCCGGGCAACCATGATGGGCGTGTCGCTGCCCGCGCTGACGGCCATCCTGGCCGCCTGCGGGAGCAGCTCCAGCTCGAGCTCCGGCGGCGGTGGCGGCAGCAGCAGCGCCGGGGCCGTCAAGCGGGGCGGCACCGGGGTGTTCGGCATCACCTCGCCCGCCCAGGACGTCGACCCGATCACCATGTTCAACACGGGCTCGATCATGACCACGCAGCTGGCCGCGGACTACCTGGTCTTCCCCGACCCCAACTACGTGATGCAGCCGCGTCTGGCCACCAAGTGGCAGCCCGGTGCCAAGCCCGACGAGTGGACGTTCACGATCCGCCAGGGCGTGCTCTGGCAGGACGGCTCACCGTTCACGGTCGACGACGTGGTCGCCTCCTTCGATCGCATCACCGATCCCAAGGTCGGTTCTGCCGCGCTGTCGGCGTTTGCAGGTGTTCTCTCGAACGGCAACATCGAGAAGGTCGACGACCAGACCGTCAAGTTCCATCTCGACCGCCCCTACGGCGACTTCCCGACGCTCGTGTCGTCCTTCAACTACAACTCGGTGATCCTGCCCAAGGACTACAAGGAGGGGACGTTCACGAAGGGCGGGATCGGCACCGGGCCGTTCATTCTGAAGACGTTCTCGGCCGACCAGGGCGCCAGCTACGTCAAGAACCCGAAGTACTGGGGCGGCCCCACGCTGCCCTACCTGGACGCCGTCCAGATCAAGTACTTCGCGGACACACCGCCGATCGTGCTGGCCATCCAGGGCGGCTCCATCGACGTGTTCCCGCAGGTGCCCTACCAGGGCTCGCAGGCGCTGTTCTCCGACGCCAACATCCACGTCAGCGAGACGCCGTCGAGTGAGTACCGCACGCTGCAGATGCGGGTCGACCAGGACCCCTGGAAGTCGAAGGAGGTGCGGCAGGCGCTGGCGTACTCGCTCGACCGGCCGGGCCTCGTCCAGGGCCTGCTGGGCGGCAAGGCAGAGCTCGGGAACGACCACGCGTTCGCGCCCATCTACCCGGGGTCGCCGACCTCCGCGGAGGTGCCACAGCGGGCGCAGGACATCGCCAAGGCCAAGCAGCTGCTGCAGAGCGCGGGGATGAGCTCGGTCAACGTCACGCTCACGACCGAGCAGTTCCTGGAGATCCCGCAGTACGCCCAGTACGTGAAGCAGATGGCGGCGCCGGCCGGGTTCAACATCACGCTGGACGTCCAGCCGCAGACGAAGTTCTACGGCACCGGCGCCAACCAGCCGTGGCTGCAGGCCAACTTCGGCATCACCGACTGGGGTGCCCGCGGCGTCGCCGGCCAGACCATCGACCCGGCCTACCTGTGCAGCTCGGTGCCAAAGCCCGACCTGTCGAATGCCGGCGCGTGGAACTCCGCGCACTGGTGCGATCCGCAGTTCGACACGCTGGTCAAGCAGTTCGAGGGCGAGGCCGACGAGCAGAAGCGAAAGACGCTCGCGGTGCAGGCGGCGACCATCCAGAACGAGGAGGTGCCCGACGTGATCGCCTACTGGATCAACGAGCTGCGCGCCACCCGCAACAACATTCACGGCCTGGCCGTAGGGCCGACCTTCCACCTCGACGCGAGGGAGATGTGGAAGGCCTGAGCATCATCGGGGCCGGCGCTCCCAGCGTGGAGCGCCGGCCCGCTCGAGGCCCCAGGTAGGCGCAGCGTGGGCCGCTACATCCTGAAACGGCTGGGCCTGAGCCTGATCACGCTGGTGATCGTCTCGTTCACCGTGTTCGCGGCCGCCGAGGTGCTGCCGGGCGATGTCGCCCGCACGGTGCTGGGGCCGTACGCCAGCCAGCAGCAGGTGAACCAGCTGAACCACAAGCTGGGCACCGACCAGCCGCTGATCAAGCGCTACCTGACCTGGGCCGGCGACTTCATCAAGGGTGACTGGGGCACCTCGCCGATCCTGAACGTGCCGGTGCGGCCGCTGGTGCTCGACCGGCTCAAGAACTCGCTGATCCTGGCCGGCTTCGCGCTGCTCCTGATCGTGCCCATATCCGTACTGTTAGGGGTGCTGGCGGCGCTCAACTACGGCGGTGCGGCCGACCGCATCATCACCATCACCGGGCTCTCGTTCGTGGCCCTGCCCGAGTTCGTGGTCGGCACCTTTGTGATCGTCATATTCGCCGTGCATCTCGGCTGGTTCCCGGTCTCGTCGTCCGTCCCCGATGCCAACCCGGTCGACATCTTCCAGCAGCTGCTGCTGCCGTCGATCCCGCTCATGTTCGTGCTGTTCGGGTACATCTCGCGCATGGCGCGGGTCGGCACCGTCGAGTCGCTGCGCTCCAACTACACGCGCACGGCGGTGCTGAAAGGCCTGCCCCGGCGCCAGGTCGTCGGCAGGCACGTGCTGCGCAACTCGCTGCTGCCGACGATCACGGTCGTCAGCGTGCAGGTCGGCTACCTCGTCGGCGGCCTGGTGGTGGTGGAGACGCTGTTCAGCTATCCCGGCATCGGCCAGCTGATCCTGAACGCCGCCGTCAGCCACGACCTGCCGGTGCTGGAGCCGGCGGTGCTGATGATCGCGATCATCTACCTGGTCGCCAACTTCATCGCCGACGTGCTGGTGGCGGTCCTGAACCCGCGGGTCAGGCTGGCGACGTGAGCGCCGTCGAGCAGAGCGACCTGGCCGGGATCCCGGGTGGCACGTCCCCGGAGGATGTGGCCCGCCTGCGGCGCGCCCGCCGCGCCGAGCTGGTGCGCGGCCTGCTGCACTCGAAGACCTTCATGATCGGCGCAGCGATGGTGGGCATCTGGGTGTTCTCGGCGCTGTTCTGGCGCTGGATCACGCCGTACAACCCGCAGGCGGTGAACCCGATCGACACGCTCAAGGCTCCCAGCACCTCGCACTGGTTCGGCACCGACAACCTCGGCCGTGACGTGTTCTCTCGCGTGATCGCGGGTGCGGCACCCGTGCTGACGGTGGCTCCGCTGGCAACGGCGCTGGGGCTGCTGGGCGGCATCACGCTGGGGCTGCTCACCGGCTACTACCGGGGCTGGGTGGACGACGTCTTTAGCCGGCTGGTGGATGCACTGCTGACCTTCCCGCTGATCATCCTGGCGGTGCTGGTGCTGGCCTCGCTGGGGCGCTCGCCCCGCAACGTGATCCTCGTGATCGGCATCATCTTCACGCCGCTGATCGCGCGCACGGTGCGCTCGGCGGTGCTGATCGAGCGCGAGCGCGAGTACGTGGCCGCCGCCCAGCTACGGGGGGAGCGCGGCCCCCGCATCATGGTGTTCGAGATCCTGCCCAACATCACCGGCCCGATCACGGTGGAAGGCACCATCCGGCTCGGCTATGCGATCTTCGCCGCCGCCACGCTCGCCTTCCTCGGCCTCGGCATCCAGGATCCATCGCCCGACTGGGGTCTGCAGGTGGCGAATGCGCGCGCCTACGTGCAGATCGCCTGGTGGATGGCGATCTTCCCGGCGCTGGCGCTGTCGACACTGGTCGTGGGCGTCAACCTGGTGGCGGACGGCATCAGGCGGGTGCTCGAGGAATGAGCGCCGTCGCGCAACAGGCAGCCGTCCGCATCGAGGGCCTTACCGTCAGCTACCGGCGCCGCCGGAAGCTGCTGCGGGTGCTGAACGACGTGTCGTTCGACATCGGCCACGGCGAGGCCTACGGGCTGGTGGGCGAGTCCGGCTGCGGCAAGACGACCGTGGCGATGGCGCTGATGCGCTACCTGCCCGACAACGCGGTGGTCGACGGCGGCCGCATCATGTTCGGTGACGACGACGTCCTCACCGCCAGCGACTCCACCCTGCGTAAGTGGCGCGGCGACCGCATGGCGATGGTCTACCAGGACCCCGGCACCGCCCTCAACCCGTCCATCAAGGTCGGTGAGCAGATCGCCGAGGTCTACCGCTTCCACAAGCACCTCGGCAAGTCGGACGCGCTGGCCGCCGCCATCGAGATGCTCTCGACCGTGCAGATCTCGGCGCCGGACCGGGTCGCACGGCGGTACCCCCACGAGCTGTCGGGCGGCCAGCAGCAGCGCGTCATGTTCGCCATGGCGCTGGCCACCGACCCCGACCTGCTGGTGCTGGACGAGCCCACCACCGGCCTGGACGCGACGGTCGAGGCCGAGGTGCTCGACCTGGTCGAGCAGCTGCGCGCTCAGTTCAACACGTCGATCCTGTTCGTCAGCCACAACCTGGGGATCGTCGCGCGCGTCTGCGAACGCGTGGGTGTGCTGTACGCGGGACGGCTGATCGAGCAGGGGCCGGCGCAGGAGCTGTTCCAGAGCCCGCGGCACCCCTACACGCTGGCGCTGCTCCGCTGCATGCCGCGGCTGGGGATGCGCAAGGACAGCGACCGGCTCGACTCGATCGCGGGATCGCTGCCGCCGCTGGGCGCCGAGATCGCCGGCTGCGTGTACGCCGACCGCTGCCCGATCGCGCGCGACCGCTGCCGCACCGAGCCGCCCCAGATCGAACCGGTGAACGAGCGGCACGGCGCCCGCTGCTTCTTCCACGAGGAGGTGCCGGGCATCCCGCCCCAGGCGCAGGGGATCGAGCAGGTACCGGCCGCGGCCGTCGAGCAGGAGATGCTGCTCGAGGTACAGGAGCTGGTCAAGGCCTACGGCTCCGGCACCAACGCGGTGCTGGCCGTCGCCGGCGTCAACGTGCACGTCGCCCGCGGCGAGGTGCTCGGGCTGGTAGGCGAGTCCGGTAGCGGCAAGACCTCGCTGGCCAAGTGCATCGTGGGGCTGATCGACCCCAGCGAGGGCACCATCGAGTTCGAGCACATGAACGTCACGAAAGGCCGGTCGCGCGGACGCGAGGCGCGGCGCCGGCTGCAGATGGTGTTTCAGAATCCCGACAACGCCCTCAACCCGAGCCACACGGTCGGCTCGATCCTGCGCCGCTCGCTGCAGCTGCTGGCCGGCGTCAGGAGCAAGGGGCAGCAGGATGCCGAGCTGGAGGCGCTGACCAGGTCGGTGCGGCTGGAGCCGCGCCACCTGGACGTGCGGCCCTCGTCGCTCTCGGGCGGGCTCAAGCAGCGGGTGGCGATCGCCCGGTCGTTCGCCGGCAAGCCGTCGATGGTGCTGTGCGATGAGCCGACGTCGGCGCTGGACGTGTCGGTGCAGGCGGCGATCCTGAACCTGCTGGTCGACCTGCAGCGGCGCGAGGGCGTCTCCTACGTCTTCATCTCCCACGACCTGGCGGTCGTCCGCTACGTGGCCGACCGGATCGCGGTCATGTACCTGGGCCAGATCGTGGATGTCGGCCCCAGTGAGGCGGTGTTCAGCGCGCCCCACCATCCCTACACCGAGGCGCTGCTGTCGGCCATTCCCACACTCGACATCGAGGCGAAGGCCCGCATCAAGCTGCGGGGGACGCTGCCCAGCCCCAGCGATCCGCCCAGCGGCTGTCGCTTCCACACGCGCTGCCCGCGCTACCTGGGCGACATCTGCAAGACCGAGGAGCCGCCCTGGCAGGACAGCGCCGGCGGCCAGAGCTACCGCTGCCACATCGCGCCCGATCAGCTGCAGCGGCTGCAGACGCAGGATGCCGGCGCCGCCGACGCGGCCGGCGACCCGGTCGCCTGAGCATCCGGGCGCGGTGGAGGAACGTCGTCGCGCGGACCGCAACGTGCTTAACGTGCCCTTAACGTGCATATTATGCACGAGATGCGTAGTATGAGCGCATGGAACAGATCTCGGGATGCCAGGCTGTCGAGCGAGCGATCACGATCCTGGAGCTGTTCGACGAGCACCGCACCGTCGTCGGCGTGGGCGATGCCGCCAAGGCGCTGGGCGTGCACCGCAGCACCGCATCGCGGCTGATGGCGACGCTCGAGCGGCGCGGGCTGCTGGAGCAGGCCGAGGGCTCCGCCAGCTACCGGCTGGGCCTGGGACTGGTGCCGCTGGCCGGTTTCGTGCTGAACCGCTTCCCCGTCCGCGCCCAGGCGGGGCAGGTGCTGCGCGAGCTGCGCGACGCCACCGGCGAGACGGCCTGGCTGGGCGTGCTCGACGCGCACAAGATCACCTACCTCGACCAGGCCTCCAGCCGCCACGTCACCGTCAACGTCGACTGGGTCGGTGTCCGCCACGAGCTGACGGAGGGCGTCACCGGCCGGCTGCTGCTGGCTTACCAGCCCGGCGACGTGATCGACCGGCTCGTGGCCGAGGCGCCGGCGGGCGCGCCGGGCCTGTCCGATACCGAGCTGGCACAGGTGCGGCGGCAGGGCCACGCGATTCGCATCAGCGAGGCCGAGGACGGCTACTGCGGCGTCGCGGTGCCGATCCGCGATGCCGGCGGCATGGTGGTGGCCGCGATTGCCCTGGGAGGCCCGCGGTTCCGCGTGTCCGAGCAGAAGGTTCGCGACGAGCTGCTGCCGGCGGCGCTCAACGCCGCCGCGCGCGTTTCCGAGGCGCTGGGTCACCGGGCCGCTTGATGAGCAACCCCCGACGCGGTTTCTACCCGGTTGCGGCGCTGTCCGGGCTCTCCTTCGGCGTGCTGGCCGTGGCCGTCCCGCTGCACGTCGCGGCCATGCACCGGCCCGCGTCGCTGGCCGGCCAGCTGCTCGCATCGGTCACCGTCGCGGTCGCGCTGGCAGCGCTCGGGGCCGGTGTCGTCGGCAGGGTGGTGGGCAGCGCCCGCAATCTGCTGGTGACGTCGATCGCGGTCACCGCGTGCGGTCAGGCGGTGCTGATGGCCACGTCGTCCACGGCCTGGATGGTGCTGGGCACCGCGCTGGTCGGCGCCGGCATCGGCCTGTTCTGGGTCGCCAGTCAGACGCTGCTCGGCCGCTCGTCCGGCCGCGACGACAGCGAGCGCGCCTTCGCCCACCACTACGCGGCCTACACGCTTGGGGTTGCCGGAGGCTCCGCAATCGTCGGCATCGTTGCCGCCGTCGTGCGCCACGCGGGCATCGGCGAGGCGGATGCCATCCAGCTCAGCTACGGGCTGGCGCTGGCCGCGATGCTGCTGGCCCTGGTGCTGTGGCGGCCCCGCCGCGAGCGCGACGCCGTCCCGCGTGGACTGCGCCCGCGCACCTCGCCGCAGGCGGTGGCGGTGCAGCTGCCCGACCTGCTGCTGGTCTCCGCGCTGGCGATGATGCTGCCGCTGACGCCGATCGTGCTCCTGCGCGACTTCCACCTGGCGCCGTTCGTGGTCGGGCTGACCGTGGCGTGCGTCCAGGCCGGCAAGATCGGCGGCGCGTTCGCCGGCCGCATCATCACCCGCGAGAGCGGCCATCGCCGGGCGATCCTGTTGCTGCTCGGCGCCGGTGCCGTCCTCAGCCTGGCGCTGTGCGCGTCCACCAGCACGCTCGGCGCACCGCTGTTCGTGCTGGCGCTGATCGCCACCTCCTTCGTCGCCACAGGAGCCTGGCCGCTGATCGTCGACTCGGCGCTGGCTCGTATCGAGCCGGACACCCGGCCCAACGTGACGGTCACCTGGAACGCCTTCGAGTACGGTGTGATCGCGACGGTGACAGCGCTGTCCGGCTGGCTGCTGGCCAGCCTGCACAGCCCAGAGCTGCTGTTTGCGCTGGGGGCGGCGCTGCTCGCGGCGGCAACCGTGTCGGCGGGCTTCGTGCTGCGGCTGCCGGTGTACGCTCCGGAGGTGCCGGAGCTCTCGTCATGACCGCGGATCTGCGGCTGGGGATGATCGGCGCCGGCTGGATCGCAGACCGGCATCTGCAGAGCGTTACGGAGCTGCCGCAGGTCTCCGTCGTGGCCGTGGCCGACCTCGATCGCGCGCGCGCCGAGCGGGTCGCATCGGCGGCCGGAGCGGCCGTGCACGACGACTGGCGGACGATGCTCGAGCAGGAGCAGGTGGACGCGGTGATGGTGCTGACGCCCCCGCTGGCACACCGCGAGCCGCTGGAGGCCGCCGTCGAGCGAGGGCTGCCCGTGTACCTGGAGAAGCCGGTCGCCCGCACGCACGACGACGCCGTCGCCATCGCCGACGCGGTGCGCAGCGCCGCAGCGCTGGTCGCCGTCGGCTACCAGTACCGCGCGCTCGACTTCCTTCCCGACCTGGCCGCGGCGGCCGCCGCGGACCCGCTCGGCCTGCTCGCCTCCTACAGCGTTGGAGCCACGGCCGGGCGGCCCTGGTTCGTGCAGCAGGCCCAGGGTGGTGGCCAGGTGCTGGAGCGGGCCAGCCACCACATCGACCTGCAACGGGCGATCGCCGGGGAGGTCGACTGGGTGCAGGCGGCCGGGTCGCAGGTCGATCTGGCGGGCGACCAGCGGCCGGCGGGGTCCGATATCGACGACGTGATCACGCTCACGCTCGGTTTCCGCTCGGGCGCGCTCGGCACCGTGCTGGTGGCCTGGACGCAGCCCGGCCTGCCCTCCCGCTACACGCTCGACCTGGTGTCTGCCGGGTCGGCCGTGCGGGTCGAGCTCGATCCCGGCTTCTCGGCCACCGGTGTCCGCGGCGGCGCCGAGGTGTCGCTGCGCACCGGCGCGCCTCCGATCCAGCGCGGACTGGAGCGGTTCCTGGAGGCGGTGCGGGCGGGCGATCCCGGCCTGGTCGCGTGCACCGTCGAGCAGGCAGCCGGCACGCTCGAGGTGGCGCTCGCGTGTGAGCGGGCGCTGGCCGGCGGCGGCCGCGTCACCGTCGAGTCGTGAGCGACCACGACCTGGTGATCCGCGGCGGCCGCGTGATCGGCGCCGACGGGGAGTGGTCGGCGGACGTGGCGGTAGACGGCGAGCTGATCGCGGACGTGGCGAAGGGCCTGCGCGGCCGCCGCGAGATCGACGCGGACGGGCTGTACGTGATCCCGGGTGCCGTCGACGGGCACGTGCACATGCGAACCGACCGGCCGCTGCACGTCTACGACGACACGTTCGAGACGGGCGGAACCGCGGCGGCCTTCGGCGGCGTCACCACCATCATCGACCAGGCCCAGGTTGAGCCGGGGACGCCGCTGATGGAGGGCTTCCGCAGGCGGCGGGCCGAGGCCGACGGCCAGTGCCCGATCGACTACGGCCTGCACCTGAACCTGCGCGAGCCGTCGCTGGCGCGGGTCGACGAGATCCCGGCGGTGATGGCCGAGGGCGTGCCCACGGTCAAGATGTTCATGACCTACGAGACCTACCAGCTGCCCGACGACATCATCTTCCGGGCCATGCAGCGTGTCGCCGAGAACGACGGCATGGCCGTCGTCCACGCCGAAAACGGTGCCATTGTGGCCGAGCTGTCACGCGAGCTTGAGCAGCTGGGTCGCACCGATCCGTGCTGGTACCCGTCCATCAGCCCGCCCGTGATGGAGGGGGAGGCGGCACATCGGGCGCTGGCGCTGGCCCGGCTGGCGGGCTGCCGGCTGCTGCTGTTCCACCTCACAACGACCGACTCGCTGGCCGAGCTGCGGCGTGCGCGCGATGCCGGCCAGCCCGCCTTCGGTGAGGCGCTGTTGCATCATCTGCTGCTGGGCGACGAGCTCTACCTCGATCCCGAGCTGGCGCCGCAGTTCATGGGCACGCCGCCGCTGCGGCCACGGGAACACCGCGACGCGCTGTGGCGGGCCCTGGCCGAGGGCACGCTCGACGTCGTCTCGACCGACCACGGCCCCCGCCGTCGGGTCGCCGACGAGTCCGGCCGTCTGCGACACCAGTCCGGCACGAGCGGGGTGGAGGTGCGGCTGGCGCTGATGCACGACCGGGGCGTGCTGGACGGCCGCATCGACCCGCAGCGCTGGATCGACGTCTGCTGCACGGCGCCGGCCAGGCTGCACGGGCTGGCACAGAAGGGCCGGATCGAGCGCGGGCGCGACGCCGACATCGTGCTGTTCGACCCGAACGCGAGGCGGCGGCTGTCGGCCGCCGTCCTGCACTCGGACATCGATCACTCCACCTACGACGGGCAGGAAGTGCGCGGCTGGCCGGTGGTCACGATCAGCCGCGGTCAGGTGATCGCTGATCGCGGCGAGTGGCTGGGCGAGCCCGGCCGCGGCCGCTTCCTGCGCCGGTCGATCGTCTAGAACTAGTTCGCCAGATCGAGGACGACTCGCCTGCCGCTGCCCGAGCGCAGCAGGTCGAAGGCCTCGCCGATCCCCTCCAGCGGCAGCCGGTGGGAGATCAATCGCTCGAGCGGCAGCCGCCCGCGCGCGTACTGGTCGAGGATCACGACGAAGTCGCGCTCGGGCCGAGCCGAGCCGTACAGCGCACCCATCACGCGCCGCTCCATGCGCGGGATCGACAGCGCCGGCAGCTCCAGCACAGCGTCCTCGGCCGGGATCCCGATCAGCACCGCAGTGCCGCGGCGCCGCGTCGAGAGGAACGCGGCGCGCATCGCGTCGCTGCGGCCGGTGGCCTCGATAGCCACGTCGACCCCGCCGCCCGATGCCTCCCGCACCCGCTCCGCCGTCTGTTCGGCGGTGGCCGCAGCCTGGACGGCGTCCGTTGCCCCCAGAGACAGCGCTGCCTCCAGCCGACCCTCGTGCAGGTCGACGGCGATGATCGGCGCCGCGCCCACGGCGGCCAGGCCCATCACCGCCGACAGGCCGACGCCGCCGCAGCCGATCACGGCCGCGCGTTGGCCGGCGCGCACCTGCGCGCTGCGCCAGACGGCGCAGATCCCGGTGGTGACCGCACAACCCACCAGCGCCGCCACCTCGGGCGGCACGTCATCCGGGATCGGCACGCACGACGCCTCGGGCAGCACCGTCCGCTCGGCGAAGGAGGAGATGAACGAGTAGTGGTAGACGGGCTCGCCGCCCCGTGACAGCCGGGTGGTGCCGTCCAGCAACGTGCCCTGCGCCATCATCGGCCAGGCCGTACCGCACAGGTGCGGCAGGTCGTCCAGGCACTCGGCGCAACGGCCGCACGACGGCGCCCAGGAAAGCGCCACGTGCTGGCCCACCGCGACCCGCGTCACGCCCTCGCCTACTTCCTCGACGACGCCCGCACCCTCGTGCCCGAGCACCGCCGGGCAGCGGGTCTCGGCGGTGCCGTCCATGGCGTTCAGATCGCTGTGGCAGACGCCGCTTGCCAGCAGCCGCACCTGCACCTCGCCGGCCCGCGGGGATGCCAGGTCGAGGTCCTGCACCTGGAGGTCGCCCCCGACTCCCTCCAGCACCGCGGCCCGGATGGTGGTCATGGTCGGCGAGTGTATCGGCTGCCATACTCATCCGATGCACTCCGCTGACAGCGCTGACGGCGAGCTCCTGATCGAGGGGGCGGTCGTGCTTCCGTCGGCCGCGGGCGAGCCGATCGCGGATGCGGCCGTGCTCGTGGCCGACGGCGTCGTCACCGCGCTGGGCGACGCCGGCGAGCTGGCGGCCGCGCACCCGCAGGCGCGTCGCGCCGGTGGCCCCGGCATGCTGGTGATGCCCGGGCTGGTGAACGCCCATCAGCACGCTGAGGGTGTGTCCACCTTCCAGATGGGATTCGTGGACGAGCCGTTCGAGCCATGGATGGCGCTGATGCACGCGCTGCCGTCGGTGGACGCCTACCTGACCACGCTCTACAAGTCGATGCTGATGCTGACCAGCGGGGTGACGACGCACCTGCACTCGCACTTTCCCGCCAAGCACGGCTACGGCGAGGATCCCGCCGGCGGCTACCTGGCAGAGCTCGAGGGAGCGGTCGATGCCCACCGTGAGTCCGGGCTGCGCGCCGCGCTCGCGCCCTACTGGCGTGACCGCGCCTCGTTCGTCTACGACGACGACGCGCGCTTCATCGACAGCCTGCCGGACGACCTGTCCGGCCCCGCGCGGGCGCTCGTGGACGGCCCCCACATCCCGAACAGCATCTACATCGACGCCGTCACCGAGCTTCACGGGCGGCTGGCGGACGACGAGATGATCGGCGTCCAGCTGTCGATCGCGGCGCCGCAGTGGGCGTCCGACGAGCTGCTCGATGCCGTCGGCGAGGCGGCCGCGGGGCTTCGCATCGGCGTCCACCTGCACGCGCTCGAGAGTCGCCGCCAGCTGGCCTGGGGAGATGATGTCCACGCAGGCAACGAACTTCGCAGGCTGGCCGATCGAGGCGTGCTGGGCGACGGCACGGCGATCGCCCACGGCGTCTACCTGCGCGATGCGGACATCGACCTGATGGCCGAGCGCGGCGCGATGGTGGCTCACAACTGCTCCTCGAACCTGCGGCTGGCCTGCGGCATCGCACCGGTGCGCCGTCTGGTCGCGCGCGGCGTCACCGTCGGCCTGGGCAGCGACGACATGACGCTCGACGATGACGACGACATGCTCAGCGAGGTGCGCGCCGCGCACATCACGCAGCGGGTGTGGGAGGGGCCGGATCCGCTGCTCGATGCGCGCGACATCCTGCGGATGGCGTGGGAGGGCGGAGCCCGCATCGCCGGGCTCGACGGCCAGGTCGGCCGGCTGGAGCCAGGGTACCGGGCAGACGCGGTCGTGCTCGATCTGGATGCGATGCGCGGGGTCTACACCTCACCGGCCGTCCCCTACCACGACCTGGTGGTGGCCCGCGCCCGCCGCCGGCACGTGCGGCAGGTGCTGGTGGGCGGCCGGGTGCTCGCGCAGGACGGCCGGCCGCTGCACGTCGACATGGACGCGCTCGGCGCCGAGGTGGCCGCATCGGCCGAGGCGGCTGTGCGGGCGGTCGACCCGGCCCGCGTGGAGCTGCTGCAGCGGCTGCGGCCGTGGATGCTGCGCTACCCGCCGGCGTACTGAAGGAGGGCTGACACGTGCGCGAAGCTCGGATCGACGAGACGAGGGAGGGCCGGCTGCCGGCCGGTGAAGGCTGGTTCATCCTCAACCTCGGTGAGATGCCGTGGGAGACGGTGCCCGGCTTCGGGGTGTGGCGCGACCTCGACTGGGCCAGAGTGTCCGGCGCTGAGCCGGTCGTCGGCATCCACATCCACGTGCTGCAACCAGGCGAGACCAACGGCTACTACCACGCCGAGGCCGCCCAGGAAGGCTTTGTCGTGCTCAGCGGCGAGTGTCTGGCGCTGGTGGAGGGCCAGGAGCGGCCGATGCGCCAGTGGGACTTCCTCCATTCGCCGCCGGGAACCGCGCACATCACGATCGGAGCCGGCGACGGGCCGTGCGTGATCCTGATGTTCGGCGGGCCTGATCCCAGCCGGAAGGTCGAGTGGATCGCCGACGAGACCGCCGCCAGGCACGGGGCAAGCGTCGAGCAGACGACCGGCGACTCCGGCGAGGCGTACGGCGACCTGCCGGACGAGGTGCCCACGCCTCCCCCGGCGCCGTTCGGGAGGCGGGCCGGCTAGATCATCTAAGGCAGGCCGGCCGCGTCCTCGTCCAGCACGACCACCGTCCGCGCGCCCTGCCCGCGGCGCAGCCGCTCGAAGGCGGCCTCGATCCCGTCCAGGTCGGTGAAGTCGGACACGGCCCCGGCCACGTCCAGCCGCCCGTCCACCAGCATGCCGATCAGCTCGGGCATCTCGGCGGCCGGATTGCCCGATCCGTAGAAGCAGCCCGCGATCGTCTTGTCGCTCACGAAGTCGAGGGCCGGGAGCGCCACCTCGACTCCCCTGGGGGCGATTCCCACCACCACCGCGGTGCCGCCCGGCCGGATCATGTCGAAGGCCTGGCGGATCGTATCCGGCCTGCCCACCACCTCGATCGCGTGGTCGGCACCGCCCTCGCCGCATAGCTCCCGTACCCGCGCCACGGGATCGCGGCCGTCGCCCGCCAGCACCATCTCGGTGGCGCCCAGCCGCAGGGCGCGCTCCAGCTTGCCGGGGTCGCGGTCGATCGCGACCACGCGTGCCGCTCCGGCCAGCCTGGCACCCGCGATCACCTGCAGGCCGACGCCGCCGCAGCCGATCACGGCGACGCTCTGGCCGGGCCGTACGCGCGCCACGTTGCGCACCGCGCCCAGGCCGGTGACGACGCTGCAGCCGACCAGCGCCGCCTGCCACAGAGGCAGCCCGGCCGGGAGCGGCACCGCGGCGGCGGCGGGGACGACGCAGCGCTCGGCGAAGCAGGCGACGCTCAGGAAGTGCTTGACGGGCTCGCCGCCGGGGAAGGACAGGCGCGTGGTGCCGTCGCCGAGCACTCCTCGGCTGTTGTGCTCGCCGGCGGGGACGCAGAGGTTGGCGTGGCCCGCCAGACACTGCGCGCAGGCGCCGCAGGAGGGCACGAAGCAGAACGCCACGTGGTCGCCGGCGGTGACATCCGCGACACCCGCGCCCACGGCCTCGACCGTGCCGGCACCCTCGTGGCCGAGCACGATCGGCTGCCGCTCACTGCCCAGGTGGCCGTCAGCCAGGTGCAGGTCGGAGTGGCAGACGCCGGCCGCGGCGACACGCACCAGCACCTCGCCGGCGCCGGGCGGTGCCAGCTCCAGCTCCTCCACCGTCAGGGGCGAGCCCATCTGGCGCAGCACCGCCGCTCTCGTCCTCATGCCACCCGCCACCGCTCGAGCGCATCCAGATCCGGCTCGATGCCCAGACCCGGCCCGGGCGGGGGCGCGATGGTGCCGTCGCCGGCGATCTCGAGCACGAAGGGCAGCATCCAGTCGCGGCGTTCGGCCGACCAGGCGGGTGGGTCGTAGGGCACCTCCACGTAGCCGTGGGTGGATAGCGCGCAGGCCGCGTGCAGGTTCGCGGCCAGCCCGTAGCCGTTCGACCATGTGTGCGGCGACCAGCTGCGGCCCAGCTCGCGGGCGAGGGCGGCGATCCGGCGGCAGCCGCCGATGCCGCCGCAGAACAGGACGTCGCACTGGATCACCGCGATGCCGCCGCGGGTCAGCAGGTCGCGCGCCTCGTGCTCCTGGCGCACCATCTCCCCGGCCGCGATCGGCACGCTGGTGGATGCGACCAGAGCCGCGTAGCCGTCGACGTCGGCCGTGGGCAACGGCTCCTCCAGCCAGTGGATGCGAAGCGGCTCGAGCGCCGCGGCGCACTCGCGCGCGGTGGCGAGGTCCCAGGCCGGAGCCAGGTCGCCGGGCATCCGCCAGCCCTGGTTCGCGTCGACCATGATCTCCATCTCATCGCCGACGGCATCGCGCACGGCCTCCACCACCCGCACGTCGTCGCGCCAGTCGGGATGATGGAAGCGGATCTTGAGCGCGCGCAGGCCGCGATCGCGCAGCGCCACCGCGCGGCTCGCACGCTCCTGCGGCCCCGCCAGCTCGCCGGTCGAGGCATAGGCCGCGAGCGAGCCGCCGTCGCCGCCCAGGAGCTGCCAGACCGGCGTCCCGGCCGCCCGGCCGGCCAGATCCCAGCACGCGACCTCGACCGCCCAGGGCCGGCCGCCGTGGAAATCGACGGTCTCGCACGTCCGCTGCACGGATGAATTGTCGCGCGGGTCAACGCCGCGCAGCAGCCGTTCAAGCAGCTCCCGGTCGGGGAGGCCGTCGCCGCCGCTGGCGTACCCCTTGGTGCCGTCGTCGGCCGTCACGACCACCAGCGTCGCATCCTGCGAGGCGCGCGGGACGGGATCCCACGCAGCCCGGAACGGCGGGTCGAGCGGGTGCCGGTAGCTGCGCGTCTCGATCGAGACGATTTGCATCACTCGCCGCCGTAGAAGACGTTCCGCGCGTCGTGGCGAAGCTCGGCGATGCGGCGCACCGAGTCGGCCGGCGCACCGGCCAGCGCGTCGTCGACGGCGCGGCGGGTGGCGTCGCGTGCCGCCTCCCGGCAGGCCGTCTCGTCGGTCGCATCGGGGTCGACCCAGGCCGCGACCAGCAGCACCAGGTCGCCGGCCTGCTCGGCCGGCAGCACACCGTCTGCCACGGCGTCCATCACGGCCTGACCGATGCCCAGCTGGGCGGCGCCCCAGGTGATGCGCTGGTGCAGATCCTCGATCGCAGTGGCCTTGTTGGTCATGATCGTGACCGGCCGCACCGCGTTGCCCGCGCCCAGGCAGACGACCACGGGCGCGTGGCCGGCGCGCGGATTGGCCAGCGCCGACACGGCCACTGCCGCGGTCGGCGACCCGCGCCAGGCCAGCACCAGGTTGATGTGGCTGCCGTTCGGGACGTCGCCCGACCAGGCCTCGCCGATCCTGCCGTCGATGTGTTCGCGGTCGAGCATGTGCACGCGGGAACCTATGCGACCACACCGGCTCCGCGCCACCGGCACCATCCGCCCCGGGCGCGGGTAGTCTGCGCCGATGCGTGCGATCGTGTTCACGGGTGGCGGCGGCCCCGAGGTGATGAGCCTGGAGCAGCGGCCCGACCCGGTGCCGGGCTCGGACGAGGTGTTGGTCGCCGCCACGCACTCGGGCATCAACCCGGCCGACCTGAACCAGCGGGCCGGACACTATCCGGCGCCGCCCGGCGCTCCCGCCGACGTCCCGGGGCTGGAGGTGTCGGGCACGGTGGTGGCGGTGGGGCGGAACGTCAGCGAGTGGCGCGAGGGAGACCGCGTGTTCGGTGTTGTCGGCGGGGGCGGCCATGCCGACCGCGCCGTCGTCAACGCCCGCCATGTCGCCCGCATCCCCGACCGGCTCGGCGAAGAGCAGGCGGCCGCGGTGCCGGAAGCGTTCATCACCGCGCACGACGCCTGCTACACCCAGGCCGGCCTGCACCCGGGTGAGCGGCTGCTGGTGAACGGGGCCAACGGTGGCGTCGGGCTGGCCGCCGTGCAGATGGGGCTCGCCACCGGCGTGCACGTGCTCGCCAACGTCCGCTCGCGGCAGGCGCGCGAGCGGCTGGCCGCACTCGGCGCCGAGCCGGTGTCGCTGGAGGAGGCGAAGAATGCGGACGTGATCCTGGAGCTGGTGGGATCGCCCAACCTGGCCGGAAACTTCGAGGCGGTGGCGCTGCGCGGCCGGATCGTGATCGTCAGCACGGCTGCCGGCTCGACGGCAGAGATGCCGCTGCGGGCGCTGATGGGCAAGCGCGCCACCATGATCGGCACGCTGCTGCGGGCGCGGCCGATCGAGCAGAAGGGGGCCGCCGTGCAGGCCTTCGCCCGCCAGGTGGTGCCGCTGCTGGAGTCGGGCGCGATCGACCCGGTCGTCGACCGGGTGTTCCCCGCGGAGCAGGCGGCCGAGGCGTTCGACTACATGGCGCAGCCGGGTAAGTTCGGCAAGGTGTTGCTGGGCTGGTAAAGGCCTACGGCCAGAGCGGTGGCGTTGCGGGCAGCCGCTCGAGCCCGCCCCAGTCGTCGCGGCGGGGAGCGAACACCTCGACGGCAACGGCTCCCTCCGGCCCGGCTTCAACCTCGTGCGGCACGTTCGCGGGGATGCACCACGTGGCTCCCGGCCGCAGCTCGCGCGTCTCCTCGCCGATCCGAAAGCGCATCGTTCCGGACGCCAACACGCCCAGCTGCTCGTTCTCGTGCCGGTGCTCCGGCACCGTGCTGCCGGGATCGAGCTCGATCACGGCGAACGAGACCAGCTCCCCGTGCAACGTGCGGGCGGCGATGCCGTCCCAGATCCGCAGCGGCTGAATGCCGGCCAGCTGGTCGAAGTCGCTCACCAAAACACCCTATCTCACAGCTTCTTGCCGGGGTTGAACAGCCCCTTCGGGTCGAGTGCCCGCTTGATCGCGCGGTGTGCGCCGACCGCGGCCGGGCGCCATTGCCGCTCCAGGTAGCCGGCCTTGACCGTCCCCAGCCCGTGCTCGCCCGAGATCGACCCGTCCATCTCGAGCGTCAGGTCGAACAGCTCCTGGACGGCCGCCTGGGCGGCGGCGAACTGCGCGGGGTCGGCCGGGTCGAGCAGGAAGCTCGAGTGCAGGTTGCCGTCGCCGGCATGGCCGAAGCTGAGCCCGGTCAGCCCGTGTCGCTCCCCGATCCGCGGCACCGCCGCCACCATCTCGGCCAGGCGGTCGAGCGGCACCACGATGTCCTCGGACAGCTTGCCGCCGTGGGCCGCCCCCAGCCGCGACGAGAGCCCGTCGCGCCAGCGCCAGACGGCCTGGCGGTCGTCCACCTGCCGCACCGCGGCGGCACCCTCCGCCATCGCCTCGAGCAGAGCGTCGCGACGGGCTGCCGCCTCCAGCGCGCCGCCGTCCGCCTCGGCCAGCACCAGCGCTCCATCGACCGTCTCGGCCGGAAAGCCGCGGCCGCCGAAACGCATCGCTGCGACGTCCAGCAGCTCGATCGCCGCCGCCTCGATGCCGCTGCCCAGGATCCGTTCAATCGCGGCGCAGGCGGCGGCGTCGGTGGGGTAGACGCCCGCGACGACGTGTACCGCCTCGGGCGCCGGCACCAGCCGCAGCCAGGCGGCCGTGATCAGCCCCAGGGTGCCCTCCGATCCGACCAGCAGCCCCAGCAGGTCGTAGCCGGCCACGTCCTTCCGCACCGGTCCGCCCACCGTGATCAGCTCGCCCGGTGCGATCACCGCCTCGATCCCGGTCACCCAGCGGCGGGTGACGCCGTAGCGGAAGGCGTGCGGGCCGCCGGCGTTGGTGGCCAGGTTGCCGCCGATCTGCGACTGCTCGGAGGCGCCGGGGTCGGGCGGGAACATGAGCCCGCTCTCGCGCGCCACCTGGTGCAGCCGCCCGGTGGTGACGCCTGCCTCCACCTGGATCCGCCACACCAGCGGGTCGAAGCTGCGGACCCGGTTCAGGCGCTCCAGGCTGATCACGACGCCGCCGCCGGGCACCGCGCCCCCGGCCACCCCGCTGCCGCCGCCGCGGGGCGTGAGGGCGATGTCGTTGCGGTAGCAGACGGCCACGACCCGCGCGGCCTCGACCGCGTCGGCCGGACGCACCACCGCCAGCGCCGATCCGTGCAGGGCACGGGCGGTGGCATCGGTCAGGTACTCGGCCGGCACTGGGCTGACCACGTGATCGGGGCCGACGGCGCGGATCAGCTCGTCCAGCATGGCCGTGAGCCTACAGCGGCGCCGGCGCAGTGCTCGAGCGCACGTGCAGCCGCGGCTCGATCACCATCTCGCCGGCGGGACGGCCGGCGATCGCATCGACCAGCATCTGGGCCGCGCCCACCGCCGCGCCCGGCGTGTCCCATCCCACCGCGGTCAGCGCCGGTTCCAGCAGGCGCGAGATCGGGATGTCGTCGAAGCCGACAACGCTGATGTCCCCGCCCACCTGCAGGCCGCCATCGCGACAGGCCTGGTAGGCGCCGCAGGCGATCGAGTCGGAGAGCGCGAACACGGCGGTCGGCCGCCGCGGGCCGGCGAGCACGCGCGCGGCGGCGGCGCGGGCCTGGTCGTCGGCGAACCCGCAGCGCACGCGGCGCACCCCGGCCCGGCGGGGTGCGGAGTGCGGCCCGCCGCCCAGCACCACGATCTCGCGGTGCCCCAGGCCCTGCAGGTGATCGAGTGCGAGGGCGATGCCGGCGCGCGAGTTGAACCGGATCGACCCGGCCGGCGCGGGCAGCGAGGCGTTCACCGAGACCGTCGGTGTGGCGGCGGCTATTGCCCGCCAGTCCGGGGCGCTGGGATCGATCGGCAGCACGATCAGCCCGTCACAGCGCTGGGCCGCCAGATCGCGTGCCAGGGCCAGCTCCTCCTGCGCATCGCCTGCGGCGTCGGCCAACATCATCCGCAGGCCGTGGCGGCGGAGGCTGCCCTGCAGGCTGGTGACGAACTGCTGGTGCCAGAGGTCGGCGAGGCTGCCCCCGACCACGCCGACCAGCTCGGTGCGGCCGCCGCGCAGCGCCCGTGCGATCGGGTCGCTGCGAAAGCCGATGCGATCGGCCGCGGCGCGCACGCGCCGCTCGGTGGCGGGAGACACGCGCTGGCCGCGCAGAGCGTACGAGACGCCGGCGGTGGAGAGGCCGGTGATCTCGGACAGCTCCCGCAGCGTGGCTCGCTTGCGTTCCGGGCGGCGGTTCGGCACAATCGCATGTTAATCGTTTCACCACGAAGATGCGAACCGACGTCCACCAACACCTCTGGCCACGCCCGCTGGTGGACGCGCTGCGCGCACGCCACTCTCCGCCGTACCTGGAGGCTGACGGCGACACCCCGGTGCTGCACATGGCGCACGAGCCGGCGGGTGCCGTCGACCTCAGCCGGCACCGGCTGGACAGCAGGCTGTCGGCGCTGGATGAGGCCGGTATCGATCGGGCCGTGATCTCGCTCTCGACGCCGCTCGGCATCGAGGCGCTGCCCGAGGCCGAGTCACTGGAGCTGATCGGCGCCTACCACGACGGCCTGGCCGACTTGATCGAGCGGTCGGACGGCCGGCTGGCGGGCTGGGCGGCAGCTCCGCTGGCCTGCCCGAACGCCGGCGCGGGCACCGTCGAGGCGGCGCTCGAGCGCGGGTTCGTGGGTGCCTCGTTGCCCAGCGAGGCGCTGGCCGGGCCGGAGGCGATCGAGCGGGTGGCACCGCTGCTCGACATGCTGGAGCGCTGCGGTGCCGCGCTGTTCGTGCATCCGGGCCCGGCGCCGGGGACGCAGCCGTACGCGCTCGATGCGGGGATGCCGATCTGGTGGCCCAACCTGGGCGTGTACCCGGGCCTGTCGATCCGGGCCTTCTTCGGCTGGCGCACGCTCGGCGCGTCACGCTGGCCCGGCCTGCGCGTCTGCTTCGCGATCATGGCCGGCGGCGCGCCATTCCTGGAGGAGCGCTGGCGGGCGTTCAGCGGCGAGACGCGCGCGATCGACCGCAACATGTACATGGACACCGCCTCCTGCGGCCGGCTGGCGCTCGAGTGCGGCCTGGCCACCTACGGGGTCGAGCAGATCGTGCTCGGCACCGATATACCCGTTATCAGCCCGCTGCCGCTTGGGCGGGCGCTGACCGACCTGGGTGCGGCCGTCGAGAACGCGGTCGCGCACACCAATCCCCTCAGGCTGTTCGACCAGATGGAGCGACCATGAGCGACCACGACACCGATCTGCACGGCTTCCTCCGCGAGCGGCTGGGCGACCACGACCTCGATCCGGAGCAGGCCGAGGCGCTGGCCGGCGAGCTGGCGGAGCAGGCCGAGCTGTGGCAGCACCTCGTCCGGCACAGCGATCAGGAGCGCATCTACACCGAGCTCTACCGCGACCATCACCTGGATGTGTGGTTGATCTGCTGGAGCGGCACGCAGGACACCGGGCTGCACGATCACGACCTGTCCGGCGGAGCCGTGCGGATCGTGGACGGTGCGCTCGACGAGGACCGGCTGTGCCTGGGCTCGGGCATCGACACCACCCGCTACGGCGCCGGCCAGTCCTTCCGGTTCGATGCCTCGCGCATCCACGACGTGCGAAATGCCGAGGGGCATACCACCACCTCGCTGCACCTGTACTCGCCGCCGCTGTGGCGGATGGGCTACTACGACGTGGGAGCGGACGGCCGCATCTCGCGCCGCTCGGCCAGCTACGCCGAAGAGCTGCAGCAGTGAAGGACTGAAGCCTGAACGGCGGCGCGCCGATACATGCACCGGTGCGTCGCTCATCGCTCACACCCGTTATCTGCCTGTTGCTCCTGGCGCTTCCTGGCTGCGGCATCGGCCCCTCCTCCCACGCGCCCTCCACCGGGCCCTCGCCGGCCGACGCGATGACCACCAGGGAGCGCTTCTCCGCGGCCCGGCCGGCGGTTGAGACCTACCTGAAGGCGCTCGCGCTGCACCGTACGGCCGACGCCGCGCCGGTGGTGCAGGCGGCGGGCACGTTCGCCAACCAGAGCACGCTCGACGACCTGCAGACGTGGTTCGGGCGGCTGCCGATCGGGGCCGTGAAGATGACCGCCCAGCCGGTGAAGGTGCCCGACCCCGGATCGGTGGGCGTGCGGGTGTCGATCAGCGCCCGGTTCTCGCCGGCGCCGTTGTCGAACTGGGTGAAGCTCGGCGACCGGGTGATGCTGGCCGGCTACAGCGAGGGTGCCTGGCGCGTGGTGGCCGACATCTCGGCCCGAAAAGCCGTCCACACGAAGGCCTACGGGCTGCGCCTGTTCGAGGTGCCGTCGGTGCTGACGGGGAAGCACACGACGGTGATCTACGAGGCGGTGGAGGCCGCCAACGACGCCACCCAGATCCTGACCGACGCCGACGAGGTGGTGCCGCGCCTGACCGGCCTGTTCGGGCGCGACCGTGCCGCCGCGCACCCGGTCATCTTCGTGATCAGCACCCGCAAGCAAGGCCAGCAGCTGTCGGGCGTCAAGATCTTCCGCAAGGAGCTGCCGGAGGGCTTCGTGATCAACGGCGTCGCCTACATCGAGTGGCCGGTGTGGGGCCCGGGCAACGTGCTGGAGCGGGACGGCACCATCGCCCACGAGCTGACGCACGTGGCCAGCATGGGGATGCTGGGACGCTCGCCGCACAGCCTGGTGGAGGGGCTGGCGATGTACGAGGAGGACAGCTACCTGCGCACGCTGGGCGTGCACCTCACGCTCGGGAGCATCGCGCACCTGTACGCGAGCGGCGGCTTCCCGTCGATCACGGTCTGGCGCACGCGCGTCACCGACTGGGGGCTGCGCAACCCGACCGCGGTCGACCTCTGCTATGAGGATGGCCAGGCCATGTCGGCGGTGATCATGGAGCGCCACGGCGGCGCGGCCGGGATCGCGCGGCTGGCGAAGGCGTTCAACGCCATGCACGCCGCGCACCACGGCGCGGTCTACGGCGAGGCCCAGGTGCGCGAGGCCTTCCAGCGCGGGCTGGGCGTTTCGTTCGACCAGGTGGTGGCCGAGGCGCACGCCTACGCCGCCGCGCACGCGCACTGACCGAGATTGTGTCCGGATCGCCCAGTCCACGGGCGCGCCTGGCTCGATAGTGTTGCGGGCATGGAAGACGCCCGTGCGCTGCTGGCCGAGCTGGTCGCGATCGACTCCGTCAACCCGAGCCTGGTGCCGGGCGGGGCGGGGGAGGCCGAGATCGCGCGGTTCGTGGGCGGCTGGCTGGAGGCCCGCGGTCTCGAGGTGGACGTGTCCGACGCCGAGCGCGGCCGGCCGAACGCCGTCGGGCGCGCCCGCGGCAGCGGCGGCGGCCGCACGCTGCTCCTGAACGCGCACATGGACGTGGTCGGGGTGGAGGGCATGAGCGACCCGTTCCGTCCCCGCGTCGAGGGCGACCGGCTCTACGGACGCGGCGCCTACGACATGAAGGCCGGTCTGGCCGCGATCATGGTGGCCGCGGCGGCCGCGGCCGAGCGCGGACTGGCCGGTGACGTGGTGATGGCCGCGGTCTGCGACGAGGAGTTCGCATCGGCCGGTGCCCAGGCGGTGGCGCAGACGGTCACGGCCGACGCCGCCATCGTCACCGAGCCGACCGGCGCCGAGATCAGCGTCGCCGTCGCGCACAAGGGCTTCACCTGGCACCGGATCGTGGTCGCCGGCCGCGCGGCGCACGGCTCGCGCCCGCAGGACGGCGTCGACGCGATCGCCCGCATGGGCCACGTGCTGGTAGGCCTCGAGCAGATGGCGGCCGAGCTGGCCGCCGGCGAAGGCCATCCGCTGCTCGGCCCGGGATCGATCCACGCCTCGATCATCGAGGGCGGCCGTGAGCTCTCGAGCTACCCGGACAGCTGCCGGCTGCAGCTGGAGCGCCGGACGCTGCCGGGCGAGACGGCCGAGACCGTCGAGGCCGAGCTGTCGGCGATGCTGGAGGCGATCAGCGATGCCGGCCACGATCTGTCGGCCGAGCTGCACACGACCCTGGTGCGCGACCCGTTCGAGGTGGACGCGGACTCGGCGATCGTGACCGCCGTCCGCGAGGCGCTGGGCGCGGACGTGCCCGTGATCGGCGTCCCCTACTGGGCGGACAGCGCGATCTTCTCGGCCGCCGGCATCCCCACCGTCATCTTCGGCCCCGGCGGGGAGGGCGCCCACGCCGACGTCGAGTGGGTCGACCTGAACCAGCTCGACCGCTGCGTGGACGCCCTCGACCGGGTGATCGCGAGCTTCTGCTCCTAGGTCAGTGCCCTTCCGGCTCGTCCTCGTCGATCCACTCGCCGTACGGGTGGGCCGCTCCCGGCGCCGCGCCGATGCAGACGATGCGTGTGCCGGGCTCGAGCGCCTCGTAGGCGCGGTTCGCCGCCGGGTCGGGGGCGGACACGACCGTGCCCGGCCCGGCCTCGATGCGGTCGTCGCCGATCGTGAAAACGGCCCGGCCGCTGACCACGACGTAGGCCTCCTGGTGGCCGGTCTCGGACTCGTCGTGGGCGATGTCGAACTCCTCGCCCGGGTCGCAGACGATCGCGTTCATGCCGAACGCCTGCAGGTCCAGCGGGCCGTTCAGCTGCTGCCAGCGGCCGAAGCTGGTGGGTTTGACGGGAAGCGTGCTGAGGTCGACGGTGGCCATCGTGTCTCCTTCTGTGGTGTGTTCAGGTCTTGGTGCCGCGGATGATGACCGCGCCGCCCACGGACAGCCGCTGGGCACGGAGTTGGCCGATGCCGGCCTCGTGCCACCAGCCCAGCACCTGTTCCAGCGGGTGGTCGTGCCAGAAGCGCTCGATGCTGGGGCCCAGGAAGCGGCCGGTGCGATACCAGCCGGGGCCGCCGGCCGCGCCCACGGCGGGCATGCCGATCCGCGTCCAGGCCCACCAGGCCGGGTACCAGGCACCCGCGGGGACGAAGAACTCGAGCGACGCCATCTCGCCGCCGGGGCGGATCGGCCGGGCCAGCTCGCGCAGCACCGCGGCCGGGTCGTCGACGTACCGGAGTAGATAGGTGTGCACGAGCGCGTCCACCGATGCGTCCTCGAGCGGCAGCGCCTCGGCCTCGCCCTGCACCAGCTCGATGCGGCCGTCCAGCCCGGTCGCCGCCACGCGCTCGCGGCCGCGGGCCAGCATGGCCTCGTTCTGGTCGATCCCGATCACGCGGCTGCCGTGACGCCAGGCGATCGACATGGCGACAGCGGCGGTGCCGGTGGCGACGTCGGCGACGACCGAGTCGGGCCCGACCGCCAGCCGGTCGACCAGCAGGTCGTGCCAGCGGCGGTCGTTGCCGAACGAGAGCAGGTGCGCCCAGCGGTCGTAGTCGGCCGCGATGCCGTCGAACAGGCCCAGCGCGTGGCGCTTGCGTGTCGAGGTGCCCTGCGTCATACCGTGGCGTAGCGGTCGCGCTCGGCAACGGCCAGCTGGTCGGCGCGCTCGTTCATCTCGACGCCGGTGTGGCCGCGCACGCGCTGGAAGCTGACGTTGTGGCGGGCGGCCTCCTCGGCCAGGCGCTGCCACAGATCCTGGTTCTTGACGGCCTGCTTGGAGGCGGTGCGCCAGCCGTTTCGCTGCCACTGCTCCAGCCAGCCCTTGGTGAACGCCTGCTCCACGTAGGCGGAGTCGGTGTTGATGACGACGTCCATCGGCCGCGTGATGGCGGCCAGGCCCATGATCACCGACATCAGCTCCATGCGGTTGTTGGTGGTGTCGGCTTCGCCGCCGGACAGCTCGCGCTCGTGGCCGTTCCAGACCAGGATCGCACCCCAGCCACCCGGCCCGGGGTTCCCCGAGCAGGCACCATCCGTCCACAGTTCCACGACCTCGGCCACGTCGCTAGTCTAGAGCCCGATGCCGGTGCCCTCTCCCCGCAACGCGCCGCTGGCGGTGGCGCTGCTCGGCCGCGGCGTCGTCGACCCGGAGCAGCCGCTGCTGCACGCGGACGATGCGGGGGTGCTGCGGGGCCGAGCGGCGTTCGAGACGATGCGGGTCTACGAGGGGGTGCCGTTCCGGCTGGACGCGCACCTGGCGCGGCTGGTGGCGTCGGCGCAGGTGCTGGGCCTGCCGGCGCCTGATCCGGCCCGGCTGGGGCCGCTGGCGCTGGAGGCGGTGGCTGCTGCGGGCGTGCCCGGGTGCGTTCTGCGGGTTGTGTGGACGGGCGGCCGCGAGGCGGAGCAGGACGGCGTCGGGTTCGCGCTGGTGACGGCGTTGCCGGACGGGCTCGAGGAGCAGCGCGGGCGAGGCGTGGCTCTCGCATCGCTGCAGCTGGCGATCGGCGCGCACGCCCGTCGCTCGTCGCCGTGGCTGCTGCCGGGCGTGAAGTCGACCAGCTACGCGGTCAACATGGCGGCGCAGCGGGAGGCGCACCGGCGCGGGGCGGACGATGCGCTGTTCCTGTCGGCCGAGGGGATCGTGCTGGAGGGCCCGACGTCGAACGTGTGGTTCACGGAGGGCGAGACGCTGTGCACGCCGGGGCTCGACCTGGGCATCCTGGCCGGGGTCACGCGCGACACCCTGCTGGCGGCGGCGGCGGCGCGCGGGATCGGGGTGGTGGAGGATGCGTTTGCGATCGAGCGGCTGTTCGCGGCAGACGAGGTGTTCACCAGCTCGAGCGTGCGCGAGGTGATGCCGGTGGTGACGCTGGACGAGCGGACGGTGGGGGACGGCGCGCCGGGACCGGTGGCGGCCGAGATGCAGGCCGCGCTGCGCAACCGCACGTAGCTAGAGGGCGGCTTCCGGCACCTTGTGCCACTGCGCAACGTATTGCCGCTGCAGCGGGTGCGTCAGCCGCCCCGCCCAGGCCACCTGCACCATGTCCGGCCGCTTCGGCACGTTGCGCGGGTACATGCCCGCCTCGTAGGGGAGCCGGCTGCCCTTGCGGTGGTTGCAGCGCCGGCAGGCTGCCACCACGTTGTCCCAGGCGTGCTCGCCGCCGCGCGACAGCGGCTTTACGTGGTCGACTGTCAGATCGCGCGGGCCGCCGTCGCGGCCGCAGTAGGCGCAGCGCCAGTTGTCGCGGCAGAACAGCACCCGCCGCACCACCGTGTGCTTGACGATCGGGCGCAGCTCCACGTAGGCCGGCACCTGCAGGATCACCGGCAGCGCCAGCCGCAGATGCTGGGAGCGGTACACCACCGACTCGTCCTCGGCGATCACCTGCGCGTGGCCGCAGACCACCAGCGTCACGGCGCGCTCGCGCGAGACGAGGCTGGTCGGTCGCATGGTTGCATCAAGCAGCAGGCAGCGGATCTGATCACCTCCACGCTGGCGTTGACCGCAGTGTAGATGCGTGATCCGCCGGTATGAAGCTCAGGCGGAGCGGCGCCGACGCGGCTTTGAGCGCCGGGATTCCAGCAGCGCGCCCTGGGCACGGTCGATCAGTACACGTGCGTCCAGCTCCCGCGGCTGCGCCTGCGCCACGCCGGCGGACAGCGATACGCCGGTGCGCTCCGCCATCCGGCGGACGACGCGGTCGGCGATGGCGGGGCCGTCGCCGCCCACCCCGGGCAGGACCAGCAGGAACTCGTCTCCGCCGATGCGCGCGGCGATGTCGCAGTCGCGCGATTCCTCGCGCAGCACGTCGGCGACGCGGCGCAGCACCAGGTCGCCGGCGGCGTGCCCGTCGCGGTCGTTGACCGCCCGGAAGCCGTCCAGGTCGAAGGCCACGACCGACAGCTCGCCGCCGCCGGCGTTGGCCGCAACCAGGCTCGCCTCCAGCTGCTCGTGCAGCCCGCGATGACTGAGCAGGCCGGTCAGCTGGTCGTGCAGCACCTGCCGGCGGATGCCCTCATGCAGCTGCGCGCTTCGCACGGCCATCGCGGCCTGGCCGGCGATCGTCTGGCAGAAGGCGATGTCGTGCGGTGACCAGCGCTCGTCGCTCTGGTGGTCGACCACCTCGATCAGGCCCACCGAGCGCGCCTCGACCACCAGCGGCAGCGCGATCCAGGTCTGCCAGCCCCACTCGTCCAGCTGGTCGCGCACGCGCTGGTTCCAGGCCGGGTCGTCGCGGCGGTACTCGCCGTAGGCGGTGCCCTCGGCCAGCAGGGCGCGGCTGTGCGGCCAGTCGTCCAGCACGAACTGCTCCCCTCGCTGATCCTCGGCGATGCCGGTGCCAAGCTCGTAGACGGACATGATCGTGAGCTGGTCGTGGCCCGCGTCCCAGGACGAGATCGTGCACTCGCCGGCGCGCTGCGTGGCCAGCACCAGATGCTCCGCCAGCAGGTCGGTGACGCCGGTCACGGTCAGCGTGCGAGGCAGCTCCACGGCCAGGCGATGCAGCACCTCCAGCTCCCGCCGGTTGCGGTCATCCTGTGCGAACCGGCGCGTCATGCCGACAGCCGGTAGGTTCGCTTGCCGGCGCGCTTGGCCTCGAGTAGCGAGCGGTCGGCCCGCGCCATCACCAGCAGCGGATCGGTCTCACCCGGCTCTGCGATGGTGATGCCGAGCGAGGCGCCGGCGCCGGCCTTGGACGTGATGGCGGCCAGCACCCGCCGTCCCACCAGCTCGATCTCGTCGCCGACGCCGGGCAGGATCAGCGCAAACTCGTCGCCGCCCAGGCGGCCGGCCACATCGCTCTGGCGCGCGCAGCCGAGGATCGCCGAGGCCACCAGCACCAGCGCCTTGTCGCCGGCCAGGTGGCCGCGCGAGTCGTTCAGGTCCTTGAAGTTGTCGAGGTCGAGCGTGATCACGCCGACCCGGGTGCCGTCGCGCTGGGCGCGGCTCAGCTCCTGGCCCAGCCGCTGGTAGAAGGCGCGGTGATTGAGCAGGTCGGTCAGGGAGTCGCGGTCGGCCTGCTCCTGCAACCCCTCGTACAGCTGGGCGTTTCGCACGGCCATCGCGGCCTGGCTGGCGATCGTCTGGCAGAAGGCGATGTCGCGCTGCGACCATACCCGCGACGACCGGTAGTCGGCCACCTCGATCAGGCCGACGGAGCGGCCCTCGACCACCAGCGGCAGCTCGATCATGGAACGCCAGCCCCACAGCTCCAGCACGGCTCGGTCGTTGCTGCAGAGCTCGGGATCGGACATGCGGTACTCGCCCCAGCCGCGGCCGCGCTTCAGCAGCGCACGGGTGGCGGGGTACTCGTCGAGCGGGTTCTCGACCTGGCCGCGGGGCCAGGCCGGAGGACCGTGCACCGTGTGGGCGGCGGCGTCGATCAGCAGGTCGCGCTGCCTGTCCCAGAGAGAGATGGCGCACTCGGAGGCGCGCTCGACACCCGAGACCAGCTCGCGCGTCAGGGCGCGAAGGACGTCGGTCGTCGAGAGCGACTGTGTCAGCGCGACTGCGACGCGGTGCAGAACTTCAAGCTCACGCCGGTCGCGCTCGGGGATGCTGCGCCGGGTTGACATGTGAAACGTGTATCGGCATGCCCGCGAGGCGACTGAACCTTCGGCACGAGCCGATCGAGGTCGGCTATGTTCGCCCGACATGGGCGAGGAGATGGTCACAACCACGCGGGACGGCGAGGTCTGCATCGTGCGGCTGCAGCGGGAGGCCAAGCTGAATGCGCTCAGCGAGCAGATGGCCGCACAGCTGATCGCCGCGCTTGGCTCGGACGACGTCACGGGGAGCAGGGTGGTGGTCCTGGCCGGTTCCGCGAAGGCGTTCTCGGCGGGGGCCGACCTGACCGAGTTCACCGACCCCAGCCCTGAGGAGACGATCCGCTATTACCGCGGGCCGGGCAGGATCTGGGAGCTGCTGCCGCAGCTGCCACAGCCATCGATCGCGGCCATCTCGGGCTGGGCGGTCGGGGGCGGTCTCGAACTGGCGCTGTCGGCCGACCTGCGGGTGGCCGATGAGACGGCCCGGTTCGGGCTGCCTGAGGTGTCGCTCGGGATCCTGCCCAGCGCCGGTGGGATGTCGCGGCTGGTGCGGTTGCTTGGCACGGCCCGCGCGAAACAGCTGATCCTGCTGGGCGAGCGGTTCGATGCGGCCCGCGCGCTGGAGTTGGGCGTGGTCAACCGGGTGGTGCCCGAGGGCGAGGCCGAGGCGGCGGCGCTGGAGTGGGCCCAGAAGCTGGCGGAGCAGCCGCAGGCCGCGCTGCAGATCACGCGCGAGCTGATCGACCGGTCGGCGGAGATGTCGCTGGCCGGGTCGCTGGCGGCGGAGCGGCTGGCGCAGGGCATGCTCGCGCACAGCGCTGACAGCTACCGGGCCGACCGGTGAGCCGCGTCGCGATCGTCACCGGCGGTGGCACCGGCATCGGCCGGGCGGCGGCGCTGGCGCTGCACCGCGACGGCTGCCGGGTGGTGATCGCCGGCCGCCGGCCGGAGCCACTGGAGGAGGTGCGAGGGCGGATCGGCGAGGGCTGCGCGGTGCTGTCCGGCGACATCCGCGAGCCCGAGGTGGCGGACGCGCTGATCGACCTTGCGCTGGAGCGGTTCGGGCGCATCGACGTGCTGGTCAACAACGCCGGCGGGCAGTTCCTGTCGCCGGCCGAGGAGATTTCGCCGAACGGGTGGGCGGCGGTGCGGCGGCTGAACCTGGACGCGCCCTGGTACCTCACCCAGCAGGTGGCGAAGCGGTGGATGATCGAGCATGGCGGCGGCCGCATCATCTCGATCGTGCTGTGCCCGACCCGCGGCATCCCCGGGATGGCGCATTCGTCGGCGGCGCGGGCCGGCACCGAGGCGCTGGCGCGGGTGCTGTCGGTGGAGTGGGGCAAGTACGACATCGGCGTCGTCTGCGTCGCGCCCGGCTGGATCGACACCGAGGGCATGCGCCAGTACGGCGACGACCTCGACGAGCTGGCCAAGCTGGTGCCGATGCGGCGGCTGGGCAGCCCGGAGGAGGTGGCCGACACGGTCGCCTTCCTGGCGTCCCCGCAGGCGCGCTACATCACCGGCCAGACGATCGTGATCGACGGCGGCATCGA
>Ga0075425_100000165_pt1 | contig 57904 bp, 45 predicted proteins | sample SoiMethybrSBSTD4_FD_75300 | JGI IMG/M metagenome (GOLD analysis project Ga0075425, IMG submission 75300) | Bulk soil microbial communities from a Populus tree surrounding site in Tennessee, USA - Soil MetaG P. TD hybrid SBSTD4 | ecosystem: Environmental > Terrestrial > Soil > Tree plantation... | reverse complement strand
GCGGCTGCGTGACGCCGGAGGCTGCGGAAATCTGATATCGTGTCCGGCGGGTTTCGCAAGGAGGACCGATGTCTCTGTCCCGTCGCGCGTTTTTCCGCACCGCCGGCGCCGCCGGCGTCGGTTTCGTCGCCACCGATCTGATGACGGCGCGCGGGCGCGAGGCGTTCGCCGCGGGCCAGCCGCCGCCGTCGATGCAGAAGCGGCTCATCAGCATCAACGCCAACGAGAACGCGTACGGACCCGGACCCGCGGCGCTCGACGCGGTTCGCGCGCTCGTCGGCCCGGCATCGGGGCGCTATCCGATGAACGGGCCCGCCCTGGACGCAGCCATCGCGAAACATTTCGGTGTCGAGCCGAAGAACGTGCTCGTCGGGACGGGATCGACCGAAGTCATCAAGGCGGCGGTCCACGCGTTCACCGGCCCCAACCGCGCGCTGGTCGCCGCGATGCCGACCTGGGAGGATCCGGGCCGTACGGCGCGCAGCCTGAAGGCGCCGGTCAAGGACATCGCGGTCGACGCCGATCTCCGAATCGACATCGCCGCCACGACGGCGGCGGCGAAAGGCGCCGGCCTCGTCTTCTTCTGCAATCCCAACAACCCGACGGGCACCGTGCACGGGAAAGCCGCCGTCACGAGATTCGTCGAAGAGGTTCTGGCCGCCTCGCCGCAGACGACCATCCTGCTCGACGAGGCCTATTACGACTTCGTCGTCGATCCGAATTACGCGACAGGCATTCCGCTCGCGATGAAATATCCGCGCGTGATCGTGACGCGGACGTTCTCGAAGGTCCACGGCATGGCCGGCCTGCGCGTCGGATACGCCATCGGCCAGCCCGACACGCTGAAGAAGATCGCGTCGCGCATGACGAGCGACATGAACCTCCTGAGCATGGCGGCCGCGGCGGCGTCGATCCAGGACGCCGCTCACATCGCGAAACAGCGCGACACCATCCGCAAGTCGCTCGAAGAAACGATGCAGGTGTTCAGGGACGCGGGCTGCCGCGTCGCCGATTCGCAGGCGAACTTCCTGCTCGCCGACGTCAAGCGGCCGACGAAGGAATTCCGCGACGCGTGTGAAAAGCAGGGCGTGGCGATCGGCCGCGATTTCCCGCCGCTTGCCACGTGGGCGCGGATTTCGATCGGCACGACGGAGGAGATGAAGACCGCAAACGAAGTCTTCAGGAAGGTCCTCGCCGGCGGCAAGACGACCACCGCGTCGCGCTGATCCGTTCTACTTCTTGCCGGCCGTCGCGACGCGGATACCGTGCTCGGACGTCGGATCCAGGAACAGCACCTGCGTGGGCGCCTGATCCGCTTCGGGGACGTAGAACTCGAAGCGGCAATCGGCGATTGAGATGACGCGCCCGTCCTTCAGCGGCACCTCGACGTAGGGCTGCAAGGGCGACCCTTCGTCGAGCCGCGTCTTGTTCGCGCTGGCGGTGTCCACGAGGAAGAACGTTCCGTCGTGATACCGGATCTCGGCGTGCTGCGCCGACACGGTCTGGCGATCCACCCGAAGCACGCCCGTCCGTCCCTTCATGCGCCCAATCTTCGTGAGGCGCTGAGTGATTTCGTACTTCGACGGCGACAGCACCGGCGGGCTGTTGAGGTCGCGCAGGAACGCGCGCTCGCTTTTCGGGATCACTTCGTCCTCGAGCGGCTTCGACGCCTGGGAGGACGGCGCGGATCGCCACAGCATCGCCGGCACGATGAACGCGGCGATCAGCGCGACGATGCCGGCGATCGGGCCCAGCACGAGCAGCCAGATCGGCAATCCGCCGACGGTCGACGGCTGGAGCGGCGCCTGGCGCGGAGACGCGGCGCGCGCCGCCGTTTCGGCGGCCGCCGCGGGAGCGGCCGAGGCGACCGTCGCTTTCTTCGCCGTCAGGCCTTCCGCGATGCGGGAAAACGCGCCGGACACTTCGTCAGCGCGCAGGATCCGGTAGTAATCGCCGCCCGTCGCCTCCCCGAGACTCTGGATCAGCTGGAAGTCGGCCTTGTCCGTGAATGCCACGCCATAGATGCGCGTCCCGGCCGCCGACGCTGAATCGGCGAGGTCGGTCGTGATCCAGCGGTAGCGTTCGGCGTCCTTCGCCGGATTGCCGGTGTCGATGATGCCGTCGGTCATCAAAACGATCGCCTTGTCGGCGTCGGCCCGGCCCTGGTGCTTCAGCTCGTACAGCGCGCGCTCGACGGCGGCGGCGGTGTCGGTCAGCTTGCCGCTGTAATCGAGCTTCGTGAGGCTGGACTGCATGGCCTGCCGCGCCTCTCCGATCGCGGTCAGCGGCATCGTCATCGTCGCGTTGTCGGCGAACATCACGATGCCGACGCGTGCGTCGGGGGGCAGCTTTGTGGAGTTGACGAATTCGGCGACCACGGCGCGCGTGAGGAACTGCGGATCGTTCTGTTTCATGCTGCCTGAGTTGTCGAGCAGCAGCAGCACATCGAGCGCCGGCCCGGCGGCGCGCAGTCCCGTGCCGAAGACGACGAATGCCGCGGCCAGGAACGCGAAAAGTTTCTTCATGGCTGTCACCTGATGATCATCGACTCTGACTCTTCGTCCTCGGGCGAGTAGTCTGCGAGCTGCACACGGAGATTGCCGGCGTTGGTGGAGTACAGGAGACCGGTCGAGAACGAGATCACGCCATTCCTGATCAGCTTCTCGATTTCGCCGTCGAAGTACTGCATGCCGTCGAGCTCGCCGTCGCGCATCGCGTCGAGGAGCGTTTTCCCCTCGGTCTCGCCCTGGTCGACGTAGTCGCGCGTGCGCATCGTGGCTTTGAGGATTTCGAGCACGGCGACGCGGCCGCCGCCTTTTTTCGGGATGAGGCGCTGCGAGATGAAGTAGCGGAACGTCGAGGCGAGGCGCGTCCGGATCTGCTTCTGATCGCTGGCCTCGAACGTGCCGACGATCCGCTCGACGGTTTTGCTGGCGTCGATGGTATGGAGCGTCGAAAAGACGAGGTGCCCGGTCTCGGCGGCGGTCAACGCGATCTCGATCGTCTCGCGGTCGCGCATCTCGCCGACGAGAATCACCTTCGGCGCCTGCCGGAGCGCGGACCGCAGCGCGGCGGCGAATGTCGGCACGTCGCTGTGCAGCTCGCGCTGGTGGACCGTTCCCTTCTTGTGCTGATGCAGGAACTCGATCGGATCCTCGATCGTCAGAATGTGCTCGGCGCGCGTCTCGTTGATCATGTTGATGATCGCGGCGAGCGTCGACGACTTCCCCGAGCCGGTCGGGCCGGTGACGAGCACGACGCCGTTCTTGAGATCGGCGGCGGCGGCGAGCGAATTCGGGAGGTTCAGATCCTGCAGCGAGGGAATCTTCTGCGCGATGACGCGCATGACGATCGCGTACGTGCCGCGCTGGCGGAACACGTTGACGCGGAACCGCGACCGCTCGGGCAGCACGTACGACAGGTCGCAGGCGCCGCTCTCGTCGAGCGCCCGCAGCACCTGCGGGTTGCCGTTGATCAGATCCTGGGCGACGCGGGCCGTGTCGGTGGACTTCAGGATCGGCATTTCGGCGACCGAGACCGGAACGAGATCGCCGTGCGCTTCGACCTGCGGCGGACGCCCCGGCGAGAAGACGAGGTCCGAGATTCCGGGATGCGAATCGAGCATCGCCGCCACGAGCCTGGCCGTGTCGATCGCCGGCGGCGTCGTGGCGACGCTGAAGAGGACCCTTTCCAGATCCTGGGCCGTTCCTGAGGCTGTCCTGAGCATGATGTGAACGAGGATTATCGCGTATGATGCCGCGCGATGGAAGCCACCACCGCGCCGGCGGGGCGTAGGGTCAATACGCCGGCCCAGGTGCTGTTTGCCAGCCTGATCGGCACGACGATCGAGTTCTTCGATTTCTACATTTATGCGAACGCCGCGGTGCTCGTTTTTCCGCGGCTCTTCTTCCCGGCTTCGGATCCCGCCTCGGCGACCCTTCAATCGTTCGCGACGTTCGCCATCGCGTTCTACGCGCGCCCGATCGGGTCCGCGCTGTTCGGGCATTTCGGCGATCGCGTGGGACGTAAGACGACGCTCGTCGCGGCGCTCCTGACGATGGGTCTGTCGACGATGACGATCGGTCTGCTGCCGACCTACGCGTCGATCGGCATTCTCGCACCGCTGCTGCTGTCGCTCTGCCGATTCGGTCAGGGCCTGGGCCTGGGCGGCGAGTGGGGCGGCGCGGTGCTGCTCGCGGTCGAGAACGCGCCGCCGGGGAAGCGCGCCTGGTACGGCATGTTCCCGCAGCTCGGCGCTCCGATCGGCTTCGTCCTGTCTGGCGGCGTGTTCCTGCTGATCTCGTTGTCGCTCACCAACGATCAGTTCTTCACGTTCGGCTGGCGGCTGCCGTTTCTCGCGAGCGCCGTGCTCGTCGGCATCGGACTCTACGTGCGGCTCACGATCACCGAGACGCCGGTGTTCCGCGCGGCGGTCAACAAGGAAGAGCGCGTCAAGGTCCCGATGTGGAACGTTCTGCGCGATCATCCGGCGACTGTGGCGATGGGCGTCCTCGTGTCGCTGACCGCCTTCGTCATCTTCTATCTGATGACCGTGTTCTCGCTGTCGTGGGGAACCGCCGCTCCGCCGAACGGGCTGGGCTACAGCCGCGATCAGTTTCTGGTGATGCAGTTGTTCGCGATTCTGTTCTTCGCGCTTGGCATTCCCATTTCCGCGCGGCTCGCGGAAGCGGGCCGGCGCCGATTCCTGATCGGCGCCAACGTCGCCGTCCTGGCGTTCGGGATCGTGCTCGGCCCGCTGTTCGCCGCCGGCACGGCCGGCGCGCTGCTGATGATGGTGACTGGCATGACGCTCGTGGGGCTCGTCTACGGTCCGCTGGGGACCGTGCTGTCCGAGCTCTTTCCGACGGCGATCCGGTACTCGGGGAGCTCGCTCACGTTCAACCTGGCGGGCATCTTCGGCGCATCGCTCGCGCCGTACGCGGCCACGTACCTCGCGAAGAACTACGGACTTCAGTACGTCGGCTACTATCTCTGCGTCGCCGCCGCTCTTTCCATCGTCGGTCTGCTCGCGACGAGGGAGACAAAAGACGCGGTCCTCTGAGTCCGCTGACGCCGTTCACGTCTGCTTGAGCTTTTCCACGGTGATAGTAAACGCGCGACGCCCCGCCTGGGGGTCGTAGACGATCACCGGCATCAATCGGCCGCGGATGCGATCCGGATTCGCCCGCGCGTACCCCATCAACGTTCTGGCCAGCCGCTGCCGCGACTCGTCGTCGCGTTGGTCGCGCGCGGCGCCCGACAGGAGATCGTTGAACGACGTCGTCGATGCGCGGCCCTGGAGCAGCGCGTCGCAAACGGCGCCTTTCAGGACGTTGTGCGAGAAGTTGAAGAAAAAGGCCAGCGGCGAGTAACGGTCGTCGGCCGGCCGATAGGGCTCGAACGCGGCGACGAGATCGCCGCGGCTTTCGCGAAAGCGATCGCGCAGCTCGGCCTGATCCGCCGCGTGCGCCGCCAGCGACGCCGGCGCCGCTCCAACGAACGCGCGGGCGTCGCCCGACAATCCGTTCAGCAGCGCCTCGGTAACCCGGCCGTCGCCGGGCGCGCGCTCGCGCTCGCGCAGCAGCGTCAGAAGCGCGTAACACAGCCACGGATAGTCGGCGACGTTGTCGTCGCGCATGACGACCGTGTCACGGCCGTACGTCGCTTCGAATCCGAACCGAAGGTGGCAGCCCATGCTCGCGGCGTGGCCAAGGGCGACGTTGCGCTGATGTCCGGGATTCAACGACCGGACCCGCGCCAGCAGCTTCTCATATCCAATCTCGACCACTTCGAAATGCGAGGTCGCAATCAGAATCAGCGTCTCCGCATCGTCGACGAACCGGTGACCGCTGCCGGCGGGCCCCTGCAGCCGGTCGAGGAGCGCGCCGACCCGATCGAGCCTCGCATCCGCTTCGTCCCCGTCCCAGACCCGCAACGCCAGCAGTGCGAGCAGATTGACGACGTAGTAGTCGAACATCAGCGGGACGGCGACCGTGTCGGGTGGTTCGCCGCCGCGAAGACGAACGATGTAATCGAGCACGTCAATGGGAATCGTGTTCTCGTTGACGTGGTCGGCCCGGCCGTCCCAGTCGTGGAGCACGTGGAACCCGTCGCGGCGGGTGGCGGCGTCGAGCGCGCGAAGCGGCGCCGCGAGATCGACGCGGCCGCCGGCGACGGTCCACACGTCCGACTTGAAGCCGCGGCGCAGGCGGTGCAGCGACTCGCCGAGCGTGCGGGCGGCGAGCGCGTGGGCCGCGATCTCGCGCCGCGCCCCGTCGTCGAGGAGGCGCTCGATCAGGGCAGACGCTTCGTCGAACGCGGCGTCAGCGCGCATGAGACTGATGGCCGCGATCGCCGAACGCGTCGAGCAGCAGCGGCGTCAGCGTGTGCATTTTGCCGATTGGCGCTCGCGCCGGCGCCAGGCCGATGCGGAAGCCATGCGAGACGAGCCGATCGAGGACCATATCGCGGCCGGCGATCACGTGGATCGGCACGTTCCACGACGCCCCCTCGCCGCTGACCGCCGCCGGCGGTTCGTGGTCGCCGAGCACGACGACGACGAGGTCGCGTGCCGCTTCGCGACGCAGAAATCCGCCGATGGTCGCATACACGTACGACATCGCGTCGACGTACCCAGGGCCGAAGTCGGTCCAGTCAGGCTCCTGATACGCCTTCACGATGGCGGCGGCGTCGTACGGACGAAGGTCCGTCATGCGCGCCCAGTCCGGCTGATACGGCGGCGTCGGCACGAACGGAAAGTGCGTGCTGATCGTCGGAAAGAACACGAACAGCGGCGGTCGCGGCGTCTTCCGGATTTCGAGCGTATCGACGCGCTCGAGCGAAAACTGATCGGGAATCGCGAACCAGCCGAATTCCGGCCCACGATACGCGAGGCGCTCCGCGCCGTAGATGTCGTCGAATCCGTAGAAGCGTCCCTCAGGCCAGCTCTGACGCAAGCCCGGCATCAGCGCGACCGTGCGAAATCCGCCGTCATGAAACGCGGTGACGAGCGTGTCGCGTTGCTCGGTCATCAGCAGCGCGTTGTCGTCCGGATCGCGAATCTCGATCCCCGACAACAGGCTGATGTGCGCCAGCCACGATCCGCCGCCGAATGTCGGCGACTCGACCGTCGCGGAGACGACGCGGCGGCTGGTGCCGTCGATGTCCGATTCGAACGCCCGCCGGCTCGCCGCCAGGCCGGCGGCCAGTTCCGGCCGGTCGAACGTCACGGCGCCGTACGATTCGACGAAGATCAGCACGACGTCCGCACCCGCAATTCGCGAGAAGTCGGAGCGCATGTCCACGATTCCCGGCCGCGGCCGATTCTTCGCCATCGCCGCCGCGATCAGGCGGATCTGATGCGCATAGATCGCCGACACGGGCCGGGAAACGACCTGCACACGTTCGTCCTCTCCCGGCGCAGGCTCGTGGAATCCGCGCACCGAGACATCCACGGCGAATACGACGACGACCGCCGCGGCAGTGGCGACGATCACGCGCCGCTCGCGGGGGTTCGCGAGGCCCGAGACCGTGCGCTGCCACGCGGCGCGCAGAATCACGAACGCGACTGCCGCCAGGAGAGCGACCGTGGCAGCCGCGGCGACAATCTCCCACCACGAGGCGACGCGCAAGACCATCGACGCGACGTCGGGCATCAGCCGCAGGTCCCAGTAGAGATTGACGTCGCGGCCGTAGAGCGCCGGCGCCGTGACAGCCGCGTAGCGGCCGGCAATCAGCGCCATCCAGACCACGCTGACCACGCCCGCGCGCCGCCAGGGGGTCCACGCCAGAAGCAGCACCGCAATCGCGAGCTCCACGGACAACTGCGCCTGCCATCGAACGGCCAGCGTCGGCCATACATTTCCGAAGGTGAGCGTCGCATTCAAGAAGAGGAGCGACACCAGAAGAGAAATTGCGGATTGCGGATTGCGGATTGCGGATTGATTGTCGATTGATCGCCGAATCCACAACCACTCGACGTCGACCGCGAACGAGTACGCCAGCGCGAAGAGGCCGATTGCGGCGACGGTGGAGCTCGCCGGCGGCGTCACGGCGGGCAGAAGGGCCGCGAGCAGCGCGGCGATCTGCACGACGCAGACGAGTTTGCCGCGGAAGCTGCCCGGCAGCGGACGCGCGAGCCACGGGAAAAGCCATCCGGCTGCGACGAAGACGTACCGCATCAGCCCGGACGCGATGACCCACGCGCCCGCCTTGTCGTACTGCCACACCAGGATCGACAGCACGAGGATCAGCAGCGCGTCGACTTCCATGTCGAACCGCGCTCCGAATTCGCTCGTCATGCGCGATCGACGCGCAAGCCAGCCGTCGACCCAGTCGAGCAGCGTGACGATGGCGGCGGCGGCGATCGCGATCGTCGCGCCGTGCCGTCCCGCTGCCGGCGGCTCGCCGACGAGACCGGCGACGATCGATACGCCTCCCGCGCGGATGAGCGTCGCGACGTTTCCGGGACCCCATCGTGGAAACGGATGGCGTGCGCGTCCGCGCCGCGCGAGCCCGGCGACCGCGGCGAACACCGCCAGCGACTTGATCGTCCACGCGATCGACAAATCGAAGAATTGTATCTTGGTGAGAGAATTGATCGTTTGCGCGCCAGGGCTTTCTGGGTGGTGTCGCCGGGTTGCGGCGAGATCCGCGACGAAGAGCTGTTCGATCCGACCGACGGCCAGGTCGTGGTGCGCGCGCTCTACAGCGGCATCAGCCGCGGGACCGAAGCGATCGTCTTCAACGGCCGCGTCCCGGCCGGCGAGCGCGAGCGGATGCGCGCGCCCTTTCAGGCGGGCGACTTCCCTGCGCCGGTGAAATACGGATATGCGAGCGTCGGCCGCGTCGAGCGTGGCGGCGCCGACCTTCAGGATCGCATCGTCTTTGCGCTCTATCCGCATCAGACGCGATACGTGGTACCCGCGGCGTCGGTCCATTTCGTGCCGGAGGATGTCCCGCCGGAGCGCGCGGTTCTCGCGGCGAACATGGAAACCGCGGTCAACGTGGTGTGGGATGCCGACCCTTCGCCGGGCAGCCGCGTGACGGTGATCGGCGCCGGCACGGTCGGGTGCCTGGCGGCATACTTCGCGCGCCGCAGCGCCGGATGCGATGTGGAGCTGGTCGACGCCAATCCATCGCGCGCGGGCGTCGCCCGCGCGATCGGCGTCCGATTCGCCGGGCCGTCAGCGGCCTCGGCCGAGGCCCGCGTGATTATTCACGCGACCGGATCGCCGTCGGGACTCGAGCTGGCGCTGCGCCTGGCCGCGTTCGAGGGCACGATCGTCGAGGCGAGCTGGTACGGCGATCAGGTCGTGTCGCTGCCGCTCGGCGGAGAGTTTCACTCGCGGCGCCTCACGATCAGGTCGTCGCAGGTCGGCGCGGTGGCGCCGTCGCGCCGCGATCGATGCGACTCGAATGGCCGGATGCGGATCGCGCTCGACTGCCTGCGCGATCGCACGCTCGACGCGATCGTCACCGGCGAGAGCGCGTTCGACGATCTGCCGGACGTCATGCGCCGGTTGAGCGCCGCGCCCGGCGACACCCTCTGCCACAGGATTCGATATGTATAGCGTCACGGTCCGCGGCCACATGATGGTCGCGCACAGCTTTCGCGGCGAAGTGTTCGGCCCCGCGCAACGCCTGCACGGCGCGACCTACGTCGTCGACGTCGAGTTCCGTCGCCCGGACCTCGGCGCCGACGGCATCGTGGTCGACATCGGGCGCGCGACCGAGGTCGTCAACAGCGTGCTGGGACAGCTGAACTACCGCAATCTGGACGAGGAGGCGTCGTTCCGCGGGACGAACACGACGACCGAAGTGCTCGCGAAGGCGGTGTTCGATCGCGTCGCCGACGCGATTCGCAGGGGCGATCTGGGGCCGGACGCGAAGGCGATCGCGGGCATGCGCGTCACGCTCCACGAATCGCACGTGGCGTCGGCGTCCTTTGATGCCGTCCTCTAGGCGCGTCACGTTCATCGTGCCGGGCTCTATCGAGATGCGGACCGGAGGATACGAGTACGACCGGCGCATCATCGACGAGCTGTGCGCGCGGAGATGGATCGTCGATGTGAGCGAAATCCGCAAAGGCGACGCGCTCCCCGCGGTGCCCGACGGACAGATCGTCATCCTGGACGGGCTCGCGCTCGATTCGATCAGGGATCCCGAGCACACGGCCGATCGGCTCAAGCTCGTGCTCATCGTCCACATGCCGGGCGCCAGCGGGATCGATGAACGACCCGCGATGAAGGCGGCGCGCGCGATCGTCGTCACCGGCGCCGGAGCGAAGCGCGCGATCGTCGACAGCGGCATCGACGCCGGACGCGTCACGGTTGTGGAGCCCGGCACGTTGTACGAATGGATCGGCCGTGGGACGCGCGCGCGGCCGGAATCCGGTGTCGTGCGTCTCCTGTCCGTGGGCAACATCACGGAAGGGAAAGGGCACGATCGACTCGTCTCAGCGCTCGGATCGATCCGGGAGCGAAACTGGCGGCTGACGATCGTTGGAAGCCTGACTCGCGATCCCGACGCTGCGGCGCGCCTTGATCGGCTGATTCGCGAGTCCCCGGAAGTGAGGGATCGCATTGAACTGACGGGCGAGCTCCGCGAGACATACGACGCCTTCGCATCCGCGGACGCTTTCGTGCTCGCGACCTTGCAAGAGACGTACGGCATGGCGGTCGCCGAAGCGATCTCCTGGGAGTTGCCCGTCGTGTCGACGTCGGCGGGCGAGATCCCGAAGATCGTCGGCGACGGCGGAATCATCGTCGCGCCCGGTGACGTCGGCGCGCTGGCGGCGGCGCTGTCGCGGCTGCTGAGCGAGCCGTCGCTGCGCGCGACACTCCGCGAAGGCGCGCGACGCGCGCGCGGGCGCCTGCGGACCTGGGATCAGCCGGGCGACGAGATGTCGGCGCTGCTCGAGCGGGTGTCGGCGGATGAGTGAATCCCTTTCCGGCTGGCTCGCGCTCAGGGAGCGTGTGGATCATGCCTCGCGATCGGTCGCGTTGACGCGTGCCATCGTCGCGGCTCTGCCGGCCGATCGCCCGCTCCGCATCGTCGATCTCGGATCCGGAACCGGATCGAACGTCCGATATCTCGCGCCGCTCTTGCCGTCTCCTCAACGTTGGCTTGCCGTCGATCGCGACGCGGACTTGATGGATCGCGCGCAAGGCGCAGACATCGTCATCGAACGGAAGGTCATGAACCTGGGCGAGCTCGATCCCGGCATTGCCGCCGGCGCGCACCTGGTGACGGCATCCGCGCTGCTCGACCTCGTGTCGGATCGCTGGCTGCCGGAGCTGGCGTCCGCATGCCGTTCAGCTGGCGCACAGGCTCTGTTCGCGCTGACGTACGACGGCCGCTCGGAGTGCACGCCCCGGGAGTCGGAGGACGACCACGTTCGCGAGCTCTTCAACGCGCACCAGCGGCAGAGCGACAAAGGCTTCGGCGCCGCCGCCGGGCCGGACGCGGTCGCGGCGACGATGGACGCATTCAAGAATCTGGGCTACGAGGTTCGCCACGAACCAAGCGATTGGATTCTGACCCCGGACATGCAGGCTCTGCAGCGCCGGTTGATCGACGGCTGGGCAATCGCCGCCGCCGAAATCGCGCCATCCGAAGCATCCGCGATCGCCGATTGGCGGTCCCGTCGACAGTTTCACGTCACGGCAGAGCGCTCGAGGATCGTCGTCGGGCACGTCGACATTTGCGCGACGCTCAGACGCCCCTGAACCGCCGCGCCGGTATCTTTGTTGCTGGCATTTAGACGGGGTGGCCGAGTCCTCTCGCAATCGGCGCGAAGAAGTCAGGAATTCCGAAGCGCGCGAGCGCCAGGAGAAGGAAAAGCTGCGTCATCCGCGCAGCTCAGCCCTTCACGGTCATGTTGACTATGTAGATTTTGCCGAACGCGTATCGCTCGGCGTCACCGTCGAGGAAAAGAGTCCCGTCAAGCGCAGGGCCCCGCACTAAGCGTCGAGCCGCTCCAACGCATCGAACATCCGCCGCCGCACGTACGCACCGTCGTTCGTCTGCGTAAACAAATCCACACGCGTCAGCGCTTCGAGCACCGACCGGCATGTGATCTGGTCGAGGCCTGTTTCCTTCGAAGCCACGGCCACCTGAATCTCGTCTCCCGGACTCAGACGGTCGAGCAGGCTCCGGAGTCGTTCCCGCGACGATCGCGTTCCAACGGCCATGAAAACCTCCTGGGGGCTCGCGCACTCCGCGAGGGCAACGGCCGTGCCGCATGACGTCTGCATGCAGAGAGAAGGAGTTAGCCGGGGATGGACGAGTCAGCGCGTTGGTGATCGTGAAGCTTTTACATCACTGCGCCGTCGATTTTGCGGCCCCCGTGCCGGTCAGCAACTGATTCATCTCGTACACGCGGCCGTTGGCGATCACGCGCTTCACTTTGTGCGCGCTTGCGATGTCCGCGAGCGGGTCGCCGTCCACGACGACGAGGTCGGCGAGCTTGCCGGGGGCGATCGTGCCGCCGTCGACGTTGAGCGCGATCGCGGGATTCACCGTCGCCGCTTTCAGCGCCTGATACGGCGACATGCCGGCGAGCACGTACGACATCAGCTCGCCATGGAGATTGAGCGCGTTCGGTGTGTCGGTGCCGGCGACGATGAGCGCTCCGGCTTTCATCGTATCCATCACCATCTTGCCGCTGCCGCCGACCGGATCGGCAAACGCGGCCGCCGCGGCGGCGGCGCCACGGCCGCCTCGCCCTCGCCCGCCTTCTCCGCCGCCGTTCTGCTGTTCTTGAATCCACTGCGGGTACAGCTTGAACCGCGGGTCGTCCTTCAGCGCGGGCTCGTTGTCGAGCAGGCGCCGGGCGCCCACGCCGGAGATCATCGGGCACAGAATCCGCTGACTCTTTCCGAAGAGCTGGACGACGTCTTCGTACGCCCGCTGCAGAGTCGCCTGCTTCGGCGAGTAGCCTCGACGGCTCGTCGCGGCCGTGTGCTCGGTGTTGTCGACGCCGACGAACGCCGCCGGATAGATCTCGTGCGTCGCGACCGGGACTCCGATGCCGTGCGCGAACTCCACCATCCGCTTCTGCTGAAGGTCCGGCAGCCGCACGTAGCTCTTAATCAGATCGTGCTGCAGCACCTTCGCGCGCTGCAGCTCCATCTCGAACTGCGACACGCTCGAGATCGCGATGCCCATCTTGTAGTAGACGCGCTGCCACTCCATCAGATAACCGGTGCCGAACACGCGCGGGCCGGGGCGCACGCCGGCTTCGTTCGCCTCTCGTTCTTCGACCGCCTCGTACGGCGTGTTGCCGGGACTGCGCACCGTCGTGATGCCGAACGCCAGGAACGCCCGGCCTTCGGACTCGCCGAAGTCGGTCTGCAGGTGCGAGTGGAATTCCGTGAGACCGGGCATCACGGACAGCCCGCTCGCGTCGACCACCTGCCCGCCGGCGTGATTGGCATCCGAGTGCGCGACGACGCTCGTGATCCGGTTGCCGTCGATGATCACGTCCATGTTCGTCTTCGCGTTCGGACCCGTCATGTCGATGAGCCGCCCGGCATGCACGACGACGTGCGTCGCGGGAATCGCCGGCGTCCACTTCAGATCGAGCGGCACCGTCCGCGTGTCTCCGGTCTCGACGTCGACGATGCGGAGCTTGTCGAGCGATTGATAGAGGATGTGGCGCGAGTCGCCCTGCCAGCTGGGCGAATGGGCGCTTTCCGTCGTCACATGACGCGGCGGGCCGAGCGGCTCGCCGCCGGGTGCGACGGGCCACACCGCGAGCGTGCCTTCGTAGATCGCGGCCATCTTCGTGCCGTCCGGGGACCAGACCGGTCCGCAGCCGCCGCGCGAATCGATCGACAGCGTCGGCACCGGCGCGTACCACTTGTCGTCGTCGGACGCCATGATCGCGCCGACGCCGCCGGCGACCGCGTGCGAGGTCCTGACGCCTGAGCCGTCGGCGGCGATGGTCAGGACCTGATTGGTGCCTTCGCGGAAGCGGCGCGTGTACGGCGCGACTTCGGCGAGCGCCACGCGTTTGCCGTCGGGCGACCAGGTCGGCGTCCCCGGCTGCGCGAGCGTGTCGTGGATCTTCGTCACTGCGCCGGTCGCCACGTCGACGACCGAGATGTTGGCGACGCGCCACATCCCGTTCACGTCGAACACCGCAATCCGCTTTCCGTCGGACGACCAGGACGCGCCTTGCGGCTGCGTGGTCATGTGCGTGAGCTGCCGCGTCTGGCCGGATTTGACGTCGCGGACGAACAGCTGCAGATGCTCGTTGTCCTTGTCGGACGAGTACGCGAGCTGCGATCCGTCCGGCGACCACGACGGATCGGTGTCGAGCGCGGCGTCCTTCGTCACGTTGACGGGTTTTCCGCCGACCGGCATCACGTAGATGTCGCCGAGCGCGGCGAAGGCGATCTGTCTGCCGTCGGGAGAGATGACGGGTCGGACGATCCCGAGCGCCGGTCGCGGCGCGGTCGACGTGAAGTCGCGCTTCCTGCGGGTGTACGAGCCCGCTGCTCGCGTCACCTGCATCGTCGCCGTGAACGGAATCGTTTCCGGCGTCTGCGCGTTGACGGCGCGCTTCCGGATCTTGCCGTCGGACACGTAATAGAACGTGTTGTTCGACGCCCACGAGACGCGGAACGAGAACGCGTTCTCGTCGTGGGTAACCGGCATGCCGCCGATGTCGAGACGGCTGGCGCCGTCGGCGCCCTGGTGATAGACGATCTGTCCGCCCGGACCCCACGACGGCGCGTCGACGGTTCCGGCGCCCGGTCCGACTTTCCGTTCGGAGCCCGTTGCGACGTTTACGGCCCACACCGAGTCGGTCGACTCGCGCGTGGATGCGAACGCGATTTCCCTGTCGTCGGGGGACCACGACGGCATGTAGTCGTCGGCCGGATCCTTGGTCAGTTGTTTGAGCTCACCGGTGGCGACGGTGAGCGTCCAGATGTTGTAGTCGCTGCCGAGCGGATTGCCGCGGTCGGAGGAAAAGGCGACGCGTGTACCGTCGTGCGACCAGATCGGCTCGCGATCGTCGAACGGACCCCACGTGAGCTTGTGCTGGTTCGAGCCGTCCGGCGCGACGGCCCAGATGTCGTAGCCGCCGTCGCGGTAGGCGAAAAACGTGATCCACTTGCCGTCAGGCGACCAGGTCGGCTGCCGCGCGTCGTTGTAAAGATCGGTGATGCGCCTGGCCGCGCCGCCCGTGGATGGCAGCGTCCAGATACTGCCCTGCATGTCGATGGCGAGCGTGCGTCCGTCCGGGGAAACGGCCACGGACATCGACGTCCCCTCCGAGACGGTGACATCGATCGGCGCTCGAGCCGGCGCCGCTTCGAGAGCCGCGAGACCGATCGTCGCGAGCAACGCCGCCGTGCGCATCATGGCTTTGGCCCTCCTGCCCATCCCGCCGATCCTGCACTGGGTCACGGGCGCATTCTACCGATGTTAGGATCCGCCGGCTGATGAAGAATCCGTTCGACTTTACCGGCGCGACCGCACTCGTCGTCGGCGGCGCCACCGGCCTCGGCCAGGCGATGGCGGAAGGGCTCGCCGCCCACGGCGCCACGGTCTGCATCGTCTCGCGGTCGGAGGACAAGGCGCGGGCCGCTGCGCAGACGATTGCGACGAAGACCGAAGGCAACTGTTCGTCGCTTGCCGCGGATGTGTCCGACGAGGCGTCGGTCAAGCGCCTGGCGGTCAATCTCGACCGCTGGTTCGACGGCGGGCTGAACATCGCGGTCAACGCCGCCGGAATCAACGTCCGGAACGCGATCGAAAAGATTTCGCTTGCCGAGTTCGAGTCGATCCAGCGGGTCAACGTCACCGGCGCGTTTCTGCTGGCGCGGGAGCTCTTTCCGCTGCTGCGTCACGGGCGATGGGGACGGCTGATCAACGTGACCAGCATCTTCAGCTCGCGGTCGTTTCCGCTGCGGACGAGCTATGCGTCGAGCAAGGGGGCGCTGCTGCAGCTGACGCGCACGCTCGCGCTCGAGTGGGCCGCGCACCACATCACGGTCAACGCGATTTCACCGGGGCCGATCCTGACCGACATGACGCGGCCGATTCTGGACAATCCCGAGGCGTACGCGCAGTTCGTCGCGAACGTCCCGCTCGGGCGGTTCGGCGAGCCTCACGAAGTCGTGCCGGCGTGTCTGTTCCTCGCGTCGCCGGCGTCATCGTTTGTCACGGGTGCGGACATAGTCGTGGACGGCGGGTGGATGGCGACGTAAGATGCGCCAGCTGGAGGCCTCATGAAGCTCCGTCATTGCGCGGCGTTCGGCGTCGCGATCGTGCTTGCGGGTGCGCCCGTTCTCGTGGCGCAGTCGAAGGCGAAGGCGACCAACGTGCCCGAGATCGCGTACGACTCGGTTCCGAACTTTTTCAAGATGCCGCCGAACATCTACTTCGGCGAGGGCATCGGCGTCGCGACGAATTCCAAAGGGCACGTGTGGGTCTACACGCGCAGCGGCGAAACGCGTCTGTTCGAGTTCGACGAGAAGGGAACGTTCGTCAAGGAGTGGGGCGCCGGCCTCTACGGCTTCGCGTTCGCGCACGCGGTGCGCGTCGATCCGCAGGACAACGTGTGGACGGTCGACGAAGGCACCAACATGGTGATCAAGTTCAACCCGCAGGGAAAGGTCGTCATGGTGCTCGGCCGGCGGCCGGAAGCGGCGGAAGAACTGACGAACATGAGCGGCCAGGGCAGCGCGCCGCAGTCGAACAAGCCGTACTCGTTCAACCGCCCGACCGACGTCGCGTGGGACAAGGACGGCAACATTTTCGTGTCCGACGGCTACGGCGACAACCGCGTCGTGAAGTACGACAAGAACGGACGGTTCATCAAATCCGCCGGCAAGGCGGGCAACGGGCAGGGCGAGCTCCGGCTGCCGCACACGCTCGCGGCCGATGCCGCGGGCAACGTCTACATCGGCGATCGCAGCAACGCGCGCGTGCAGGTCTGGGACAACGACCTCAACTTCAAGGCGATCTACGACCAGGTCGGCAGCCCGTGGGCGATCTGCGTGTCGCCGGGGCCGCATCAGTACTTGTTCGTGTCGAACTCGATTCCCGACAACGGCGATTCGCGACTCGCCGCGCAGACCGGCGAGATTTACAAAATGGAGCTCGACGGCACGATCATCGGCAAGTTCGGCAAGGCGGGGAAGGCCTTCAAGGAATTCAGCACGGTGCACGAGATCGACTGCCGCAACCCGAACGAGCTGTTCGTTTCCGAAATCACGGACTGGCGCGTGCAGAAGATCATTCTTCGGCCGACGACGACGAGCCCGACCGCGGGGAAGGGGAAGTAGCCATGAGGACTGGTTTCCGGTTCCTCGTTCCCGGTTCGCTGTGCACCGTGCTGCTCGCCGCCGCGCTTGGAGCGCAGTCGGCGCCGGAGATCGCGTTTGACGCGGCCGCCGACGTCCTGAAGCTGCCCGAGATGATGAACTTCGGCGAGGTCGCGGGCGTCGCGACCAACTCGAAAGGGCACGTGTTCGTCTACGAGCGCACGGGGCCGGCCAATGCGGCCCTCGGTTCGTCGCGGACGTTCTACAAAGCGGGGTCGAAGCTCCTGGAATTCGATCAGACCGGGAAGTTCGTCCGCGAGATCGGCCAGGGCGTCTACGGGCTGAATTTCGCGCAGGCGGTGCACGTCGATCCGCAGGACAACATCTGGGCCGTCGATCAGGGATCGAGCAACGTCATCAAGTTCGATCCCGACGGGCGGATTCAACTCGTGCTGAGCCGCAAGCCCGAGGCGATCTCGGTCCGTCCCATTCAGCGCGGCGCGCCGCCGGCGGAAGGGCGCGGGGCGGCTCCGGAGGGCCGCGGGGCGGGCGGCGGCGCGGCGCCCGGACGCGGCGGCGCCGCGGGCGCTGGCATTCCCGGCGACAGCTTCCAGCGCACGGCGGACGTGGCGTGGGACAGGGCGGGCAACATCTACGTCGCCGACGGCGTCAGCGCGAACGGCAACGCGCGCGTCGCGAAGTTCGACAAGGACGGTCATTTCATCAAGTCGTGGGGCCAGCGCGGCACCGAGCCGGGACAGTTCAACATGCTGCACGGCATCGCCCTCGATGCGCAGGGCAACGTCTACGTCGCAGACGCGGGCAACAAGCGTATTCAGGTGTTCGACGGCGACGGCAACGTGAAGTCGCAAATCACGACCGTCGGGACGCCGTACGCGATCTGCATCACGCCCGGCGCGCATCAATACCTTTACAGCTCCAATTCGAACGACCCCGAGACGCTCGACAACGGCGAGATCTACAAACTGGAGCTCGATGGAAAGATCGTGGGCAAGTTCGGACGCGCAGGGAAGCAGCCGAAGGAATTCGGCATGGCGAACGCGATCGACTGCCGCAGCGAGAACGAGCTGTGGATCGGCGAGCTCACGAACTGGCGCGCGCAGAAGATCACGCTGCGCAAGTAGCACATGCGCCGCGCCCTGTTCGCGCTGTGCGTGCTCGGTGTCCTGGGCTGCCGCGTCGCCGCTCAGGACGCATCTCTGGATTCGGTCGTCGAGCCGTACGTCAGCAAGGGGACCTTCATGGGCGCCGTGCTCGTCGCGCGCGGCGACCAGATCCTCCTCGATAAAGGGTACGGCTCGGCCAATCTCGAGTGGGACGTCCCCAATACACCGACGACGAAGTTCCGGCTCGGCTCGCTCACCAAACAGTTCACAGCCGCGTCGATTCTGCTGCTCGAAGAGCGCGGCCGGCTCAAGATCGACGATCCCGTCAAGAAGTACCTGCCCGATGCACCACCGGCCTGGGACCGGATCACCATCTTCAATCTCCTCACCCACTCGTCCGGCATCCCGAACTTCACGGGCTTTCCCGAATACAAATCGATCGAGCCGTTTTCGATCACCGCTGAAAAGCTCGTGGCGATGTTTCGCGACAAGCCGCTCGACTTCGCACCGGGCGAGAAGATGTCGTACAGCAATTCCGGCTACGTGCTGCTCGGACATCTGATCGAGAGAATCGCCGGTCTCAGCTACTCCTCGTTCGTGCGCGAGAACATCTTCAACCCGCTCGGGATGGCCGATTCCGGCTATGACTCGAACAGCGCCATCATTCCGCATCGTGCGAGCGGTTACTCGCCGCTCGGCGCGACGCTGACCAACGCCGGCTTCATCCACATGTCCGTTCCTCACGCCGCCGGCGCGCTCTACTCGACGACGGAAGATCTGCTGAAATGGGAACGCGGCCTCTTCGGTGGCAAGGTTCTCTCCGCCAATTCACTGAAGAAAATGACGACGGCGTACAAGAACAACTACGCGTTCGGCCTTGTCGTCCGCGAAGAGAACGGGCACAGGACGATTTCGCACAACGGCGGCATCGAGGGTTTCAATACGACGCTGCTCTATGACCCCGATCAGAAGGTGACCGTCGCCGTTCTCGGCAACGTCAACGGCGCCGCCCCCCAGGACATCGCGCTCAAGCTCGCCGCCCTGGCCGTGAAATAACGTGTAAATCGGCGGGCACAAATCTGCGCGCGCGTGTGCCGGAAAAGCACAGCATCAGAGGACACGCGGTTCATTCCGAAACGATTTTCCACGAACAGCTCGTCAGGTCCGGCGTTTGCTGCCGATAAGGAACTCGCGAGTTCCCTCTAAGGAGCATTCATGCGCCGGTTCGCTCTCGCTGTCGCTGTCGTTCTCGGCCTCGCTGCGCTCACGACATCGTCGGTTCTGACCGCGCAATCGGCGCCGCCGCTGACGCCGTTTCGCGGACTGATCGATCACGTCAGCGTAAACATGAACGGGTGGCCGTCCGGCACCAGCCAGAGCGACGTCCATTCGATCAGCGGCGACGGTCGATTCGTCGTGTTCAGCTCGAACGCGAGCGATCTCGTTTCGAACGACTGGAACGGACTGGACGACGTCTTCCTGCGCGATCGCATGACGGGCACGACGACGCGCGTCAGCGTCGCGGACGACGGCAGCGAGTCGAACGGCTTCAGCCAGTACACGGCGATCAGCTCGAACGGCCGGCAGATTGCGTTCTCGTCGGGCGCGACGAACCTCGTCGCCGGTGATACCAACAGCCACTGGGACGTGTTCGTCCGCGATCTCGACGCGAACCGAACCGTCCGCGTCAGCATCTCGAGCACCGGCGAGCAGGGAGACGCCGACTCCTACTCGCCGTCCATCAGCGCGGACGGCCGGTACGTCGCGTTCATCTCCGCCGCGACGTGGGCCGGCACCGCGCAGTACGGACCGATGCAGGTGTGGATCCACGATCGCGACACCGACGAGAACGGAATCTTCGACGAGGAAAACGGAACGATGACGCGCCTCGTCAGCCGCGACTTCAGCGGCGTCGGCGCTGCGAATCAGTACTGCGTCCGGCCCCGCGTCAGCGCCGACGGCCGCCATGTGATGTTCGAGAGCGGCGCGACCAACCTCGATCCCGTCGGCAATCCGAACGGACAGAATCACCTGTATGTCTACGACCGCCTGAACGCACAGACGACGCTCATCGACCGCTCAGTCACCGGCGGTCCGTCGTCCTGGGGCGTCAGCTGGCAGAGCTCGGACATGTCCGACGACGGACGGTTCGTCGCGTACACGTCGATTTCGCCGGACATCGTCCCGTTCGACATGAACTGGCAGGCGCAGGTGTTTCTGTACGACGCGACGGCCGATCCGATTGCGCGCACGACGATCGTCAGCCGCCTGACCGGCGGCTCGCTCGCCGACGCCTCGAGCTATTACACGACGGTCAGCGCTGACGGCCGGTACGTGGGATTCATGACCGCCGCGACGAACCTCGCGGCGCCTGCGCCGCCTGCCGGCGGCAACTCCTTCGCGCTCGTCGTTCGCGACGGGCTGGACGGATCGTTCAGGCGCGTCGACATCGTCGAGTGGCCCTCGGGCGAGGTGCCGTTCGACGGCCAGTACGTATTCAGCCCGTCGCTCAGCGCCGACGGGACCGCGATTGCGTTCCAGTCCGACGCGCAGAACGCCGTCGACGGCTTCTATACCGGGGGGAGCCATCACATCTTCGTCGCGACCGCGTTCAGCGCGAGTCCGACGTCGGAGTCGTTTTCGCGCGCCGGCGGCGCCGGCGCGATCGAGGTCGACACGACGGCGGTCTCGGGATGGAAGGCGGTCACCTACGACTCATGGATCACGCTGATGAACGGCGCGCAATTCGGCGCCGGACCGCGGGCCGTGCAGTATCTCGTGAGCTCGAACGACAGCGGCATCGTCCGTGACGGACTGATCAGGGTGGGAACGAAGTTCGTCGCGATTCACCAGGACGGCGACGGCGACACGACGCCGCCTGTGATCACGCCGATCATCACGGGCACGCAGGGCGGCAACGGGTGGTACACGAGCGACATCACCGTCAGCTGGACCGTCAGCGATCCCGACAGCGAGATCACGTACATCGGTCCCGGATGCGGGACGGCGACGTTCACCGGCGACTTCATCTTCGCCAACCCGACGTGCGAGGCGACGAGCCACGGCGGCCCGGCATCCGTCTCCGTCCCGCTCAAGCGCGACACGACGCCGCCCGCGATTCAGATCAATCTGCCCGTCGCCGCGCTGTACCCACGGAACTCGTTCGTTCAGGCGTCGTTCTTCTGCAACGACGCCAACCTGTACTCGGGCGTCGCGTTCTGCGCGGTGACCGAGGGATTCTCGCCGCTCGACACGACGACGCCCGGACGCCACCGATTCACGGTGACGGCGATCGACAACGCCGGCAACTCGGCGTCGAAGACCGTCGAGTATCTGGTCGGCACGGACGTCTGCGTCGTGCCGAGCGTCTCGCCGGAAACGAATCTGAAGGCGTGGTTCGCTTTCGACGACGATCAGCGCGACACGGTGTCGGGACGCTATCTCGGCCCGAGCGTCGCGTCCGGCGCTTTCTGGAGCGCGGTCGCTGGCGATGGCTGGGGCAATCTGGCGTACGGGAACTACCTGTACGGTATCGAGGGCTCGAGCCTTCTCGCTGGATCGGGTCTGACGATCGCGGCGTGGATCAATCCCTGGGGGTTCTCCGGCCCGTTCGGCACGATCGTCGACAACCCGCTGCAGTATCGTGTCGCGCGTTTTCCGGACGGCACGCTGCGCTGGGCGTTCAACACGTCGACCGGTTTCGACTGGGTGAACACGGGCGTTCAGATCCCGTTCAACGCCTGGTCGCACATCGCGATTACCTACAGCGGCGGACTCGTTCAGACGTTCATCAACGGCACGCTCGCGCACAGCGCGACCCTGAGCGGCACGCTGATGTCGGACGGCGCCGGTCCGACCGAGTCGATCACGATCGGAGGGCGGCCTGACGTCGCGTCGACGCTTTTCGCCACGTTCGACGATCTGATGATCTTCGACGAAGCGCTGACGTCCGGCGACATCGACAGCCTCGCGCTGGCCGGCGGCGGCAGCCTCTGCGTGCCGAACACGTCGACGATTGCCGTCACGGCGCCGTCGGCGGTTGAGTACGCGGCATCGTTCAACGTGACGGCGCTGCTGACGGACGGGTCGGGTAATCCGCTCGCGAACCGTCCGATCAACATCGGCTCCCACATCGGCCCCAACGGTTACCTCTACGAATGGCAGACGCGGACCGGCGCGGACGGATCGGTGACGGTTCCGCTCCAAAGCTCGCTGTCGGCGAGCCTGGGCGACTATCCGAACGCGATCTCGGTGCGCTTCCTCGGCGACGTCTCGCATCAGCCTTCGTCCGTCGACCGCGACGCCACGCTCGTGCCGGGGACGCCGACGATTACGTGGCCGTCGCCGGCGCCGATCACGTACGGGACGGCGCTCGGAGCGCAGCTGAATGCGATCGCGAACATAACCGGGACGTACGTGTTTTCACCGGCTGCAGGCACGGTCCTCGACGCCGGTACGCAGACGCTGTCGGTGACGTTCACGCCTGACGACACCGATCACTACGCGCCGCGAACCGTGACGACGACGATCGTCGTCAACAAGGCGACACCGACGGTGGACATCTCGAGCGCGCCGCTCTTCTACACCGGCCAGCCGCGGCAGGCGACGGTCGCGGTGCGCGGACTTGGCGGCGTGGAGCTGAATCCGTTTACGGTTACGTACAACGGCGGTACGACGCTGCCCGTCAACGCGGGCACATACGCCGTGCAAGTCAACTACGCCGGCAGCGCGAATTACCAGGCGGTCACCGGCACGGGATCGCTCGTCATCGACAAGGCGACGCCGATCGTGCCGACCATCAACGACGTCACCGAAACCTACGATGGGCTGACGCACGGGATCAACGTCACGATCGTCGGCGTCAACAACGAATCGCTGACGCCCGTCATCATCACCTACAACGGATCGGCGACGGCGCCGACCAACGCGGGCGTCTACGCGATGGAAATACGGTACGACGGCTCGGCGAACTACACCGCTGTCTCGCGCAGCGCGACGCTGACGATTCTGAAGGCCGCGCCGTATCTGCAGTGGACGAATCCGTCGAGCATCACCTACGGAACGCCGCTCGGCGCGTCGCAGCTGAACCCGACGTCGAATGTGCCAGGAACGTTCATGTATTCGCCGCCGGCCGGAACGGTGCTCACGGCGGGCACGCATACGTTGTCCGCGACGTTCACACCGTCGGATACGCAGAACTACCAGACGGAATCGATCAGTCGTCCGATCGACGTCTCGAAGGCGACTGCGCAGGTCACGTGGTACGCGCCAGCGCCCATCGTCTACGGCGCGCCGCTCGGCCCGGCGCAGCTGAACGCCACGGCGCCTGTGCCAGGGACGCTCACCTACGCGCCGCCGTCCGGCACGATCCTGAACGCCGGCGCACACATTCTGAACGTCACGTTCACCCCGGACGATTCGGCCAACTACAACGGGTCGAGCGCGGGCGTTCCGTTGACCGTCATGAAGGTGACGCCGACCGTGTCGTGGAGTTCGCCTCCTGACATCGTGTATGGAACGGCACTGAGCGGTACGGAGTTGAACGCCACGGCGAATGCGCCTGGAACGTTGGCCTATTCACCGGCGGCCGGCACGGTGCTCGGTGCGGGCGCGCACACACTGTCCGCAACGTTCACGCCTGCCGATCCCGACAACTACAACGGTGCGACCGCGAGCGTGCCCCTCAACGTGAGGAAAGCGGCCTCGACGATCACCTGGCCGACACCAGCGGACATCGTCTACGGCAGCGCGCTCGGTGCGACGCAGTTGAACGCAACCGCGAGTGTTCCCGGCACGTTCACGTACTCGCCGGGCGCGGGAGCGATTCTCGGTGCGGGACCGCGAACGCTGACGGTGACATTCGCGCCGACTGATGCGGCAAATTACGACGCCGCGACCACGAGCGTCCTGCTCAACGTCACGAAGGCGCCGTCGACGATCACCTGGCCCACGCCGAGCGCAATCGTCTACGGCACGGCGCTGGGCGCGTCTCAGCTGAACGCGACGTCGAGCGTGGCAGGAGCCTTCGTCTACTTGCCGGCCGCGGGAGCGGTGCTGAATGCCGGACCGCAGACGCTCGAGGCGACCTTCACTCCGGACGACACGGCCAACTACACCGGCGCAACGGCGACGGTGACGTTGAACGTGACGAGGGCGGCGTCGACGGTGACATGGAGCAGCCCGACCGACATCGTGTACGGGACAGCGTTGAGCGCGACGCAGTTGAACGCGGCGGCGAGCGTACCAGGCGCGTTCGCGTACTCGCCGGCGGCGGGGACGGTGCTGAACGCGGGCACGCAGACGCTGACCGTGACGTTCACGCCCTCGGACGCCGTCAACTACACCGGCGCGACGGCGAGTGTGACGTTGAACGTGACGAAGGCCGCGTCGACGATCACGTGGCCGTCGCCGAATCCGATCGTGTACGGGACGGCGCTCGGTGTGACGCAGTTGAATGCGACCGCGAACGTGCCGGGAACGTTTGTGTACTCGCCGGCCGCAGGAACGGTGCCCGGAGCGGGCACGCGGACGCTGTCGGTGACGTTCACCCCTTCGGACACCGCGAACTACATCGGATCGAGCGCGTCGCGCTCGCTGACGGTCGCGCCGGCGCCGCTGACGATCCGCGCCATCGACTCGTCGAAGGTGTTCGGCGCGCCGCTGCCGTCCTTCTCCGCGTCGGGTGCCGGATTCGTCAACGGCGATTCGTTCGCGTCGTTGGCCGGATCGCTGACGTTCTCGACATCGGCAACCGTCACGAGCGCCGTCGGTACCTACGCCGTAACACCGTCGGGTCTCGGGTCGCCGAATTACTCGATCACCTTCGCGAACGGCGCGCTGACGGTCATTCCCGCGTCGACCGCGACGGCCGTCGCCGCGGCCCCGAATCCCGATGGACTCAATCAGGCGGTGACGTTGACCGCGGGCGTGTCCGTTGTTGCTCCGGGCGCTGGCGCCCCGACGGGCATCGTCCAGTTCTTCGACGGCGGGACGCTGCTCGGCAGCGCGTCACTCATCGGCGGCGCGGCGTCGCTGACGACGAACGGATTCGCGGCCGGCAGCCACTCGATTGCCGCGAGCTACAGCGGCGACGGCAGCTTCACCACGAGCACCGGCAATGCTTCGTTGACCGTGAATTCGGCGGCCGCATCCTCGACGACTGTCGTCACCTCGTCGAACGGCTCCTCGGCGGCGGGGCAAAGCGTCACGTTGACGGCGACCGTCACGGCGCCGGCAGGGCTCAGCGGCAACGTGCAGTTCTACGACGGCTCGACGCTCCTCGGGACGATCGCGATCTCGGGCACGACCGCGCGGCTGACGACGAGCCAGCTCGCGGTCGGCGGTCACGCAATCACGGCGCGGTTTCTCGGCGACGGAACGATTCCGCCGAGCTCTTCGCCGGCGTTCGCGCAGTACGTCGAGGCGTCTGGCGCGCATCCAAAGAATTCGACGACCGCGCTTGCGGCATCGCCGTCGCCGGCAACGCTCGGTCAGGCCGTGACGCTGACGGCGACGGTGACCGGCGCGCAGAACCGCGCGCCGAGCGGCACCGTGCTGTTCATGCTGAACGGATCGGTGCTCGGGCAGGGAACGCTTTCTCAAACGGGGACGATCACGTCGGCGGCGACGTTCAACGCGACATCGCTGCCGCATGGCACGCACAGAGTCGAGGCCGTCTATCTCGGCGACTCGGCGTTCCGTTCGAGCACGACGGCCATCTCGCTCGTCGTCAACTGAGGCTGCGAATCTGTTTCGACGCGCTTCAATGGGCGCCGGTCGGCTCGCCGCTCGCGAGCGGAGGCGCACCGGTGCACCGGCGCGGCGCTCCCGGCCAGTCGTCGCCCCGGTATTTGCCGAGGACCGTGCCGATCGCCACGACGAGCGGGAGCAGAACGGCCTGTAGAGAGCGAGGAATGAACAGCGCTACTTGAGTCCGCCGATGACGCAGCGCGAGATGCGCCATATAGAACAGAGACGGACGATGGGGAGGGCTGGCGTTGATCACATCGAACACGCCCTGGACGTAGACGTCGAGATCGACGAGCGGCGTCACGAAGCCTCCGAGCGTCAGCGTCTCGTCGCCGTCGTTCCACCAGCGATGCGGCGCGCCGGCGCGGAACGTCGTCGTTTCGCCGGCGCGCAGACGGACATGCCGGCCATCGACCTCCGCCGACAACTCACCCGCGATCACGTGGCATTCTTCGTCTTCCTGAGAGTGAATGTGGAGCAGGGGGCCCTGCCCTCTCGGTCCGAGCGAGCCCCGGAGGGCGAGCGCCGGTTTGCCGTCCTTCGTGACGCGCGCCAGCTGGAGCTGTTCGCCCGTGTGGCGGTTCTCGAGATGGAGGCCGACGGCGAGTTCCACCGCTCGTTCCCTTCGAAGGTCAGTCCACACGGAGCGCGACGATCGGATCGACCCGCGTCGCGCGACGCGCTGGAATCAGGCTCGCGAGGAATCCGGCCGCGGCGAGCAGCGACGAGACGCCGACGAACACGATCGGATCCAGCGGGCTGACGCCGTAGAGCAGCCGCCCGAGCAGCCGCGTCAGCCCGGACGAGACGACGAGCCCGCAGACGGTCCCACCGAGCACGAGCGCCATGCTCCTGCCGAGCACGAGCCGCAGCGTCGCACCGGCGTCGGCGCCAAGCGCCATCCGGACGCCGAGCTCGCGCGTCCGCTGCGTGACCGCGTACGAGACCACGCCGTAGATGCCGACGACGGCGAGCAGCAGCGCCGACGCGGCGAACGCCGACAGCAGCAGCATGCTCACCCGCGGCAGGAACACCGAGCGCGCGACGACGTCCACCATCGTGCTCGTGTCGAAGATCGGCTGCTCGGCGTCGATGGCGAGCACCTCACGGCGAATCGGATCCACGAACAGCTTCGGATCGGAAGCGGTACGGACGACGAACGCCATGCCGTTCAGCGGATTCTGCCAGGCCGGCATGAACAGCTCGGCGCGCGCCGGGCCGTCGAGTCCGTAGTGCTTCACGTCGGCGACGATGCCGACGACTTCGGCCTTGCCGTGCGGGTTCTGCACGACCTTGCCGACCGGATCCTCTCCACCGAAGTACCGTCGCGCCATCGTCTCGTTGATGACCATCGCTCCGGGCATCCCCTGGCGATCGCGGCCGTCGATGAACCGTCCGCGCAGCAGCGACATTTTCATCGTCTCGAAATAGCGCGGCGTCGCGATGCGGATGTCGGCGCGCGGCTCCTCGCCGTTGGATGGCGCCGGTTTGCCTTCGATGGTGAACGGCAGGGCGAAGTCGATGCCGACCGGATACATCGGCAGCGCGCTCACGGCGGCCGCAGACTGCACGCCGGGGAGCGCACCGATCCGCTGCAGCGCTTCGGCGTAGAAGCGCGTGCGGTCGACGCCGGTCTTGTATTTCGCCTGCGGCAGATAGACCTGGACCGCCAGCAGATTGCGCGGCTCGAATCCAGGCGAGACGCGCATCAGCGTGGCGAAGCTGCGCATCATCAGTCCCGCGCCGACGAGCAGAATCAGCGCGAGCGCGACCTCGACGACGACGAGCGCGCTCAGAAGCCGTCCGCTCGACGGCTTCGTCGCGCCTCCGAACGCGTGCATGGTGTCCTGGAGGCCGGACCGCGCGGCGTGAAGCGCCGGACCGAGCCCGAAGACGAGCGCCGTGAACGCAGAGACGACGATCGCGAAGAGCAGCACGCCGCCGTCGAGCCGGACGTCGTCGATGCGCGGCAGGCTGCCGTCGGGGAGCGCGTGCACGAAGCGCACGCACGCCCAGGCGACGAAGAGGCCGAGCAGGCAACCCATCGTCGACAGGAGCGCGCTTTCCGCGATCACCTGGCGCGCGAGCCGCCAGCGTCCCGCGCCGAGCGCCGCCCGCACGGCGATTTCCGTGCGGCGGCTCGAGAGACGCGCGAGGATCAGGTTCGCGACGTTCGCGCAGACGATCAGCATCAGGAATCCAACCGCGGCGGAAATCATCAGCAGCGCGGGTCGAACGGTCGTCACGAGCTCTTCCTGGGCGGCGATCACGCGCGCGCCCCAGCCGGCGTTGCTGTCGGGGTACGTCGTCGCGAGCCGGCCGGCGATGACCGTCATCTCGCTTTGCGCCGCGTCGATCGTGACTCCGGGCGGCCCTGTCGCCTGGCCCGGCGCGCCGCCCGCCAGCCGGCCGACGACGTTCAGCGATCGCGCCTTCCGCGACCGGCCGTGCGCGTCATTCGGATCGAAACTGAGCGGCGTCCACACGTCGACGTTGCCGCCGGGCGGGAAGTCGAAGTCGCCGCCCATGACGCCGACGACGGTGTAAGGCTGCGCATCGAGCTGAATCGTGCGCCCGAGAATCGTCGACGATCCGCCGAAATGACGCTGCCAGAAGGCGCGGCTGAGGATCGCCACGCGATCCTTGCCTGGTTCGCCCTCCTCCGCGGTGAACGTGCGGCCGAGTGTCGCGTTCGCGCGCAGGACGGCGAACAGATTCGGCGTCGCGCGGACGCTCGGCACGTCGAGCGGCTCGCCGGCGCCGGCGAACGCATAGCGGAGCTGCCGGAATGCCGCGAGCGACTCGAGCGCGCGCGTCTGCGATTTCCAGTCGACGTAGGTCAGCGGCGCGACGAGGTCGCGGTTGCCGTCCGGATTCTGCTCCCAGACGACGACGAGGCGCGACGGGTCCTCGAACGGAAGCCGATTGAGGAGGACCGCCTTGATGACGCTGAAGATCGCCGTGTTCGTGCCGATGCCGAGCACGAGCGTCAGAACCGCGACGGCCGTGAAGGTCGGCTGCCGCAACAACGATCGCCACGCGTACCTGAAATCGTTCAACATAGGGCACTGGTGATTCTATGCGCTTTTTCTGTACTCTCGCCGTTTGCCTGATTGCCGGATGTGCCATGGCCCAGGACCGGATGCCGCCGATTCCGGCGGACAAGCTGACCGAGGCGCAGAAGCGCGCCGTCGAGGAATTCAAAGCGGCGCGGAATGCCGACGTCTCGGGACCGTTCGTCCCGATGCTGCGAAGCCCGGAAGTCATGAGCCGCGCCCGCGCGATGGGCGACTATCTGCGCTTCCGCAGCACGCTGCCGCCGCGGCTGAGCGAGTTCGTCATCCTCCTGACGGCGCGGCGCTGGACGCAGCAGTACGAATGGAACGCCCACGCGCCGCTCGCGCTGCAGGCCGGCGTGAGCCGGGACATCGTGAATGCGATCGCCGAAGGACGGCGGCCCGAGCGGATGGCGGAGGAACACGACATCCTCTATACCCTCTGCGACGAGCTCCAGCGGAATCAGAGCGTGACGGACGCGACGTACGCGCGGGCGGTCGCGAAGTTCGGCGAGGCCGGCGTGATCGACGTGCTCGGAATCACGGGCTATTACACGATGCTCGCGATGGTGCTGAACACCGCGCGCACGCCGCTGCCCGACGGCGCCAGGCCCGCGCTCTCAGCGCTTCCGAAGTAGGACGGTCAGCGAATCGACCGCTTCGGCCAGCTCGAAGCGCGCATCCTTCAGGATCACCTCGCTGGTGAATCGGACGCCGCCGACGTCTTCGCCGTGCCCGCCCGGCGTCGACCGGCTGTCGTGGATGGCGATGACTCCGCCCGGTGCGACGAGCGGCGACCATGCCGTCCAGTCTTCGCGGAGCCCTTCGTAGGTGTGCAGCGCGTCGAGAAACACGAATTCGAATCCGCCCGCGTCGACCACCTGCGGGTCGGCCGCCGCGTGTGCGGCCGTCTTCCGAACCCATACGACCGTGCCGTTGGCGACCGACGCGATTTCGCGCGTCGCGATTGCGCGCTGTGTGCTGAATCCGAGGCGTCCGCGCGGAAAGGGATCGACGGCGTAGAGCGTTGCGTCGGCCGCCATCACGGCCCGCAGGCGCCTGGTGGTGCGGCCCTCCCAGACACCGATTTCCGCGAGACGTTTCTTCCCGCGCGCGTGCCGCGCGAGCGCGTCCGCCTCGGCGCGAGACGTCGCCGATTCAGCCGTCGCGAGCCCGAGCGTCCATTTGACGAAATGCGCGAAGACCGCCATCAGCGGTGGAGCGCTTCGCGGACGCGCTTGCGCAGGTCGCCGGGCGAGAACGGCTTCTGCAGCACGTCGACCGGCTGCGGCAGCTCGTCGATGCCGATCGGATCGGGGGCGTAGCCCGTCATGATCACGACGCGCAGCCCCGGCCGCTCCTGAACGAGCAGCCGCGCGAGCTCGATGCCGCTCCTGCCCGGCATCACGACGTCGGTCAGGAGCAGATCGATGGCGCCGCGATGAGCGCCGGCGATCGCGATGGCTTCGTCCGCCGACGTCGCCAGCAGCACGGTGACCGGATCCGCGTGAAGCGTGGACGCCACGAGCGTCCGCACGGACGGCTCGTCGTCGACGACGAGCACCGTCCCGCCGGCTGCTGGAGCTTCCGCCGCCATCGCCGGCTCCGGCGCGGCCGGAAAGTACAGCTCGATCGTCGTGCCCCGATTCGGTTCGCTGTCGACGAAGACGAAGCCGCCGCACTGCTTCATCGTGCCGTAGACCATCGACAGACCGAGGCCCGTACCCTTGCCCGCGCCTTTCGTCGTGAAGAACGGCTCGAACGCCCGCGCCTGCGTCTCGGGCGACATCCCGCAGCCGGTGTCGGCGACGCGAACCACGACGTACGGTCCGGCGGGCATCTGCACGCGCGCCTTGACGTCGGCGCCCTCGATCAGCTCGACCGAGGTCGACAGCGTCAGTTCTCCGCCGGCCGGCATGGCGTCCTTCGCGTTGATCGCGAGGTTGATGATCGCCTGCTCGACCTGCCCCGGATCGCCGACGATCATCTGCGGCCCCTCGGCCGTGCGCGTCGACACGAGCACTTCGGGACCGATGATGCGCGACAGCAACCGCGCCATCGACGCGACGGTCTCGGAGACGTCGAAGCGGCGCGGCTGCAGCAGGCGCTTGCGGCTGAAGGCGAGCAGCTGGCGCGTCACCGACGCCGCGCGTTCGGCGCCGCGGCGCACTTCCTCGACATCGGGGCGCGCGCGGTGATCCGCCGCCAGCGTGCCGAGCGCGAGCTCGGCGAAGCCCGAGATGGCGGTCAGCGCGTTGTTCAGGTCGTGCGCGATGCCTCCCGCCAAGCGGCCGATCGCCTCCATTTTCTGCAGCTGCCGCAGCTGCTCCTCGAGCAGACGCCGATCGGTGATGTCCTGGACCGTGCCGATCAGGCGTACTGCGGCGCCACGGCCGTCCCGCAGGACGTCGGCCTTCCCGTGAACCCAGCGCACGGCGCCGTCGGGCCTGACGATCCGGTGTTCGATGTCGTATGCGCGTCCGCCCGGCGCGATTGCGGCCTCGGCCGCCGCGCGGACGGCGGCGCGATCGTCCGCGTGGACGAGGGCGAAGAACGCGGCGGACGTTCCAGGAAGCTGGTCCGGCATGACGCCGAAAATGCGGCCGGTCTCGGACGAGTATCCGACCCGGGCGCCTTCGCCGAGATCCGAGACCCAGCTGCCGATGTGCGCCACCTGCTGGGCGCGCTCGAGGAACTCGCGCTGCTGTTCGAGCGCCTGCGCCTGTCGGATCGATTCGCCGACGTCCCGGTACGAGGCGACGCGGCCCGCGATCTCGTCGCCGACTCGCAGCGGGGCGGCGAAGCGCTCGAAGACGCGGCCGTCCTTGAATCGCAGCTGTCGCAGCCCGCTCGCCTCCTGCCGGCCGGGCGCGTCGGATCGCAGAAACTCGGCGTCGGCGGCGACGAGCTGATCGGCGGCGAAGCCGGTCATCTCCTCGACGCTTCCGCGCGCGATCATGTCGAGCGGAAAGCCGAACATCTCCGCGAAGCGCCGGTTGCAGCGGACGAAACGGCGATCATTTCCAACGACGATGATGCCGTCGCGAGCGGACTCAAGAATCGCCTCGAGCTGCGCGATCGTTTCTTCGGGCGTGTACGGCATGGATCGGGCACGATTATGACGGATCCAGTGCTACTGTAGGGCGCTATGAAAACGTTCAGACCCTGTCTCGCGGAATTCACGGGGACCTTCTACCTCTGCTTCGCGGGTATCGGCGCCATCCTGTGCAGCACGCCGGCGGTTGGTGCGAACGTCGGTCTCGTCGGTATCGCGCTGGCGCACGGGCTCGCGCTGTCGGTCGCGGTCAACGTGTTCGGCGGCGAGTCGGGCGCGCATTTCAATCCCGCGGTCACGGCCGGCTTTCTCGTGACCGGGCGGATCGCCCCGCCGCTGGCCGCCGCATACGTGATCGCCCAGCTGCTGGGCGCGACGACGGCGGCAGGCTTTTGCCGCGCGATCTTTCCCGCGGAGGCGGTGAGCGCGGCCAACCTCGGCATCCCGCTGCCCGCGCCCTGGGCGACGACGGGGACCGTCCTCGTGGGCGAATTCATTCTCACGTATCTGCTGATGACGTCGATCTACGGCACCGCCGTCGACGAGCGCGGGCGCGCCGTCAAGATCGGCGGCTTCGGCATCGGCCTCACCGTCGCGTTCGACATCCTCTGCGGCGGCCCGGTCACCGGCGCGTCGATGAACCCGGCGCGCTCGTTCGGGCCCGCGCTCGAGATGATGCATTTCACCTGGCACTGGGCGTACTGGGTCGCGCCGGTCGCCGGGGCGTGCGCCGCGGCGCTCGTGTACGAGAACGTGCTCCTGAAGCCGATGCGGCCGGCGGTCGACGAGCCGCGCGCGATGAAGAAGTGATCAGAGCCCGACGACGAATCGCGCCGACAGGCGGTCGCGCGCGAGCGACTTCTCGGACGTGTAGCCCCAGCTGCGCAGCGCCTCGATCGTCAGCTCGATCGGTCGGCGGTTCGCGGCGCGGCTGAAGACCAGGCGGCCGGTCGCGGTCAGCGCGTCCGCGACGAACACGAGCGTCGCGCCCGGATATTTGTCCGGCAGCTCGATTGCGAGCCGCCCGGTCGTCGTCGGGGCGGCCTCGCCGCCGATGGTCATTCGCCACGCCGATCCGACCGCGCGCCCGGCCCTGGCGCCGAAGAAGAATTCCTGGACGATCGACGACGTCATCTCCCGCGTCGTGACGTCGAACGCCTGAATCACCTCGCCGTTGCGAATCACGACCTTGTGGCCGACAAGAAAGTTCGCGCGGTCGTACCGGAGTGTGTAGCCCGCGGAGAAATGGACAGCGGCCGCGCGTCCGAGATCGGCCCGCTGGCTCACTCGGAACGAGTGGATTTCGGCGTCGCCGCTCGTGCCGGCGACGATGACGGCGCCGTCCGGGTTGAAGAACGTGTCGAAGTCGGTCGCGGGCAGCGTCCGCTCGAACGTCGCGCCGCCGCTCGTTTCCCAGGGGATGCCGGCCGTATAGCGCAGCGCCGCGACGAACCAGAGGTTGTCGGCGACGTACGACTGCTCGAAGAAATGCGGCACCGGCTGCGGCGTGTCGAACGACGATGGATTCTCGAAGCGGTAGGTGAAGCGGTCGTAGGCGGCCTCGACGCCGGCCGAAAAAGACTGCGCCGCGGCCGGAAGCGGCGCGGCGAGAGCGGCGAGCAGGGCGAGAATCAGCCGAACGTTTGCCACGCGCGCGTCGTGTAATCGGTCAGCGTCAGCGCCAGCAGGATCGCGAGCCAGAAGATGCTGCCGATGACCACCGCCCATGTCAGCCGCGTCGAGTACTTCACGTGCATGAAGAAGAGGACGACGAGCGCTGCCTTGAGCACGGCGATCGTCAGCGCGGCGACGGTGTTGAGGATCCCGAGGTCGAAGAACGCGATCTGCACCGTCAGATAGGTGCACAGCATGAGGATGCCGAAGATGACGTAGTAGATCCGGGTCGGGACGACATGTGCCGGGTGGGCAGCGCCCCCCGGATTCGCCTCAGACATGGGCATGTCTCCCGATGAGATACAGGAGCGGGAAGAGGAAAATCCAGACGATGTCGACGAAGTGCCAGTAGAGACCGCTGATTTCGATGGGAGTGAAGTACTCGGGCGTGATCGTGCCCCGGATCGACCACCGGAGCATCACCGCCATGATTCCGAGCCCGATGATCATGTGCAGCGCGTGCAGGCCGGTCATCAGAAAGTAGAGCGAAAAGAAGATCTGAGCGTGGCGGTAGTAACGCGGATCGAACGCGTAGTTCAACCCGGGGACGTGCCGCTCCTCCCACTCCGAGTAGTACTCGAATGCCTTGATGCCGAGAAAGACCGTGCCAAGGATCATCGTCACGATCAGGAACAGCACGAGCAGGCGCCGGTTGCCCGTCTGCGCCGCGTGAACCGCCAGCGCCATCGTCAGGCTGCTCGTAATCAGCACCGCCGTGTTGATGGTGCCGGCCCAGACGATCAGCTCGTGACTGGCCGCGGCGAACGCATCGGGGTAGAGATGCCGGTACGTCGTGTACGTGAGGAAGAGCCCGCCGAAGAACAGCACTTCGGTGACGAGGAAGATCCACATCCCGAGCGTGGCGGCTTCCTTCTGCTGTTCGAGCGAGTCGAACTGGTGCGCGAGCGCCGGATGATGATGCTCGACCGCGTCAGGCAACATGCGTCTCCACCGGCGCCGGATACTCGTAGGCGTCCCACGTCACGACCGGCGTCTGCGCGAAATTCTCCGTCGGCGGCGGCGACGTCGTCGTCCACTCGAGGCCGACCGCGCCCCACGGGTTCGAACCGGCGATTCGCCCGTAGCGCAGCGACCAGATCAGATACGCCATCGGCAGCAGGTAGCCGACGCCCAGAATCGACGCGCCGGCCGACGACAGCACGTTCAGCACCTGGAATTCCGGCGGATACGCATGATAGCGGCGCGGCATTCCGAGGTAGCCGACGACGAACTGGGGGAAGAACGTCAGGTTGAAGCCGATGAAGATGATCCAGGCGGCGATTTTGGCGAGCCCTTCGTGGTACAGGCGCCCGCTGATCTTCGGCCACCAGTAATGCAGGCCGCCGAGATAGCCCATGATCGTGCCGCCGACCATGATGTAGTGGAAGTGCGCGACGATGAAGTACGTGTCGGTCACGTGGACGTCGACGGCGATGGCCGCGAGAAAGAGACCGGTCAGCCCGCCAATCGTGAACAGGCCGATGAAGCCGTACGCATAGAGCATCGGCGTCTCCCACGACACCGATCCCTTGTACATCGTCGCCGTCCAGTTGAAGACCTTGACCGCCGACGGAATCGCGACGAGGAAGCTGAGGACGGAGAAGATCATCGCCGAATAGACCGACTCGCCCGCCACGAACATGTGGTGGCCCCAGACGAGGAACCCGAGGACGGCGATGGCGAGGCTCGCGAAGGCGACGAACGTGTAGCCGAACACCGGCTTGCGGCAGCCGGCGGCGACGAGCTCGCTGATGACGCCCATCGCCGGCAGGATCATGATGTACACCGCCGGGTGCGAATAGAACCAGAAGAGGTGCTGGAAGAGAACCGGATCGCCGCCGACGGACGGATCGAAGAAGCCGAAATGCAGCACGCGCTCGGCCGCGACCAGCAGAATCGTGATGGCGACGACCGGCGTCCCGAGCACGTTGATCAGGCTCGTCGCGTACGACGACCAGACGAACAGCGGCAGGCGGAACCAGGTCATGCCCGGCGCGCGCATCCGGTGGATCGTCACGATGAAGTTGAGACCCGTCAGGATGCCGGAGAAGCCGACGACGAAGATGCCGAGCGCCGTCGGTACGACCTGCGTCGTCGACGAGACCGTGCTGAACGGCGTGTAGAACGTCCAGCCGGTGTCGACGCCGCCGGCGATCATCGCGTACAGCGAGAACAGGCCGCCGACGACGTAAATGTACCAGCTGAGAAGGTTCAGCCGCGGAAACGCCAGGTCCTTTGCCCCGATCATGATCGGGATCAGGAAGTTGCCCAGCACCGAGGGAATGGCGGGGATGAGAAAGAAGAAGATCATCGCCACGCCATGCATCGTGAACAGCTTGTTGTACGTCTCGTCCGAGACGAGATCGCCGACCGGCGTCGCGAGCTCGAGACGGATCAGCACGGCCATCGCGCCGCCGATGAAGAAGAACACCGTCACGCTCGCCAGATAGAGCAGCGCGATGCGTTTGTGGTCGCGCGTCAGCAGCCACGACTTGATGCCGTAGCCGTCGTTCAGGTAGTGCCGCGGAGGCGAAAGCAGGGTAGCCATCTACTTCTTCACCGGAGTGTTTTCTCCCGGAGCGGGTCCATTCGCCGGCCGCGCCGTCGGCGGCTGCTGCGGCTGCGTCGCCAGCGACTTGACGTACTCGACCAGCGCGAGCAGTTGTTCTTCGGACACGAGCCCCTGGAACGTCGGCATGATCGGCTGGAAGCCGGCCACGACCTTCGCCGCGGGGTTGAGGATCGATTCGCGGACGTACGCCTCGTCGACGGTGACCGTTTCGCCGCTCTGCAGCGCCTGCGATCGGCCGAACAGGCCGTCGAGCACGGGGCCACGACCCTGTGCGTCAGGCCGGTGGCAGGTGTTGCAGGCGAGATCCGCGAACAGCTTGGCGCCCGTCGATGCGAGCGAGCCTTCGGGCGCGCCGCCGCTCATCCACGCCTGGAACTCGCTCGGGTCCATCACGACGATTTCGCCGGTCATGCCCGAGTGGCGCGTGCCGCAGTACTCCGCGCAGAACAGGTGATACCGTCCGGGTTTGGTCGGATGGAACCAGATGCTGACGTAACGGCCGGGAATGACGTCGGCCTTGACGCGGAACGCCGGGACGAAGAAATCGTGAATGACGTCTTCCGACGTCGTGATCAGACGGACGTCGCGCCCCACCGGCACGTGGAGCTCGTTGATTTCGCGCTGACCGTCCAGATGCTGGAACTTCCACATCCACTGCTTGCCGACGACGTAGATGTTGAGCGTCTCGTCCGGCGCCTTGGCCATCGCGAAATAGACGCTCGTGCTCCACACGAAGATGACCATCACGATCACGAGCGGGATGCCGGTCCACGCAAGCTCGAGAACGAGATTGCCGTGGATCCGCTCGCCGACCGCGTCGGGCGCTCGCCGGCGGTACCGCACGGCAAAAAAGACGATCAGCCCCGCGATCAGGAGCGCGAAGAAAGCGGTGATCGCGAGGAGAAAGAAGTACAGGTTGTCGACGCGATACGCCATCGTCGACGCGCGTTCGGGGAACAGCGGCGGCATTACCGAATCCTCGATGGGATTTGGGACTCGGGATTCGGGATTCGTCGGGATTCGGGATCAGCGTGTCGTTCCCTCCTCACCATGACGAAGATGAAGGCGCCCAGGGCGAGAACGGTCGCGGCGCCGGCGATGCGCATCATGCGCATCACGACGAGGCCGTAGCGGCCGGTCATCGGGTCGTAGTGATAGCAGTAGAGCAGCAGCGCGTCGACCGCCGTGCCGACGCGCCCGTTCGACGCTTCGACGATGGCGAAGCGGAGATCGCGCGGACCGTACTCGATGCCGAAGAGATACTTGGCGAGGCGCCCATCCGGCGTGAGAACGATGATGCCGGTCGGATGCGCGAACTGCCTGGTCTGTGCGTCCCACACGTAACGGAAGCCGGCCGCTTTCGTCAGGCGTTCGATCGACGGCTGTTCGCCGCTGAGGAAGTGCCAGGCGCCTTCCGCGCCTTCACGCTTGTAACGTTCGACGAAGACCGCCTTCTTCTCGGCCGCGGCGCGCGGCGTGTCGCGCGGATCGAAGCTCACGGTAACGATCTCGAAATCCCGACCGGGCTCGAGCGAGATCGTGCGGAGCGCGCTGGTCAGGCCGCTGATGACCTGCGTGCAGAGCATCGGGCAATCGTAGTACGCGAACACCATCACGACCGGACGCGTTCCGAAGTAATCGCCGAGCCGGACGGCCTTGCCGGACTCGTCGCGCAGCGTCGTATCGAGCGGCACGGGATCGCCGATGCGCTGATCGAATCCGATCTCGCGCAGCGGCGCCGGAATCGAGGACGAGCTCATGCCCGCCTCGCGCTTATAGCCGCCGGGTCCGCCGCCGGTCATCTGCGCGCCGGCGGGCGCGGCGGCGGCCGCAATCGCCGCCAGGGTCGCGAACACACGAAACCAGTGGCGCTTCATTTCCTGGAATCGCTTCCGGAACGCACGGGCAAGCCGCGCTCGATGGTCATCTTCATCGCCTGCTCGATCGGAACGCGCACGACGCCCGCGTTTCTGTCCACCCAGCCGTACGTCGACAGGATTTCGTCTTCGCGCGCGCGCATCTCGAGCAGGTCCTCGCGCGGCCGGGTCTGCAGGCGCGGTTCGGGCGGCAGCCGTTTCTCCTGCTGCGCGGCCAGGGGATAGTCGGGCGTGACCGCGCGCGACTCGCGCGCGCCGAAGTACGTGAAAAGGATCCACACGAGGAAGCTGATGAGGACCGACGCGACCGTCAGGCCGGCGAGAAAACCCAGCACCGGTCGGATGTCGACGTCGCTCGTCTCATGCTCGATCCGGCCCCCGCGATCGGGATCGCCGTGTTGCGGTTGATGGACTTCGGCCATGGCTTCAGTGCGCCGGCCTCGGCGGCGCGCCGCGCTCGATGATCCGTCCGAGCGCATCGTCGAACTCGGGATCGTGGACCGGCAGAATCGGGCGCCCGCGCAGCTGGCGGATGAACGCGCTCGTCCAGAGCGCCGCCATCGAGACCGGCAGCACCACGTCCATCCAGCTGACCGACACGCCGGCCGTGTGGAACTCCGGCGCAATCAGCCAGAACAGGTCGACGACGCGGATGACGAGAATGCCGGCCGCGACCATCGCGAGCGTGCGGGCGTGCTGCTTGACCGAGCGCGACAGCAGCACGATGAACGGGACGGCGAAATGGAACACGATCAGCCCGGTTCCGATGAAGCGCCAGCCGGTCTGCAGGCGGTGCAGGTACCACGCGATTTCTTCCGGCAGGTTTCCCGCCCAGATGATCAGGTACTGCGAGAACGAAAAGTACGCCCACAGCATCACGAACGCGAGCATCAGATTGCCGAGATCGTGGAAGTGCGACGCCGCGACGATCCGGTCGAGCGGCGCCCGCGCGCTCAGCCACGCGAGCACGATGATCAGGAACGCGAGCGACGACAATCCCTGTCCGCCGAGAATCAGCACGCCGTAAATCGTCGAGTACCAGTGCGGCTCGAGCGACATCAGCCAGTCGAACGACGCGAACGTGATCGTCAGGCCGTAGGCGACGAGGCCGAACGCGCTCAGCATCTGCATCTTCTTCGCGAGTTTCGGATTCGCCGTGCGGTCCTGCTCGAGGGACCACGCGTTGAGGAAGTACGACAGGACGTTCCACACGACGAAGTACACCGCCGCGCGGACGAGGAAGAATGGCGTGTTGAGATAGAGGTGCTTGTGCTGAAGCGCTTCGTCCTTCGCGACCAGCGCCGCGTCGGTCCACGGATACAGCCGGTTCATGCCGAGGACGATCGGCAGGAAGAGCAGCGTCATCGTCGGCAGCACGCGGGCGGCCGCCCCGATCTCGCGCCGGATCACGACGCCCCACGCGCCGCCGGACAGCTGATGCACCATCCCGAGCGCGAAGCAGCCGAGCGTCACCCCGAGGCACAGCATGTACGCCATCAGGTACGACTGCAGGAACTGCGTCGGATTCAGGAACGCGCCGACCGCCGACACGACCGCGCCGACGATGCCGACGAGGAGAAACCGCTGCTGCAGTCCGGCGAGCTCGGGGATCGCCTGGTCCGCCGTTTCGCGGATTTCGGGTGGGCGCGTCACCGGAGCTTCTCCCGTTCGCCCGGCGGCACGTCGTTGACCGTCGCGTGCTCGCTCAACTGCAGCGCGCGCACGTACGCGACGATCGCCCAGCGATCCTCGACCGGAATCTGCGCGGCATAGTCGGGCATCGCGCCGAACCCGTTCGTGATCACGTCGAAGAAATGGCCCACCGGCGCCGATCGCAGGCGATCCTGGTGGTAGCTCGGGGGGCGGCGGTAGCCGCGGCGGACGACCATGCCGTCGCCCTGACCGGTGCGCCCGTGGCACGGCGAACAGTAGATGTTGAAGCGCTCCTGCCCGCGCGCCAGCGATTCAGCCGTGATCGCAAACGGGAACGCGTCCGCGTCGGCGCTGCCGGGCCCGTTGACCTTTCCGCTATAGAGCACTGAATCCTCGTTCAGCCGTCCGCGCGGGACGGTGCCCGGCACAATCGGCCGCGCGGAGCGCGCGTCGCCAAAGAACGCCGACTGCCGCAGCGGGACGTACTTCGGCTGATCGTGCATGTCCTGACGGCACGCGGTGCCGAACAAGATCAGCAGCGCGACGATCGACGCGGAAACCCCGGAACTCCCGGAAATCCGGGATCGTTCCGCGCATGCTGCGCGTTCCGCGTCGAACGTTCGTGGCTCAGTCCGCAACGGTGGTCACCTCGCGCGGGTTGAGCGTTTCGAGGAATCTCCGCGTGTCCTCGAGCTTGAACTTCGGGTCCCTGGCCTCGATGCACAGGAAGAATCGATTGCGGCTCGCCAGGGCGAAGCGCGCCACATTGAAGACCGGGTGATACGGCATCGGCAGCCTGTTGAGCGCCAGCATGCCGAGCACGGCGGACAACACCGCGCCGAGAATCGTGCACTCGAACGTCACCGGGATGAACGCGGGCCAGCTGAAATAGGGACGGCCGCCCACGTTGATCGGATACGCGATCGCCGACACCCAGTACTGCAGCAGCAGGCCGCCGCTGCCGCCGAGCAGTCCGCCGATCGCGACGATGAGCGGCAGTTTCGTCGCCGGCGCGTGCAGCGCGTGGTGCAGTTCCTCGATCGGGTACGGCGAGTAGGCGTCCATGCGGCGATAGCCCGCCTCGAACGCGCGCTCGGTCGCGTCGACGAGCGCCTGCGGATCGTCGAATTCCGCCATCACACCGTGTAACAGAGCGTGCGCAGCCATCAACTCTCAGCCTTCGGCCTCAGCCCTCACGTCTTACTGTTCCTCCAGCTTCGCGTCCGGCAGAATCATCCGCATCTCGGCGATGGAAATCATCGGCAGGAAGCGCAGGAACAGGAACAGCATCGTCAGAAACAGCCCGATCGTGCCGACGAACGTCGCCCAGTCCCAGAACGTCGGGGAATACATACCCCACGCCGACGGCAGGAAATCGCGGTGCAGACTGGTGACGACGATGACGAAGCGCTCGAGCCACATCCCGACGTTCACGACGAGCGCGATTACGAACAGCGCCGCGGGCGTCCGCCGCACCTTCCGGAACCACAGCGCCTGCGGCAGGACGACGTTGCACGCGATCAGCGACCAGTACCAGTTCATGTACGGCCCGGTCATGCGGTTGTACGGCACGAACATCTCGAATTTGTCGGCGCTGTACCACGCGGTGAACGCCTCGACGCCGTACCCGTACGCGACGATGAGGCCGGTCACGAGCATCACCTTCGCCATGTTCTGCAGATGCCGCAGCGTGATGAAATCCTCGAGGCCATACACCGCGCGTATCGGAATCGCGAGCGTCAGCACCATCGCGAAGCCGGAGTAAATCGCGCCGGCCACGAAGTACGGCGGAAAGATCGTGGTATGCCATCCGGGCAGAATGGCAATCGCGAAATCGAAGCTCACCACCGTGTGGACCGAGACGACGAGCGGCGTTGCGAGACCGGCGAGCAGCAGGTACGCGGTTTCGTAGCGGTGCCAGTGCTTCGCCGAGCCGCGCCAGCCCATCGCGAGCATGCCGTACACCATCTGGCCGACCTTCGACTGGGATCGATCGCGCAGGGTCGCAAGGTCCGGAATCAGGCCCACGAACCAGAACAGCAGCGACGTCGTCGCGTACGTCGACACGGCGAACACGTCCCAGATCAGCGGGCTCCTGAATTGCGGCCAGACGCCCATCGTGTTCGGATACGGGAAGAGCCAGTAGATCGCAAGCCACGGGCGGCCGGTGTGAATCAGCGGGAAGATGCCCGCGCACGCGACGGCGAAGAGCGTCATCGCCTCTGCGAAGCGGTTGATCGACGTGCGCCACGTCTGCTTGAGCAGCAGCAGGATCGCCGAGATCAACGTGCCGGCGTGGCCGATGCCGATCCACCAGACGAAGTTGACGATCGCGAAGCCCCAGCCGACGGGAATGTTGATGCCCCAGATGCCGGTGCCTTTGAACAGCAGATAGGCCAGCGCCATCATCAGCACGTTCGTGATCAGGAAGGCGGCGAGGAAGCCGAGCCACCAGCCGGGGGGCGTCCGGCGCGTGAGGACGATCGAGCTGATCTTGTCCGTGACCGAGCCGAACGTGTGACCGGGCGCAATGACCGGAATCGTCGCGGCCTTGGGCTCGAGCGGATCGTCCTGCCAGGGAACGGGATCGCTCACGCTAGTCTCTTTCCACTCCGGGGGCCCCCTGCCCACGGTCAATTTCCGGATTCACGTTGCGCACCGCCCCCAGATACGTCGTCCGCGGACGCGTATTCAGCTCCGCGAGCAGCGCGTAGTTCCGCTCGCCCGCCTGGAGCTTCGCCACGCGGCTGGCCGGATCGTTCAGGTCGCCGAAGACGATCGCGTCGGCGGGGCACGCCTGCTGGCAGGCCGTCACGATCTCGCCGTCCGCGATCTTCCGATCGTGCTTCTCCGATTCGATCTTCGCCGCGTTGATCCGCTGCACGCAGTACGTGCACTTCTCCATGACGCCGCGGCTGCGGACGCTGACGTTGGGATTCCGCCCCAGCTTGAGGCTCGGCGTGTCCCAGTCCTGGTAGAGGAGAAAGTTGAACCGCCGGACCTTGTACGGGCAGTTGTTCGAGCAGTACCGCGTGCCGACGCAGCGGTTGTAGACCATGTCGTTCAGGCCTTCGCTGCTGTGCACGGTGGCGCCGACCGGGCAGACGACCTCGCACGGCGCGTTCTCGCACTGCATGCAGGGCACCGGCTGGAAATACGTTTCGGGATTCTCCGCGGGGCCGCGGTAATAGGTGTCGACGCGCAGCCAGTGCATCTCGCGTCCGCGCAGTACCTGCTCTTTGCCGACGACCGGGATGTTGTTCTCGGCCTGGCAGCCGACGACGCACGCGTTGCAGCCGATGCAGGCGTTGACGTCTATCGCCATGCCCCACTTGTAGCCTTCGTACTTGAAGTCGGGATACAGCGTGATCGTCTTCCCGGGCGTCTCCGCGACGCCCGGCCCTTCGTGCATCGATTTCGGATTCCTGACGAACTCGTCGCGCGTGACCGCGCGGATGACGCCGCGGCCTTCGATCAGGTGATGGTACTGCGTGATCGCGAGCGAATGCGTCGCGCCCGTCAGCGCGATTTCCGCGCCTGCGCCCGACGAGAACGCGTCGGCGGTCCGAATCGCATTGGCGTTGAACCCGGCGCCGGTTCCGACATGGCCGCCCCGCGCGCGGCCGTAACCCGCGTGGATCGTCGCGCAGTCGTCGGGATGACCGGCGACGGCGAGGACCGGTCCGCGGACCGAGCGCCCTTTGAACCGGATCTCAGCGACGTCCGAGACGATCTGTCCGTGCTCGCCGCCGGTCGATGCCGCGGTCGCGCCCGCCTTCAGCTTCGCCGCCGTCGCCGGACTCACCATGATCGCGTTGTCCCAGGTCAGTCGCGTGATCGGCTTCGGCAGCTCCTGCAGCCAGCCGTTGTTCGCAAACCGGCCGTCCAGAATCGCGGGATCATTCTTGAACGAGATCTCGATGCCGCTCGAAGGGATGAGGGCCGAGGGCTGAGGGCTGAACGCCGCAGGCTTCACGCTCTTCGCCGCGAACGCGGTGTTCGGGATCACGCCGTCGTGCAGCCAGCGCCGCCAGGCGGCGTCGTTTTTCGGATCGACTTTCCAGAACTCGCGGACGATGTCGTACGCGGACCGCTCCGGCCGGTCGCTCAGCGCCGCGATGACGTCGTGCGGCGATTTGCCGCCGTAGAGCGGGGCGATCAGTGGCTGGACGATCGACGCGGTGCCGTCATGTCCGCGCGCGTCGCTCCACGATTCCAGGAAATGCGCCTGCGGAATCTGCCAGTGGCAGAGCGCCGACGTTTCGTCCGCGTGGAGGTTCAGGTGCGCGCGGAGCTGCACTTTGCCGAGCGCGTCAGCGAACGGGACGTCCGCCGGCGCGGTGTAGACCGGGTTGCCGCCGACGATGAGGAGGATATCGACTTTGCCGGCGGCCATGTCGGCGGTCAGCGCCTTGAGTGACTCGAGCTGATCGACCGGCTCGGCTTCGACGGCCTGCGTGTAGACGACGGTCCTGCCGACGCTGCCGAGCGCATCGTTCATGGCGTGAGCGAGCGCGTGGACGAACGGCGGCTGCTCGTCGCCGGCGATCACGAGGCTGCTGCCGCGATGAGTCTGGAGATCCTTCGCGACCGCTTTGATCCAGCTGTCCACGCCGCCGCCGCCCGCTCGGGGCGCCTGGCTGTCGGCTCCGCGCGCTCCAACCGCACCCGCGATCGATGAGGCGATGCGGGCGATCTCGCCCGGCTTCGCGGGCAGCCGGTGATCCGCGCGCGCGCCGGTGGACGTCGGCATCGTCTCGACGGCGTAGAGACGATTCATGCGATCGAGATGCTCCGGGTTGCGACGCGCCGCGAACTCGCGGGCGTTCCGCAGGCTTCCCGGTCCACACGCGAGGAAGTCGGCGTCGAGCGAGAGAATGACGTCCGCTTGATCGATCCGGTACTGTGCGTCGACGAACTCCCCGAATGCCAGCTTCGATCCGACGCGCGCGTTGTTGCGGCTCGCCGGATCCCACTGGTGCCACCCCGCGGACGGATAGCGCGCGAGCAGGTCGCGAATCTGCGAGGCCAGTGTCGGCGAGTTGACCGATTCGGTGAGGATGCGCAGTCCCGCGCCTTTGAACGGCGCCTGCGCGACGATCGCGGCGCGAACCGCACCGAGGAACGCCGACCACGGGCGAATCTCGCCGAGATTCGTCAGCGTCTGGGCGCGATCCGGATCGTAGAGACCGAGGACCGCCGCCTGCGCGAACACGTCCGACGCGCCGAGGCTGCCGGGATGCATCGGATTGCCCTCGACTTTGGTCGGACGGCCCTCGTGGCTCTCAACGAGAAGGCCCGTGGCGACTCCGCCGAGCGCCATGGCCGTAGCGAAGAAGAGCGGCTTGCCCGGGACGATTTCCTCCGGCTGGCGGACGTAGGGAACGATGGTCTCCACCGGCTGCCGCGTGCACGCCGTCGCGCCGCCGAGCGCCAGCGACGCCCCCATCAGCTTCAGGAACGTCCGCCGCGCAACCGGATCCGCAATCTCTCCGCTCTCCGGCAGCAGCGACGGAAACTCGTCGTGCAGCTTCTCCGCGAATTGCGGATCGGCCGACTGCTCGTCCAGCGTCCGCCAGAAATCACGACTCATCGGTGGCACGTCGAACAGCTGGTGAGTTTCTGAATCTGGTACTTGTTCACGAGGTCTGCGCCGAGCTCGAGCTGATTTGCCGGCGGGACGTAGTCGACGCGGAAGACATCTTCGCGCTTCCGCACGTACTGTTCGGGGCTGCGATGGCAGTCGATGCACCACTCCATCTGCAGCGACTTCTCCTGCATCATCAGCGGCATCCGATCCACCTGGCCGTGGCAGGTCGTGCAGCCGACGCCCTTGTGAATGTGGATGCCGTGATCGAAGTAGACGAAGTCGGGCAGGTCGTGGACGCGCGTCCACTGGATCGACGCGCCGGACCGGAAGCTCGCGCGCACCGGCTCGAGAAACGGACTGTTCGCGAAGATCTGGGAATGGCAGTTCATGCACGTCTTGGTCGGCGGAATGCCGGCGAACGCCGAATCCTCGACCGAGGTGTGGCAGTACCGGCAGTCGATGCCGTTGCCGGCGACGTGACGCTCGTGGCTGAACTGGATCGGCTGCTCCCGGGCGACATGCGCCTGCGTCACCCAGGGCGATCGCGTGACCGAGTCAAAGAGCCAGCCGAGTCCGGCGATGAAAAAGATCGCGCCGAAAATGCTGACCCGGGAAATCGTGTTGGTCGAACGGTGGAAAATCTGCGGCATCTGTCAGTCGAGCGAAAGACGAGCTAACAGATGATATTACTTCTGATCCGGTGCCTTCTCCGCAACGTACACCCGCCCCATCGCATATTTCTCGAACCACTTCAGCTCTTCATTGCTCTTCCATAGGAGGTGATGCAGGCCGGTCCACTGGTGGTTTTCGCGCGGCGCGACCGACAAATTGGTCGGGACTCCGATACTTCGGAGCGCGCGGAACATCTCGACCGACTGCGCCATCGGAATCCGCGCGTCGTTTTCGCCGATGATGAACAGCGTTGGCGTCGTCACATTCGCCACGTCCTTGAGCGGCGACTCCGCCCAGAATCTCTGAAACGCGTCCTTTTCCCAGGGCGTCCCCCCGAACCAGACCGTGCGGTCGTTACGCGCGTCGGTCTGAGCGTAAGCGGATACCCAGTCTGAAATGCCGGCGCCCGACGACGCGGCCTTGAAGCGCGGCGTCATCGTGATCAGTTTGTTCGTGAGGTGCGCGCCGGCGCTCCAGCCCATCAGAACCAGACGATCCGGATCCGCCATGCCCCGTTTCACCAGCTCGTCGACGCCGTTCAGGATATCGGTCGGCTGGTGCTTGAAGTAGCCGCCGACGATGCCGCGAAAGAACGTGTTGCCGTAGCCGGTGCTCCCCCGGTAGTTCGGGCGAAGAACCGCGTAGCCCTTCGCCGCGAGCACAACCGGGTAAAACTGCGTCAGGCCAGGGCCCGCGCCGAACTTGTCCGAATCCTTCGGCCCGCCATGCATCTGAATGACGAGCGGGTAGCCCTTCGGCGGCCGCGGCGTCGCCGGCACGAACAGAATGCCTTCGATGCTCGTGCCGTCGGCGCCTTTCCACTCGACGCGCTCCTGCGTCGCGAGCGCGAAGTCGCTGTCGAGTCGATCGAAAATCCCGGTGATCCGCACCGGCGGCGTACTGGCGTCGATCGGCATCGTCCAGACGTCGCCGAAGCGTGTGGGCTCGTCGAACTGCCAGACGATGCGGTTCGCGTCCGAGAAGATGCCCCAGCCCGGGACGATGAAATGCCGGCCGTTAGTCAGCTGCGCCGGCTTCGTCCGGGGCGACGACGGATTGGACGAAGACGGGACGTCGATGCGGAAGAACTCCGAGTGGACACCCAGGTTGACGGCCGCGATGATCGACTTGCCGTCCGGCGCCCACGTCGCCGAATCGACCGCGAGGTCGGGCACCAGCTGCACCGGCGTGCCGCCTTTCGCGGGCACGACGAAGAGCGTCTGGTTGTAGTACTGCTCGAGCTGCGCGTTGGCTTCGGAAAGAAACAGCACCTGGCTGTTGTCTGGTGACAGTTCCGGATCGTACTCGGCGATTCTATTGCGCGTGACCGCGTGCGCATTGCCGCCGTCTGCGTCGCTGACCCACACTTCGCCGTACATCAGGTCGCCGTCCGAAGGCGTGATGCCCCGCTCCATCGCGATGCGCGTGCCGTCGCGGGAGAGGCGGAACGAGAGAATCGAGAAATCGCCGGTCGTGATCTGCTGCTCGGCGCCCGTGGCGACCGTCACTTTCCAGAGATGACGCTGCTTGTAATCCTCGTCCACCGCCCTGACATCGTCTCTGACGCGGGCGCGCTCCCGTTCGTCGGCGGTCGGCGGATCCGCCGCGACGAAATAGATCGTCTTGCCGTCCGGCGACCACATCGGACCAATCGGAGGATAGACCGCGGTCGCGTGGTGCGTGAGCGCGCGCGACTCGCCGCCATCAGCAGGCATCAACCAGATCTGCGGTGGCCCTCCGCTCGCGCGGACCAGGAGAATCGTCTTGCCGTCGGGCGACCAGCGGAGATCTCCGGGCCCGGGGATGTCGCCGCCGTCGCTGAACGTGATCTGCCTGGAAGCGCCGCCGACGTCCTGACGGAAGACGTTCCAGATCGGCCCGTCCGCCTTCCAGTCCGCGTGGCTCTGGTGGAAGATGAGCGTTTTTCCATCGGGCGACAGCTGCGGGTTGAGTCCGCGGCGCAGCTCCAGAAGATCGATCATCGTCATGGAGCGTTTCGACTGCGCGGTCGCGAGCTGCGCGGGCGGGACCGGCAGGACCAGCAGGATGGGCAAGAAGGAAGCACACACAATCACGAAGGCACACAGGCGTCGGACCATCCTGGCCTTCCTGCCTGTCCCGCCTATCCTGCCCGTTCCGCCCGACATCACCGCTGCTGATCCGTCGTCGGCCTGGGCGCGGTCTTGTCGTCGCCAGGCGCCTTCTCTGGTGTGTACGGACGCTTCGTCGCGTACTTCTCGAACCATTCAATTTCGGTGTTCAACTTGAAGAGCTGATGCCGCAGCTCGGTCCAGCCATGCGGTTCGCGCGGCGCGATGTACAGGTGTGTCGGCACGTTGAGGCTCTTGAGCGCCCGATACATCTCGATCGACTGCGGCGACGGCACGCGCGGATCTTTTTCGCCGACGAAGAAGATCGTCGGCGTCTTCACGTTGGCGACGTCTTTGAGCGGCGAGTTCGCCCAGTAGACGTCGATCGGCGCGTTCTTCTGCCACGGCGTGCCGCCGAACCACGGCGTCCGCTGGAAGCGGATGTCGCTCTGCGCGTACATCGAAATCCAGTTCGCCGCGCCGGCGCCCGAGGCCGCCGCCTTGAAGCGATCGGTGAACGTGATGATCTTGTTCGTCATGTGCCCGCCGCCGCTCCATCCCATCTTCACCATCCTGTCGGGATCGGCAACGCCGCGGCGGATGACTTCGTCGACGCCGGTCATGACGTCGAGATGCGCGTTCTGGAAATAGTGCCCGACCATGTCGCGCAGAAACGGATCGCCGTAGCCGGTCGAGCCGCGGTAGTTCGGCTGCAGGCTGGCGTAGCCTTTGCCGGCGAGGATCTGCACTTCGTCCGAGTTGCCGCCGATGCTGTATTTGTCCGAGGCCTGCGGCCCGCCGTGCGTCATCACCGCGAGCGGGTATTTCTGGCCGGGCTGATAGTCGACCGGATACGTCAGCAGTCCCTCGACCGCCTTGCCGTCGGCGCCCTTCCACTGAATCGCTTCCTGTTTGCCCAGCTTGAAGTCGCGCGCCAGGTAGTCGAACACGTGAGTCACGCGCATCGGCGCCGCGTCGCCGGCTTTCATCGTGTACAGCTCGCCGCCGCTGGCGGCGTCGCTGATCAGCATCGCAAAGCGTTCGCCCGTCAGCGTCCATGCGCCGAGCGCGTGCTTGCCGTCGGTCAGCTGCTTCGGTGCACCGCCCGACGCCGGCACCGTGAACATCTCCTCGTGCACGCCGAGGTTCGCGAGGAAATAGATCGATTTGCCGTCCTTCGACCACATGGCGCGATCGACGGCAATCGACTCGTTCTCGCCGACGATCGGCCGCGCCGCTCCGCCTGCGGCGGAGACGATGAAGAGGCGGCCGTTGTAGTAGGAGTCGAACTTCGCGTTCGACCCGGCGACGAAGATCACCTGCGAGTTGTCGGGCGAAATGGACGCGTTGTTCTCAGGGACGGCGTTCTTCGTCAGCTGCACCGCGGCGGAGCCGTCCGCATTCGCCACCCACACTTCGCCGCGCTCGTTGTCGCCCAGGAGCGGCGTCGGCCAGCGGTGGTAGACGAGCTTCTTGCCGTCCTCGGACAGCTCGTAGTTGTTGACGGAGAAATCGCCCTTCGTGATCTGTGCCTCGGCTTTCGTGGCGACCGTCACTTTCCAGAGATGCTTCTGCTTGTAGTTCTCGTCGTACGAATACACGTCGTCTTTGACCCGGTCGCGCGCTTTCTCGTCGGCCGTCTTCGGATCGTCGGCGACGAAGTAGATCGCGGCGCCGTCAGGCGCCCAGGTCGGATCGGTGACCGCGCTCGCATGCGTCGTCAACTGACGCGCTTCGCCGCCTTCGATCGGCAGGAGGTACAGCTGCGCGGACTCGTTGTCGCCGCGCTTCGCCGTGAAAGCGATCGTGCGGCCGTCGGGCGACCAGCGCGGGGCGTTTTCGCTCTCGCTGCCGTTGGTCAACTGCATCGGGGCGCCGCCGGACAGCCCGACGCGCCAGACGTGCGAAACGCGGCGTCCCGTTTTCCAGTCCGCGTCGCTGCGCGTGTAGAGCGCGTCGCGGCCGTCGGGCGACACCTGCGGATCCGCGAGGCGCGGAATGTTCAGGAAGTCGACGATGCCGAGCGGTCGCGGCGACTGCGTACGGACGAGGGCCGAAAAGGCAACGGCCAGGGCCGTGACGGCCAGGAGTCGGCGGCGGGCGCCAGTCATAGAGAAACCCTCCGTGCCACTTGCAATTGAGAGGACTGGGCACGATATTACCCCGTATATGAAGTTGTTACACGCCTTTGCCGTCGCCGCAGTCGCGCTTGGGGCATCGGCCCCGATCCCCTCGCTCGCGCAGGGTCGAGGCGCGACGAACTATCCGGCTCCGTTGGAGGCGGATTTCACGATCCGCGACTTCACGTTCGGCACCGGCGAGAAGCTGCCGTCGCTGAACCTGCACTACCGGACGATTGGTTCGCCGCGCCGCGACGTGTCCGGCGTCGTGCGGAACGCGGTGCTGATCCTCCACGGGACGGGTGGAACAGGCGGCGGTTTCCTGTCGCCGTCGTTCGCCGGCCAGCTCTTCGGACCGGGCCAGCTGCTCGACGCGACGAAATACTTCATCGTGCTGCCGGATGGCATCGGCCACGGCAAGTCGAGCAAGCCGAGCGACGGTCTCCGCGCGAAGTTCCCGAAATACACATACGACGACATGGTCCGCGCGCAGCATGCTCTGCTGAGCGACGGGCTCAAGGTCAATCATCTGCGGCTCGTGCTGGGCACGTCGATGGGCGCGATGCACTGCTGGGTGTGGGGCGAACAGTACCCGGATTTCGTGGACGGCCTCGTCCCGCTCGCGAGCGCGCCGACCGAAATCGCCGGGCGCAACCGCGTGATGCGCAAGATGATCATGGACAGCATCACGAACGATCCCGCGTACAAGAACGGCGACTACACCGAACAGCCGCACGACGGCCTGGTCGGCGCGATCAACCTGTTGATGATGATGACCAGCAGCCCGCTGCAGTGGCACAAGACGGCGCCGACGCGCGAGGCGGCCGACAAGTGGTACGAGGGTCAGATTGCGTCGCGACTGCGTTCGACCGACGCGAACGACATGCTCTATCAGTACAACTCTTCGCGAGACTACAATCCCGCGCCGAGTCTGGAGAAGATCACCGCCGCCGTCCTTGCGATCAATTCGGCGGACGACGTCGTCAATCCGCCGGAGCTGGGACTGATGGAGAAGCTGATGCCGCGCGTGAAGCGCGGCCGCTACGTGCTGATCCCGACGAGCGACGCGACCCGCGGCCACGGCACGCACTCGCTGCCGTCCGTGTGGGGTTCGTACCTCAAGGAGTTTCTGATCGGATTGACGCCGTCAGAGTCGCAGTAGATGATGCGGGAGCGGAGCGATGGGGCCCCGCGAGCGAGGAGCCGGATTGGGAGTTGGAAGTCTGAAGTCTGAAGTCAGCGCGCGGGAGCGCGGTGCGACGAAGCGTAGCGGGGCGAGGGGCCCCCGCGAGCGAGGAGCCGGGGTGTGGGGCAGAGCCCCACTTGAAAGATGAGTGATCGCAAGTATCGCCAGCGCGGCTACCAGGACGACGAGCGCGACCGCGCGTCGCGCGGCGAGGGGAAGCCGAAGCCGCCGCCGAAGGAGCGCGCGCCGGGGCGTGTGCTACAGGACGAGCGCGGACCGAAGACGCCGAACCTGATGGCGGCCCACGAGGTGTTCCGGTGCGCGCGCTGCGGCAATCTGCTGCCGGCGTCGGTCGGCCTGCTCGATCGCTGCTCGAAATGCGGCGTCGATCTCCACGCGTGCATCCACTGCGCGTCGTTCGACACGAGCGCGCGGTGGGAGTGCACGCAGAACGACAAGATCCCCGCGCGGGTCGCGCCGAAGGACGAGCGGAACAGCTGCACGCTCTTCACTCCGCGAACGACCATCGAGCGCCAGACGAGCTCGCCGGCATCCACGACGCCCGGTTCCTCGCCGTCCACGTCGAGCGGCGCGCGAAAAGCGTTCGACGACCTGTTCAAATGACATAATCGGCCCCGGGGGGCGGCCCCCGGATTGGACTTATGCCTCTGCTCTCGCCCTCCGATCAGGACCAGCTCCGCGCCGAATTCGCGAAGATGACCCGCAGCGTCCGTCTGCTGTTCTTCACGCAGACGATCGGCTGCGAGACGTGTCCGCAGACCAGGCAGATCCTCGACGAGCTCCCGCCGCTGTCGGATCGGATTGCCATCGAAGAAGTGAATCTGGTTCTCGACAAAGAGCGCGCGGCGCAGTTCGGCGTCGACCGCGCGCCCGCGGTCGCCGTCGCGTACGAAGACGGAGCCGGCGATGAGAACGCGGCGTCCACCAGATTGCTCAACGATTCGCGGATTCGATTCTGGGGCACGCCGGCGGGCTACGAATTCATCTCGCTGGTGCAGGCGGTGCTGCTCGTCGGCGGCGCGCGCGAGTCGACGCTGACCGACGCGAGCCAGGCGGCGCTGGCGGCGGTCGATCGGCCCGTGACGCTGCACGTCTTCACCACGCCGACATGACCGCACTGCCCGCGGGCGGTCAGCCTCGCGCACGAAATGGCGTTCGCCAGTCCGCACGTCACCGCCGTCGCCGTGGAAGCGACGGAGTTCCCCGATCTCGCGCGCAGATACCGCGTGACCGGCGTTCCGAAGACGGTCGTGAACGATCAGGTCGAGATCATGGGCGCCGTTCCGCAGGACACGTTCGTGCCCGAGGCCCTGTCGGTCCTGTCAGCGGCGGCGCAGCAGCCAGAAGGCCGCGCCTAGCCCAGACCATCCGGCGAACGCAATCCATTCGGCGCGTGTGAAGCTTCCGGGCACGCCGGGCACGACCTTCATCAGCACGATCGCGACGCTCACGACGACGCCGGCCACGGCCATCGCCGGCGATTCGCCCCGACTCCGCGAGGCCGGGTCAGGGGGATCCGACGGCCGCGCGGCGAGATACGCGGCGCACGCGGAGAGCCAGCCGACCCCCACCGCCAGCGAGCCGACTTCGGTGACGGGCACGAGGATCGCGTCGCCGAACATCGCGGCCGCGACGGTGAGCGCCGCCATCATGCCGATCGCCACCACCGGCGTCCCGAACGACGCATGCACGCGACCGAGCGACGGATGGACGAGATTGCGCCGCCCGATCGCGTACAGCATCCGGGTGGCCGCGACGAAGTTGCCGTTGAAGATTTTCAGCAGCGACAGGAACGCGCCGAAGAGGATGAACTGCGCGATCGCGTGCGATCCGAACGTCCGCTCGAACGCCACTTCGGTGCGCACGTGGCCCGATACGATCTCCTGCCACGGATACACGAACGTGACGACGGCGACGATGAGGACGTAGAAGACGAAGCCGGCGACGAGCGCCGCGTAGATCGCGGTCGTGAACCGGCGCGGGTCGAACCCCTCTCGCGCCTCTTCGGATCCCTTCGCGACCGACTCGAAGCCCGTCATGAAATAGGGCACGATCTGCAGCACGAGAAAGATCGACAGGGCCGGCGCGCGGGAGAACAGCGGCTGCATATTGGACGCGGCGCCCCTCGTGAAACCCAGCAGCGTGAAGATCCCGAAGATGGCGAGCAACCCGAACGTCGTCACGTCCTGGAAGATGCCGCTCGGCCTGATGCCGCGGTAGTTGACGCCGGCGATCAGCGCCGTCAGCGCGACGCCGACCGCGAGCCGGGGCGCATAGATCGGCGATCCGCCGACGACGTAGAGCTGATACGAGTTGAGCGAGGGAAACACCCGCGCGAGCAGGTTGCCGGTGGCGACCGCCTCCCACGGACAGACGATCGCGTAGGACAGGATCATCGTCCAGCCGGCGGCGAAGCTGACCGTCGGCGAGAACACGCGCTCGGTGTACGCGATCTCCGCGCCCGCGTCGCGCACGCGCTGCACGAGGCGCCCGTAGGTGTTCGCGATCGGGAAGAGGAGCAGCCCGCCGATCAGAAACCCGAGGATGCCGCCGCCGGGGCCGCCGCGCGAGAGCCAGTCATCCATCAGGACGAGCCAGCCGACGCCGATCATCGTCCCGAACCCGAAGGTGAAGTACTCGACGACGCTCAGGCTGCCATGCAGGTGAGGTTTGCCGACTGCGGTCGACGCCATGGGCGGCAAGGATAACAGCCCTCGGCCCTACAATCCCTTCATGCCGAACCAGCCGCGCCAGTCGTTCAAATCGCCGCGATTCGCGCAGCCGGCGACCTTCATGCGCCTGCCGCACGTCGAGGATCCGCGCGGCCTCGACGTGGCCATCGTCGGCGTGCCGTACGACGGCGGGACCTCGTACCGGCCCGGCGCCCGGCTGGGTCCGCGCGAAGTCCGCGCGCAATCGTCGCTGATTCGACCGTACAGCTTCTTCCAGAAAGTGGCGCCGTTCGATCGGCTGAATGTCGCGGACGTCGGCGACATCGACGCGGCGCCAGTCAGCATCGAGACGTGCTACGCGCAGGTCGAGGCCGGGATCGGCGCCATCGCGGACGCGGGCGCGAGACCGATCGTCATCGGCGGCGATCATTCGATTTCGCTGCCGGTGCTGCGCGCGCTGGCGAAACGGCACGGTCCGCTGGGGCTCGTGCAGTTCGACTCGCACATCGACACGTGGGACGAGTACTTCGGCGGCAAGTACTTCCACGGGACGCCGTTCCGGCGCGCGATCGAGGAAAAGCTGGTCGACGGCGGGCGATTCATCCAGGTGGGCATCCGCGGTCCGATGTACGGCGAGGACGATTTCGATTTCCACCGCGATCACGGCATCACCGTCGTCGACATCGATCAGGTGAAGGAGCGCGGCATCCCGGCGGTCGTCGAGGAGATCCGCCGGGTGGCAACGGGAGCGTGCTACATGACGTTCGACATCGACGCTGTGGATCCGGCGTTCGCGCCCGGCACCGGAACGCCCGAGGTCGGCGGGCTGACGAGCCATGAAGCGCAGCGGCTCGTGCGCGGACTCCGCGGGCTCTCGATCGTCGGCGGCGATATCGTCGAGGTGGCGCCGGTCTTCGACGGTCCCGGCCAGATCACCGCGCTCCTCGCGGCGAACGTGATGTTCGAATTCCTGTGTACCATGGTGAAGTGATCGTGTTTTATGCCGCGACGCTGCTCGCGCTCGCGGTAGCCAACCAGCAATCCGCGGCATCGAACCGGGAGCCCGGAGCCGGGAACCGGGAGCCTGGGCGTGCCCGCATCGTCGCGTTCGGCGACAGCCTGACGTCGGGCTACGGCATCGGCGAATCGCTCGCGTTTCCGGCGATCCTGCAGAAGCGGGCCGAAGACGCAGGCTACGATTACGAGGTCGTGAACGCCGGCGTGTCGGGCGACACGTCATCGCGCGCGCTGCCGCGGCTCGAGCGCGCCCTCGAGGGCAACGTACGCGTGCTCATCGTGGCGCTCGGCGCCAACGACGGTCTGCGGGGGATGCCGATCGAAACGGTGAAGGCAAACCTGTCGCGCATCATCGAGACCGCGCAGGCCCGCGGCATCCAGGTGCTGCTCTGCGGGATGGAGGCGCTGCCCAATCAGCGGCAGGGCGGCCTGGGCTATTCGATCGGCTTCCACAATCTGTTCGGCGAGCTGGCGGCACGCTACGATGTGCCGCTCGTGCCGTTCATGATGTTCAACGTCATCGGCAATCCGAAACTGATGCAACCGGACCGCGTGCATCCGAACGCCGACGGCGCGCGCGTGATCGCCGAGAATATCTGGCCCCATCTCGAGCGGCTCCTTGCCGCGCCGGTGCATTAATATCGCCCCTGTGACGCTTGTTACCAAGAGACTCGCGTGTGCGCTCCTGGCGGCCGCGGGCGTGGTCGCCCGCGCGCAGGACGCCGGCGCGATCCGCTACCGTCTGTCGTTCCCCGAGCCGCAGCATCGATGGATGCAGGTCGAGGCGCTGTTTCCGCGAACGGATGCGGGCGCGCTCGAGCTGCGCATGAGCCGTTCGTCGCCCGGTCGCTATTCGCTGCACGACTTCGCGAAGAACGTGTACGACGTTCACGCAACCGGCAGCGACGGGCGCGAGCTGGCGCTGGCGCGGCCGGATCCGTACGGGTGGACGCTTGCCGCACCGCACACGGCGGATGTCACGATCACGTACAAGGTGTTCGGCGATCGCGTCGACGGGACGTATCTGGGCGTCGACGAGACACACGCGCACATCAACATGCCGGCCGCGATCATGTGGGCGCGCGGGCTCGAGGAGCGTCCGGCGAGGATCGAGTTCGTAAGGCCCGCGGGCACCGTCTGGACGGTCGCGACGCAGCTTCATCCGCTGATGGAGCGCGTGGCGGCGGGATCTCCGGCGGCCGTCGATCGCGCCTTCACCGCGCCGAACCTGCAGTATCTGATGGACAGTCCCGCCGAATTCGGGCCGGTCTCGATGCGCGAGTTCACGGTGAACGATCGCCGTTTCCGCATCGCGATGCATCATCAGGGCAGCGACGTGGACCTCGACGCCTTCGCGAAAGACGTCGAGCAGATCGTCCGTCAGGAGGGCGCGGTATACGGTGAATTTCCGCAGTACGAGCCTGGCTCGTATACGTTCCTGACCGACCTGCTGCCGTGGGCGAACGGCGACGGCATGGAGCACCGCAACAGCACCGTCATCACGACGACGGCGACGCTGGCGAACAGCCGCGGCCGCGTGCTCGACACCGTCGCGCACGAGTTCTTCCACTGCTGGAACGTCGAGCGCATCCGTCCGAAGGGTCTGGAGCCGTTCGACTTCGATCGCGCGAACCTGTCGGACTCGCTGTGGCTCGCCGAGGGATTCACGCAGTACTACGGCTCGCTCGCGCTCGCGCGCGCTGGCGTCGAGACGCGTGAAGGCGTCGCGCGCGACTTCGGCGAGCTTGCCGACGGCGTGCTCGCCTACCCGGGACATCTGGTGCGATCGGCGGCGGAAATGAGCGACATGGCGCCGTTCGTCGACGGCGGGCGGCCCATCGATCGCACGAACTGGTCGAACGCGTTCGTCTCGTACTACACCGTCGGCGGCGCACTCGCGCTGGCGCTCGATTTGTCGCTGCGCGATCGCAGCGACAGTCGTCTGTCGCTCGACGACTTCATGCGCGCGATGTGGAGGACGTTCGGCCGTCCCGGCGGATCGCGCGAAGGCTATGTCGATCATCCGTATACGATCGCGGATGCAGAGGAGACCCTCGCGACGGTCAGCGGCGATCGCGCGTTCGCCCACGAGTTCTTCGCGAAGTACGTGCTCGGCCATGACGTGGCCGACTACGCGCGGCTCTTCTCGCGCGCGGGACTCGTCCTGCGCCCGCGGCACAGCGGCAGCGCGTGGATGGGCGACCTTCGCTACGACGATCGCAGCGGCCGCATCATCGTGTCGACGCTCGTCGCGCCGACGTGGCCGGCTTATGCCGCCGGCCTCGACGAGGACGATCAGCTCCAGGTGGTCGACGGGCAGCGGATCGCGTCGGGCGGGGACGTCGTGGCCGTGCTCGCGAAACATCAGCCCGGAGACACGATCGCGATCACGTACACCAACCGCCTCGGCCGCGCGGCGACAGGCAGGGTCACGCTCGCCGCGAATCCTCATGTCGAGGCCGTGCCGGTCGAGGCGAACGGCGGAAAGCTG
>Ga0075425_100000164_pt1 | contig 58290 bp, 55 predicted proteins | sample SoiMethybrSBSTD4_FD_75300 | JGI IMG/M metagenome (GOLD analysis project Ga0075425, IMG submission 75300) | Bulk soil microbial communities from a Populus tree surrounding site in Tennessee, USA - Soil MetaG P. TD hybrid SBSTD4 | ecosystem: Environmental > Terrestrial > Soil > Tree plantation... | reverse complement strand
CGCTGAACGGACGCATGCTGTGGTCGCGTCACGATGACGTGGCCGACGTCGTTCTCCTCGACTCGACATTCAATCCGATTCCCGCTCGCAACGTGCAGCGCGACGCCGTCTCGTTCACGACGTACGTCAGTGATCGCGTCGCGGGACGTCGCGGTGCAAACAACTACGGCGTCGAGAATCCGGTGCTCGACACGATCGCCAACGGCAACAACGGCGGCGGACGGGCGAAGGACTTCTTCACGGTCATCTCCGAGCCGACGATCTATCGCTGGTTCGCGCTCGACAGCGGCGCGTCGGTCAAGTGGTACAGCTCCGGAACGCAGCCGGGCTACACCGGCGGCGGCGTCAACGAGATTCAGACCGCCATGGGCGCGTGGAACAGCTACTCCTCCGCGAAGATCAACTATCAATACTCCGGCGTCGAGAGCGGAGCGCCCGCGGGACTGGAGGCGACGAACGGCGTCAACGAAGTGCTCTTCAACGATCCGCTCCACGAGATCGCGGGCTCCTGGAATCCGTCGACCGGCGGCATCGTCGGTCAAGGCGGTTTCAACGGCGTCGGCGGCGCGCAGCAATGGAACGCGCCGTTCACCGCCGACGCGACGCACACGCAGAAGACGTACACCGCGTGGAACATCATCGAAGGCAATCTCGTCATTCAAGACAACGTCTCTCCTTCGCAGGGACTCAGCAGCGCGCGTCTCGCCGAGATCGTCGCGCACGAATTCGGCCACACCCTCGGCTTCGGCCACAGCACCGACGGCACCGCGTTGATGTATCCGACGGTGACGGGACTCGGCGCTTCGTTGCGCGCGGATGATCAACTCGGCGCGCGCTGGCTCTATCCGAACGGATCGCAGACGCCGCCGCCTCCTCCACCGGCCGTGCCGAATGCGCCGAGCAATCTCGTGGCGAGCATCGTCTCCGGCTCGAACGTGTCGCTGAGCTGGACGGACAACGCCACGAACGAGACCGGCGAATCGATTTACGTCTCGGCCGGCGGCGGTGCGTTCTCGAAAGTCGCGGACGTCGCTGCGAACTCGACGACTGCAACGCTCACCGGTTTCGCGAGCGGCTCGTACTCGTTCTACGTGATCGCCTACAACTCCGCGGGCAACTCGGCGCAGTCGAATACGGCGACCGTGAATTTCGGCGCGTCGTTGCAGGCCGCGTTCAACGTGAATGCGATCAGCGGAGTGGCCGGGCAGACGAGCTTCATCTTCACCGATCAGTCGACCGGCACGATCACGTCGCGCCTGTGGGTCTTCGGCGACGGCTTCACGTCGACGCTGCAGAATCCGACGCACGTCTTCTCCGTCGCGGGGCAGTACAACGTGGCGCTGACGGTGAACGGCAACGGCGCATCATCGACGACGTCGCGCACGATCTTCGTCACCGCGCCCGCGCAGCAGATCAACGCCGCATTCGGTTGGACGCCGTCGAATCCGACGACCGCGCAGGACGTTCAGTTCGGCGATCAGTCGAGCGGCAACGTGACGAGCTGGCAGTGGAACTTCGGCGACGGCACGTTCTCGACGCAGCAGAACCCGATGAAGCGTTTTACGAGTGCCGGCGCGTACACCGTCTCGCTCACGGCGAGCGGGAACGGACAGTCGTCGAGCGTGTCGCACACGATCGTCGTCACGAATGCAGTTCCTGTGACGCCGCCGGTGAGCGCGGCATTCACCTGGTCGCCGTCGAACATCGTCACGAAGCAGACGGTCACGTTCAGCGATGTCTCGAGCGGCGCGCCGACGTCGTGGCTCTGGAATTTCGGCGACGGTCTCAGCTCGACGCAGCAGAATGCGCAGCACTCCTACAACGTCGCCGGCGCGTACACCGTGACGCTGACGGTGTCGAACGCAACGTCGTCGAGCTCGATCTCGCACGTCATCATCGTCACGCAGGCGACGTTCACGACGCGCTCGCTCGTCTCCGCGAGCGCGCAGACGAACGGCGTCGGCGGATCGGTGTGGCGCACGGAGCTCACGCTCTTCAACGCCGGCGACGCCGCGTCGATCAATCTCATCTTCATCCCCGGCAACGGCGCCATCCTCTCCCACAGCATCATCCTCGGCGCGAATCAGTCGGTGACGTACGCGAACGCGCTGCTCGACATCTTCGGATTGGGCGGCGGCGCGGGCGCGATTGCCGTCGAGACCACGAGCACGACGTCGACGCCGAACATCAAGATCACGAGCCGCACGTTTACGAACGGCTCGATCGGAACCTACGGCCAGTCGGTGCCGGACGTGACGAGCGATGACCTGCAGTCGACGACGTACCTGACGGCGCTGGCGTTGAATCCGTCGTATCGCACGAACATCGGCCTCGTGAATCGCGGCGACGTCACGGGCAGCGCGGTGCTTCAGCTCTACGATGCGAGCGGCGCGTTCATCGGCGCTGCGAACGTCAACGTGCCGCCGAGCAGCTTCCAGCAGAATTCGCTCGCGTATTACATCCCGCAAGCGGCGGCGGTCACGCTCGACGGCGCGTCGATGGTGGTCACGTCGTCGTCGCCGGGCGCGATGAGCGTGTACGCATCGGTGATCGACAACCGCACGCAGGATCCGATCTACGTGCAGGCCTCGGGGATTCACAACGCATCATCGACGATCATTCCTGCAGTCGGACGCGCCGGCGGCTTGAACGGAACGTTCTGGCGCAGCGACGTCACGTTCTTCAATCCGGGCGGCGCGACTTCGGTCGTGTCGATGCGACTGCTCACGGCGGGCAGCGACAATCGCAACGCGCAGTGGCAGACGTTCGCGGTGGGCGGCGGACAGACCGTCGTTCTCGCGGACATCGCGTCGCGCTTCACCGGAACGGCGAATTCGAGCGGCGCGCTCGAGCTGCAGTGGACGAACCCGATCGCGGTGACGAGCCGCACGTACACCACCGACGCGAACGGCGGCACGTACGGCCAGTCGATCGATCCGGTCGCGGCGTTCGGCAGCAATCAGTACATCCCCGGACTGCGCAGCGATGTGTCGTTCCGCACGAACGCGGGATTCGTCAACAGCGGCGATCAGACCATCGGCGTGACGCTGTCGCTGATCTCGTCGGGCGGCTCCACGATCGCGACCGGATTCGTCGCAGTGCCGCCGAAGTCGCAACTGCAGTACTCGCTGTCGCAGCTCTTCCCGGGACTGAACGTGAGCGCCCTCGGCAGCGTGACGTTGCGAGCGTCGACCGACACGGCGCCGACGTTGTTCACGTACGGTTCGATCGTCGACAACGTAAGCGGCGATCCCGTCTTCTTCGCCGGCAAGTAGTTTTTCGGAGGGGCGGACGCCCTCGTCCGCCCACCCGCGCGCAAGCGCGGCTTAAATGCTGTCGAGTATTTCCTCGATCGTCGTCCGTCGACACGTGTACATCGGCGTGTCGCGCACGGTGAACTTCGACGACTCGGTCTCGCGCAGGTCCTGCACGAGATCGAGGAACTCGGCGGCGGACTCCGCTTCGAACGCGACGACGAAGTCTTGATCGTCGAGTCCGAACGAATACGTCGTGTTGATCTTCACGCGCGGGTACTTGTGCCCGATGGCGATGTGCTCGTTCATGATGCGCTGGCGTTCGCTCATCGGGAGCAGGTACCAGTCGCGCGTCTTCACGAACGGATAGACGAAGAGGAACGGCTTCTTGCCGGGGACGATCTTCATCCGGCGGCCCTCCTGTCCTTCGTGCACATGCTCGTCGACGTACTGCGAGTGCTTCGTCATCGAGAGGTAGCTCAGCGGAATGTCGAGCCAGCGGCCGAGGAGTGACTTGTTGATGTCGGCGACCATCTTCTGGAACGGATCGATGTCGTAGCCGATGCGCCAGAGCATGAAGTCGATGCCGGCTTTGAGTCCGACGGTGGAGTAGGGGAGAAGCATCATCGGGCCGGTGTAGCGCTGGATGATCTCCGCGAACTCGCGCTTCGCGTTCGCTTTCGTTTCCGCATCCTGCGAGCGGAAGGCGCGGTCGACGCGGAAGAACATGAAGTTGACGAATTGGCGCTGCACGGCCGATTCGGCCGGACGCGCGGTCTCGGGAGCTGCGACGGTTGCGGTCATAGTGTTCGATTGTATATCTGCCGCCCCTCACCCCTTCATCCCCTCTCCCCGCGAGCGGGGCGAGGGGACCGGAGGTCAGTGCGCCACGGCGCGAGTGCGCGACGACTGCATCAGCGTGCGCAAGAAGATGCGGTAGACGCCGCCGAAGTTCTTGTCGTCGGCGACGCGCTCGTACGCGGCGGCGACGCCGCCGTTGAGCGGGACGAGTGCGAGGTTTCGGTCCGGATATGGTGTGGCGATGATCGTGAGGTTGTCGTTCTCGCCGACATGTGTGGCGACGAGATCATTTTGCGGCGACTCCCAGGCGACGAAGAAGCGCGCGCCGTCGTGCGATGCGATCGGGCGCGCGCCGCTGCCGAGGATGAGGGGAGCGTCGAGCGCGGCGTCGCCGGTGATGCGGCGCGAGACGATGTGATCGCCGCCGGATTGCCACGCCACGAGGAAGTCGGTACCGTTCGATGCGACTGATGGACGGCTCAAGCTGAACTCGTTCACGATGGAAATCGGCGCGGTGTCGATCAGATCCATCGTCGGCGTGATGCGCGCGGCGCGAATGCCGGTGATGTCGGTCCACGCGATCAGGAACGTCTTGCCGTTCCACGCGACCGAAGCGTTCGACGCGTAGATGTCGGCGGGCGAGACTTGCACGAATCCGACCGGCGCGAAGATGCCGCCGCGCGTGACGCGGCTGGCGAAAACGCGGCCGCGGTAGTCGCTCCAGACCAGGAGCGGCGTAGCACCGTCGATGGCCATGTCCAGATCGCCGATGCGCGATTCGGAGGAGAACTGATGGATGTTTCCGCCGTCGAGAAGCGCGCCGTCGGGCGACATGCGATTCGTGTAGATCGAGTCGATGCCGTTGTGGTTGGCGATCCAGGCGATGACGAAATTCGCGCCGTCGAAGACGACGTGCGGCTGCGTCGCCGGATCGCCATTCGTCGTCAGGCGAACGCCGCGGGCGTCCATGCGCGACAGCTCGCTCGTCACGCGCGCGACGAAGATATCGGTGCCGCCGTCGCTGCGCTCCTCCTGCCACGTCGCGAGATAACGCTGCGCGCCGTACGCGAGCGACGGGATGTGTTGCTGCGGCGGCGCGGTGGAGATCAGCGTGTCGATGCCGTCGGACGGTTTGCCGATCACGTCGAAGTTGTGCGTGTCCGGCGCGATCCGATCGTCGGACCAGGCGAACCAGAGATCGCCGGTCCAGGCCACGACCGGCGAGCGATACTCCGCGTTGCGCGCGCCGCCGGAGACCAGCAGCGGCTGCCCGTCGAGCACGCGGCCGTCGCGATCGATGTGCGTCAGGCGAATGGCGTCGCCGGTGGAGAAGAGGACGATGTAGCGCGTGCCGTCGAAGACGACGTCGGGCGACGTGCCGGTGGCGATGAGCGTCGGCGCCGCGTCGCCGCGCCGCGCGAAGAGTTGCGATTGTTGTCGATACACCGCGAGCGACGACGTGCCGTCGGACGCGACGACGAGACTGGCGATCGGGCCGTCGGTTGCGATCGAAGGTTGCGCCGTTGCCGCAGTCGCGCCGTTCACGATGCGCGCGCTGCCGATGCCGGTTGCGCTGGTCCAGGCGACGAGGAAGTCGTTGCCGCTCGTGGTGATGACCGGAGTGCTCGTCGCGCTGCCGGGCACCGCGGAGTCGCGCGTGCTCGGGACGCCGTCGCGATCGAGCTCGGCCGACTGGATCGCATCGCCGCGGCGATACACGACGATGATGCGTGTTCCGTTGAACGCTGCGAAGTGTGGTCCGGCACTCACCGACGTCACGATGGTGCGCGTGGTGTCGGAAAGCGCGCCGTTGAACTCGATCGTGCGCGAGAAAATCGTGCTTCCGTCAATCCATACGACCACATATCGCGAGCCGTTCCAGAAAGCGGCGGCGGCGTCGGCGTGTGTGGCGACGCGAATGCCGACGCGCTCGAAGACGAACGCGCCGGGCGAAACGCGCGCGGCGTAAAGGCCGCCGGCGGGCCGCTCGTCGAGCCAGACGGTCAGGAAATTCTTTGCGTCCGACGCAATCGCCACCGGCGTCTGATTGGCCGGCGCATTGATGTAAATCGGCGTCGAAACGGCAACATCCGGAGTCGGAACGGACGCGAGCGTTGCGAGCAGCGAAAGGGTCAGGAGCATGCCGGTTCGATCATCGTATACGGCCGCGCGAATGCGTGCGTCGCACAGAAAATTTACGTCCGAGGATGTGGAAACTGAAAAGCGCGGTTGTCAAGTGCACAAAAAGGCGTGCAATGGATGAGCCTTTTTTGACTTAACTCAAAGACCCATATCGACTTAGGTACTTTCGCACACTTAGTTGTGCAAATCGCTCCTATGGCCCGATTTTTCCCATGAATTCGCGTTTTTCACAGCGATTTCCACAGCGTTTTCCGCAGTTTCTGTGCAAAGGCATAGTTACCTTCGCGGACGAGCTTCGGCTCATCGCCGGTAAAGTCCACGATCGTCGAAGGTTCGCCTGCGCGGAGGCCCTGGTCGACGATGCCGTCGAGGCGCTCTTGCAAGTCCGATGCGATCTCGTCCGGCGACGAGACGGGCGGCTCGCCGCTTCGATTTGCACTCGATGACGCGAGCGGTCCGGTACGCATCGTAAGGTCGCGTAGCCATTGAAGATCGGGGACGCGAACCGCCAGCGACGCCGCGCCGCGGCTGGCCGCCACGGGACGCGAAAGCGGCAGGATGGCAGTCAGCGGAGCAGGCCAGAGGGAATCGAGAAGCGTCCGGAGCTGCGGCCGGACGTCAATGCCGATGTCGATCAGTTGATCGAGCGACGCGCCGACGACGACGAAGGGCTTCGCCTCGTCGCGTCCCTTGATTTTCGCCAGCCGCTCGATCGCGTCTTCGTCCGTGGCGAGCGCGTGCAAGCCGTAGATCGTGTCGGTCGGAAGGAGGACGATGCCGCCTCCTTCGAGCGCCTCCGCCGCTTGATCGAGACTCATCTTCTTCGTCGCGGTGCCTCCATCGTCAGATTCAACAGCTCGCGCGCATGCGCCACCGCCGACGCCGTCACCTCTTCTCCTCCCAGCATCCTCGCCACCTCGGCGACGCGCGCCTCGTCGTCTTCCAACTTGCGAATGCGCGCGCGGGTGTGGCCGGCGACGTCCTCTTTCCAAACGTAGAAATGCGTCGTGCCGAAACTGGCGATCTGGGGAAGGTGTGTGACGCAGATGACCTGATTGCGCGCCGCGAGATCCTGCAATTTGCGTCCGACGACTTCGGCAACGCGTCCGCCGATGCCGGCGTCGATCTCGTCGAACACCAGCGTCGCCGCCGCTGCGCGGGTCGACGCCTTGAACAGCGCCGCCGCAATCGCGAGCTGAATGCGCGACAGCTCGCCGCCTGACGCGATGCGCTGCATCGGCTTCGGCTCTTCGCCGCGATTCGGCGCGATGAGGATGTCGATGCGATCGAAGCCGTGCGGCGCCGCGTCGTCGCGCTCTCCCTTCGCCGACTCGACGACGACGCGCACGGTCGTCCGCTCCATCGCCAGGTCGTTCAGCTCCGACTGAATGGCGCGCTCGAAACTCTGCGCCGCTTTCTTCCGGGCCGCGCCGAGCTTCTCCGCGGCGCGGCGATACTCTTCGAACTTCGCCCCCTCGGCGCGCTGCAACTTGTCGAGACTCGACTCGAAGTCGCCGAGGCGCTCGTGCTCGTCCTGAATGCGGCTGAGATGCTCGAGCACCGCCTCGACGGAGCCTCCGTACTTTTTCTTCAGGCGGTCGATTGTGACGAGGCGATCTTCGATCTCGTCGAGCCGCTTCGGATCGTGGCGCACCGAGTCGCTGAGCGCCGCGAGCGAGCGGGCGATCTCCTGCAATCGATACAGCACGTCTTGCAGCTCGTCCGCGATGCGTTTCACTTCCGCGATGTCGCGCGAGAGCGGCTGCAGCAGATGCGCGGCGCGCGCGATCTGCGCGGTCGCGGAGCCTTCGTCCTCGTCGACGAGGTTGAAGGCGCCGCTCGACGACTCCGCGAGCTCGCGCGCATTGGCGAGAAGTGAACGCTCTTCGCGCAGGCCATCCTCTTCCGCCGGATCGAGCGTGGCGGCGGCGATCTCGTTCACCTGGTAACTGAGGAGATCGAGCCGCAGCGTGCGATCGCGTTGCGCATCCGTCAGCTCGCGCAGTTGATCGTTCGTGCTCTTCCACCCGTCGTACGTCGCGCGCGTGGCGTCGAGAAGCGGAGAGTGCGCGCCGAATTCATCGAGAAGCTCGCGGTAGGTCTGTCCGGCGACACGGTGCTGCGACTCGTGCTGCCCGTGAATCTCGAGCACCGCATCCATCGCTTCGCCGAGCTCGCGCACGGAGAGCGGCGATCCGTTCACGAGCACGCGCGCGCGTCCGCCGGCGGCGAGCTCGCGCTTCACGATCAGCTCGATGCCGTCCGCAGTCGATTCCACCGGAATCCCGATGGCATCGAGCGACTCGGCCATTCGCGACGGCAACTGGAACACCGCCTCGGCCGTCATCTTGTCGGCGCCGGCCCGAATCATCTCCGACGATCCGCGCGCGCCGCGCAGCAGCTCGAGCGAATCGATCAGCAGCGATTTTCCCGCGCCGGTCTCGCCGGTGAGAACGTTCAGCCCGGCGCCCGGCTCGATCGCGAACTCCTCCACGATGGCGAGATTGCGCACCTTTAAATACGTGATCACGCAACGGAAGTGTACGGCACGTGCCGTGCTATCGATGAGGGCATGAGACGAATGGTGGCAGCACTCCTTCTCGTGGGAGTCGCGTGCAGTAAACAGGAGACCAAGCAGGCAGTTACGAAGACGGTTACAAAGGTCGCCGACGGCGTCAGTGTGCCGTGGGACGGCAAGCCGGACGACGTCACGGCGCGCGAGCAGCAGCGACTCGATCAGCAGTACCGGCAGCTCGAGTCGTTCCGCGCGCAACAACAGCAACTGCAACAACAACGGCAGCAGCAACAGGCTGCGCGGGCGGCGGCGCCATCTTGGTTCCGCTTCGTGACCGGCGCGAAGGAGACGTTCAAGAACGTCACGCCGCAGCAGATCAACGAGTCACCGATCAACGTGCCGCTGACCGGCGACGTCAAAGGGCCGTCCGTTCTGCGCGCGCAGGTCTATCTCGACCGCATTCATTTCTCCATCGGCACGATCGACGGACGGTGGGGCCGCAACTCCGGCATCGCTGTGTGGTGGTATCAGAGCGCGCGCGGCATCGCGCCGACCGGTGATCTCGATCAGGCGACGTTTACGCGGCTCGCGGCGGAAGCGGAGTACGTGCCGGCTGTGCAGCAGTACAGCGTCACCGCCGACGATCTGAGCGGACCGTTCGTCGACGTTCCCGAAGATACATATGAGAAGGCGAAGCTGAAGTGCCTCTGCTATCAGAGCGTGCGCGAGAAGCTCGCCGAGAAGTTTCACGTCGATGAAGACTTCCTCGATGAGCTCAATCCCGGCGTCAAGTTCAGCGAGTTGCAGCCGGGAGCGCCGATCATCGTTCCGAACGTCCGCGCGTGGCTCGACAACGATCAGAAAGATTTCGCGAAAGTGATCATCTCGATCCAGGGCAATTCATTCAATGCCTGGGACGCGAACAACAACCTCGTCTTCCACGCGCCGACGACGCTCGGCTCCGGCTACGATCCGTCGCCGTCCGAGACGCTGCACGTGGTGAAGATCACGTGGCATCCGCACTTTCACTACGACCCGACGCTCTATCACGAGGTCCCCGACTCCGAGCCCGACGCGATGATGTCTCCCGGCCCGAACTCGCCGGTCGGCATCGTCTGGATCGCGCTCAGCAAGGAGCACTACGGCATCCACGGCAATCCCGATCCGGAGTCGATCGGCTATTCGTCCTCGCACGGATGCGTGCGTCTGACGAATTGGGACGCGAACGAAGTCGCGCATCGCATCAGCGAGGGAACGCAGGTGTCGTTCGTCGACACGAGGGCGAAAGGGATGCCGGAGGTGGCGAAGAAAGATTAGGCGACGGCCTCGCGCAGCGCGTCCGTCGAGATCCCCGGATTCTTCAGATTCCCGAGCAACGTCAACGACAGTGAGTCGGGATCGACGATCGTGCGGGCGACGGTGATGATGTCGTCGAGCGTCACGGCGTCGATGTGCGCGATGATCTCGTCGGCGCTGAACTGGCGGCCGAAGTAGTACTCCTGGCGCGCGATTCCCGACATGCGGCTCACGGTCGACTCGAGCGAGAGCAGGATCGATCCCTTGAGATGCAGCTTCGCGAACGCGAGCTCGTCGGCGGTGATGCCGTCGCGCTTGATGTTGCGCATCTCTTCGAGCGTCAGCGACAGCACGCGCTTCAGATTCTTCGGCACGCACGCGGCGTAGACGGCTTCGTATCCGCCGTGCAAGTAGCCGTTGTGATACGACATGACGGTGTAGACGAGACCTTCTTTCTCGCGGATGCGCTGAAAGAGTCGCGACGACATGCCGCCGCCGAGAACGGTATTGAAGAGCGCCGCGGCGTAACGTTCGTCGCCTTGCTGCGGATAGCCGCGCGAGCCGAGGCAGACGTGGACCTGTTCGAGCTCGCGTTTTTCGCGAAGGATCACGTGTTGATTCGGCAGCGGCGGCGTCCACTCGCGGCGCGTCGGCGCGGCGCTCTCCGGCGGGAAGAAACGCTCGAGCGTCGGGATGATCTGTTCGGGACGGATGTTCCCCGACGCGACGAAGAACAAGTTCGCGGGATGAAAGGTCTCGCGATAGTGATCGACGATCTGCTCGCGCTGCAGCCGGTTCACCGTTTCCTCGGTGCCGAGAATCGGACGGCCGAGGGGATGGTCGGGCCAGAATTTCTCGACGAAGATCTCGTGCACGAGATCGTCCGGCGTGTCCTCGACCATCTTGATCTCTTCGAGGATGACGGAGCGCTCCGCTTCGATGTCCTCCGCGGTCATGCGCGGCGCGACGACGATATCGGTCAAGAGATCGAGTGCGGTATCGACCTGCTCATCGAGAACGTGCGCGTAGAACGACGTGTACTCCTTGCCGGTGAACGCGTCGACGTCGCCGCCGAGGATGTCGATCACTTGTGCGATGTCGCCGGTGGTGCGGCGCTGCGTCCCTTTGAAGACGAGATGCTCGAGGAAGTGCGAGGAGCCGCTGTGCTCTTCCGACTCGACCGCCGACCCGCTGCGCAAGTAGTAGCCGAGGGCGACGGAGCGGACGTAGGGGAGAGTCTCGATCAGGATCGTTAGTCCTGATGGCAACACATGGCGCGTAACCGTGGGAGCGAATGACATCGCGCGCATTGTAGAGGACTGACGCCGAGGACTGAGGACTGAGTGCTGAGGACTGAGTGGGTCACCTCAGTCCTCAGTCCTCAGCACTCAGTCCTATTTGAACGGCGACTGCCTGACGTGATTCGCGATCTCGTTATTCAGCTCGTACACCGTGTAGAACCACTCTTCGTAGTTCTCGGCTTGTCCGATTTTCAGCATTGCTTTGCCGGTGATGGGAGGACGGACGCCGATGAACGGACCTTTGTAGTCTTTCGGCGATGCCGCGGAGTTGAACGGTGAGGCGCCGTTCGATGGAGGCGGAGTCGGACGCGGAGCCGGCGGGTTTGGGCCCGGCCCGGGCGGCGGCTGTTGTTGCGTGTAGGCGCCGGGCGGGATCATGACCCAGTCCATCTTGCCGGTGAGCGGATCGAGCAGCTCGCCCGTTGGTCCGCGGACGATGCGCGGCAGACGCGCTTCTTTCATCTGATCAAGGCTCGTCGGAAATCCGCCGCCGTGTTTGGCCTGCCACTCGTGAATCGCGCGCGCGTACTGCTTCATGACGAAGATCGTCTGGCGCTCGCGATCGCGCTGCATGATCTTCGACCACTGATCGGGGACGGTGAATGCGGCGATGATCGCGATGACCGTGAGGATGACGATCAGGCCGGCCAGGGTGAAGCCGGATTCGCCGCGCCGCTTAGAGGTCTCCATAGTTCACGTGATCGAGCGTCTGCCCGACGGCTTTGCTCTTGACGTCGAAGATGCCCGGACCTTGATTGGCGTTCTCCGTATTCGTGTCCGCGGTCTCGTCGGGATTCTGCGGGTTGTCCTGCACCTGTTCCCAATCGGCCTGCCTCGTGATCGGGTCGGCCGGAATCTTGCGCAGATAGTCCGGAACGAGCTCGTTGAGATCGTGCGGGTAGCGCTGCTTGTCGGCGTAGAAGTTGTCGATGGCCTTGCGCATCTGCGTGAGGTCGTCGCGCAATGCCGTTTCCTGCGCTTTGCGGTGCGCGTTCTTCACGTTCACGATGGCGATGGCGGCGAGGATGCCGATGATCGACACGACGACGATGAGCTCGATGAGGGTGAAGCCGCTTTGGTTTCGAAACGATGAACGATGAACGATGAACGATGAACCTTTCTGGTTCACAGTCTCTCCGTTCATCGTTCCGCGTTCATCGTTCATCGTTTTCATGGGTCTCACCATTCGTTGTAGTGCGTCTTGCCGTCGAGCGCGAGCGCGGTCGACTTGGAGTGCACGTCGAAGACGTGATCCCCGCATCCATCTTGTTTGTCGGGATCGTCGCTCGTGCACAGCTCGATCCATTTGGTGTCGTTCGTCATCGGATCGATGATGTCGCGCTCGCGCAGCAGGCGCAGCTTCTGTCCGTCGAGCTTCTCGATCGGCTTCGTCAGATCTTCGACGCTCTTCGGCCACTCGCCTTGTCCGATGGACGGCGGATCCTTCAACTGCCCATTGACGCGAAGGTCGTGATAGTAGTCGATGGCCTCGGTGATGCGGCGCAGATGGTCGTGGAGCTGGATCTCTTTCTGCCGGCGAATGCCGAACCGCGCGACCGGCAAGGCGATCGCCGAAAGGATCGTGATGATCGCGCAGACGGTGATGAGCTCCGCGATCGTGAAGCCGCGCTGGTTCATTACTCGACTTTCGCCTTTCCACCGGCGACTGCGGACATCACTTCGGTTCCCTTGACGTCGCGGAAGCCGGGGTTCTCCATGACGAGGTACGTTTCGCCGGTGATGCCGCCGCGCACTCGCAGGCCGACGACTTCGCCGCCGCTCGCGAACATGAGCGGCTTGCCGTCCGTCGACACGATCTTGATCGTGCCGGTGTCGCGATTGATCGTCGCCACCGGCGGCGTCTTCGGATCGATCTTCAGCGCGTCGCCGAACACGACCTCGGACACATCGATCGACTTCGGGTCGTAGTGCATCAGGAGCGACGTCGTGCTCAAGCCGTCGAGATCCATGCCGACGACGTTCCACACTTTCTCTTCGCCCGGCTTGATGGCGAGATTCGCCGGCTGCGGTCCGATGCGCGGCGAGAGACGCAGTGCGGCCTCGCTCACCACCGGTGCTGCATTCACATTTTCGAGTTGTGCCTGCGGCTGCGGTTGCGGCGGATTGTTCGGAACCGGTCCTTTTAACGGATCGCTCGGCGCGCTTCCCTGCGCAGGCGCACCCGGAATGACCGGACGTCCTGCGCTGTCGGGCGCGGCGTAGTTGTTGTTCGGCTCCGAATCATTCGGAGTGTTCGGCCTCGACGCGACCGGCTGGTTCGTCATCGCCGTGAACGGGTCATACGCCGACTGCGACTCGATCCTCGGCGACACGCCGCGGAACGTCAGGTTGTTCTGCGTGCCGACCCACATCGGCGCAACGTCTTCTTCCGTGATGTCGGGGATGCGGATGATGTGCGGCGTCATCGTCATCACGAGATCCGTGCGCGTGGTGCGCTTGTGGCTCTTCGTGAAGAGCCGTCCGAGGATGGGGATGTCGGAGAGGAACGGAGTGTCGGTGTCGGCGTTTTCGTCAGTCTCCTGAATGAGGCCGGCCAGGAAGTTCGTCTCGCCGTCTTTCAGGCGGATCGTCGACTCGATCGTGCGCGTGGAGAACGTCGGCTGATCGGGCTGGCCGGCCGTCTGCACCGGCGCGCCGAGGTTCGAGACTTCGACGGTGAGCTTGAGCGTGACTTCGCGGTTGTGATGCACACGCGGCTCCATCGAGACTTTGATGCCGACGTCCTGATACTGGAACGACGTGACCGGCGCGTACGTGCTGCCGGTCGTCGTGCCCGGCGCGACGCTGGTGAACGTCGACACCGGCACCGGAATGCGCTGACCGATGTGGAGCGTCGCCTTCTCACCTTCGGAGATGCGCAGCTCGGGATTGGCGAGGAGGTGCGTGTCGCTGAGCGACTTGAGCAGCGCGTACGTCGGCGTCGGAACGGCAAAGCTGAACGAGTTGCGATTGCCGCCGAACATCTCCGCGATCGTGGCTGCGGCAGGAGTCTGCACGCCGGTGATCGTCTTGTAGACGATGGCGCCGTCCTTGAGGACGGGAAGTCCCGTTGACGGATCGAGTGTCGGAACGCTGGTGACGATCGGTCCGCTCGCTCCGGAGATTGCGAATCCAATGTCGCGGATCTTGTCGAGGTCCATCTGCAGTAGCTCGACGTCGACGACGACTTCGGACTTCGCCTTGTCATTCGCTTCGATGATCTTCTCGGCGATGCGAACCTTGTCCGCCGTGTCGCGAATCGTGATGGCGTTGAGCGCTTTCAGCGGGAAGACGTTGCGCGCTTCGATCATCGTGCGGACGACGTTCGTGACCTGCTCGGCGTCGCCGTTCGAGAGATAGAACGTCTGGATGACGAGGTCTTCGTAGTCGCGGCGCGCTTGAGGATTGTCGGGAACGATGATGATCGTGTGCTCGTCGAGCACTTTGTAGAAGTGACTCGCGGCCTGCATGACGCGCTCGAGCGCTTGCTGCGCCGTGACGTCTTTCAGCTCGATGGAGATGCGGTCATCTTTTACGGCCTGATCGAAGAGGATGTTGATGCCGAAGGCGTTGCCGAGGGCGCGGTAGATGTCTTTGACCGGAGTCTCGTGCGGGAAGCTGAGCGAGATCGGCTCGTTCGACGCGGGATTGAGCTGCGGCGGCTGCGCCTTCTGGATGCTGGCGCGCTTCTTCATCGCCTCGAGGGAGTTCTTGTCGTTCGACAGCAACGCCATCGTGTCCTGGATGAGACGAACGGCGTGTCCGAGCTCGGTGGCCGCGAACTGGTTCGTGGAGTCGAGCTTCACGGTGAGCTCGAGCTCCGTCGCCGCGAGCTGGGCCAGGCGAATGCGCTCGTTGCCGGTGGCCTGGGACGCCGAAGCGAGAAGCGTCTTTCCCTTCTCGAAGTGAATGCGCGACGACTCCAGCTTCGCGCGATCGCGGGCGATGCGATAGCGCATGTTGTCGGGATCGATCTCCAGCGCCTTCTCGTACTGTACGACCGCGTTGTCCCAATCCTTCTGTTTCTCCGCGCCCTGCGCTTTCTGGTACGCGTTGTAGCTGGCGCAGGAGAAGAGCGGCAGGATGAGGAGCGTGGCCGCGATGCCGTTTTTCAGTCGATTCATTTTGTCCGTTGTCTTTCGTCTGTTCTGCTCAATCGTGTGACGGCTCGCACCGCGAAACGTCACGTACAACAACTGCTGCATCTACTGCTGCGATCCGATGGGAACGCGAGTGCGCTCGTCGGGCGGGAAACCGACGTAACCGATCTCGACCGATTCCAAACCGATGGAGCGCAGAATGAACTTGCCGTCGATGGTATCGCCGACGCGCACGTTGACGATGTCGCCGCCGCGCGCGAACGTCGCCAGCGGATTGCTCGGGCTTCCGAACGTGCCGATGTACTTGTAGTCGAACTGCGGCGGCTGCGGTTTCGGCGGTGGCGGTGGCGGTGGCGGCACGAAGTTCGGCTGGCAGATGTCGCCGACGCCGTTGTGATCGAGGTCCGCCTGATCGGGGTTGTACTTGTCGGGGCAGTTGTCCCGGAAGTCAGGCACGCCGTCCTTGTCGCGGTCCGGAGGGGCGGCGGGAGGGGGAGGAGGAGGGGGAGGAGGCGGCTCTTTGTAAGCGAAGAGATTGCGCTCGCTCTTGTATGCGCCGGGCTGCGGCTCGATCCATTCCTTGTGCACCGGCTCGAAGCCGATGTTCGTCGGCATCGCTGCCGAGGCCGCGGCGTTGCCGGCCTTCTTGGCGTCGTTCGCTTCGAGGTCGGCACGGACGGTCGCCGTCGTCGGGACGCGCTGCGCTTCCGGCGAGGCGAAACTGTAGATCGCGAAGCCGACGATCAGGAGTACGGCAATCGATGCCCAGGTTTTCCAGTTCATCCAGTCCATCACAACTCTTTCGACGCGGCGCCGGGCGGTTCATTCACGTCGCGGAAGAGGGTCTTCAGTTGCAGGGTCAGCGTCAAGTTTTGATTATCAGCGGCGCTCAGCGAGATCTGGTCGATGATCACGAACTGGCGCGAGAGCTCGAGCAGATTGATCAAACGGCGAATCTGCTGATAGTTGCCTTTCACGGTGAAGTTGATGTCGACGGTCTCCGCCGCGATGCGGCCGCGATGCGGTGACGTCGACGTCGGCGGCGGCGCCGCCTGCTGTACCGCTCCGCGCATGAAGCTCTTCGACGGCGGTACGAGCTGCGACGCGCTGGCCAGACGTTCGACTTCGGTGATCAGCGCGGTGAGCCGCCGCGACTCCGTCGACCACTGCTGGTCGTAAATCTGCCGCACGTCGAGCTGCGCCTTCTTCACCGCGAGCACGCGCCGCTCGGCCGTGACGCGCGCCGCGCGCTCCTGCGCCAGATGCGTCTCGCTCTGCACGCGGCGATCGTCGAGGTCCTTCAATCGCGCTTCGTACTGAATGCGATAGGTGAAGAAGAAGATCGTATTGCCGATCAGGAGAAGGGCGAGCACGACGAGGAGGATTCGCTTCTCTCGCCAGATCATCGTTCGATCACCCTCGAGATCGACGGCTTGTACTCCACGCCGATGGCGAACGAGTACGTCGTCGGATCCATCGCCGAGACGTTGTGCGGGAACGGATTCGCGAAGTGCGGATCGGCGATCAAGGCACTGAGCGTGTGGAGATAGGTGTCGGGCGCCTTGCCGTCGAAGGTGAGCTCGAGGTGAACGAGTCCGGTCTTCGAGAACGTCGGGGCGATGTTCTTGATGCGGGCGTTGTCGGGCAGCACGCGCTCGAGACGATCGAGCAGCTCGCTCCACGAGAAGGCGCGCTCGGCGAGCTGCGCGTTGATGAACTTCGTCTCGGCGTCGAGCGACACCAGATCGACGTTGCGCAGTTGCGCGTCGGCCGCAGCGGCGCGGCGCTTCTCGGTGTCGGCGTCGGCGTTGAGCTGCGCGATCTTCGTGCGCGTCGACTGCGTCTCGATCATGTAACGGTAGTACGTCTCGACGTTCTTCAGCATGAGGAACGCGATCGCCAGCGAGGTGATCACGACGACTGCGTAGACCGGCTTGTAGTCGCGGTACGGCCGCGACGCGAGATTGAGGTGCAGCGTTTTCACCCGGTGAACACTCCTGTGCAAGCCGTCAGCTCCGCGTCGTATCCCGACACATGAGAGGGCACTTCCTCGGCGAAATCATTGAGCGCAATCGTGGCGACGGGTGAGGAGAACTCGCTCGACACCACCGACGCCGCTTCCGCCACGCTGTTGCCGGCGATGTAGCACTGCTGGAACGTCTCGGTGCGCAGCGCGTCGCGCAGGTAGCTCGCCGAGAGGCGGATCTCCTGCTGCAGCGAGCGCTCACCGGAGAGATTGCGCGAGCGGATGAAGACCGGCTCCTCGCCGCGGAAGACCGCGGTCGTGAATTCGCGATCGCGAACGTAGAGGAAGAGGCGATCGTTCGGAGCGCCGGTCTCGCGAACGGAGATGGCGTTCCACAGATTGAGTCCGAGAGGCTCGATGAGCACGGTCTCGATGCCGGCATCGCTGAAGACACGCTCGAGCTTCGCCAGCGTCTTCTCGATCGCGCTGACGACGAGCAGTTTCGCGCTCGTTCCGCGCGAGAGCACGACGTACGACACGCGCAGATCGGACGGATCGATCGGCAGCGTGCGCTTCAGGCTCCAGCGCACCACTTCAGTGGCATCGGCCGCGCGCTCGTTGAACGACTGCAGCTCGACGAGATTGATTCGGAACCAGGAGTCGGGAAGAAGGATCGACGCCTTCTCCCAACGTCCCGTTTCGTTCTTGACGCGGCGCAGCGTGTCGGCGAGCGCGGCGTCGTTCACGAGCTCCGGCGTGACCAGCGAATTCGCGAACGTGTCGGCGGGAAGGCGATAGCTCTTCGCCTGCGCGATGCGCGGATTCTTCTTGCCGCGGCTGATGCGCGCGTGAAGCAGCGAGTCGTTGTCGAGGACGATGACGTCCGGCGGAAATGAGCGAGCCATATCAGTCGACGAACGTCACCTTGTTGATCTCGCGCAGCGTCGTCAGTCCCGACTCCACCTTCGACAGCGCGGACTCGCGGAGGAAGATCATCCCTTCCTCTTTCGCAGCCTTCTTGATCTCGGAGGCCGGACGGCGGTCGAGAATCATCGTGCGGATGCGGTCGGAGAGATCGAGCAGCTCCGAGATCGCGGCGCGGCCGTGGAAGCCGGTGCCGTTGCACTCGAGGCATCCTGTGCCTTCGAAGAACGTCTTGTCTTTGAAGTCGGCGGGATCGAGTCCCGACTCGCGCAGGAACGTGGCCGGATACGTCACCTCGTGCTTGCAGTGATCGCAGATGCGGCGCACGAGGCGCTGCGCGAGCACGCAGTTGAGCGCGGAGACGAAGTTGTAGAGATCGACCTTCATGTTGAGAAAGCGGCCGAGAACGTCGACGACGTTGTTCGCGTGAACGGTCGTGAAGACGAGGTGTCCGGTGAGCGCCGACTGCACGGCGATCGCGGCCGTCTCTTCGTCGCGGATCTCGCCGACCATGATCTTGTCGGGGTCGTGGCGAAGGATGGCGCGAAGTCCGCGCGCGAACGTCAGTCCCTTTTTCTCATTCACAGGGATCTGCGTGATGCCGCGGAGCTGGTACTCGACCGGGTCTTCGATGGTGATGATCTTGTCGTCCGGCGACTGGATCTCCGACAGCGCGGCGTAGAGCGTCGTCGTCTTGCCCGAGCCGGTCGGTCCGGTGACGAGCACCATGCCGTACGGCTCTTTGATGAACTTGCGGAAGGGGATGAGCATCCCTTCGTCGAATCCGAGGACGTCGAGACGGAGGTTCTTGAACTCCTTGTTCATCGACTCTTTGTCGAGAATACGGATGACGCAATCCTCGCCGTGCACGGTCGGCACGATGGAGACGCGGAAGTCGATGGCCCGTCCGGTGAGCTTCAGTTTGAAGCGGCCGTCCTGCGGAATGCGCTTCTCGGCGATGTCGAGCTCCGACATGACCTTGATACGGGAGATGATCGTGGAATGATGGCGCTTGTCGATCGGATCGAGCGCCTCGTAGAGCACGCCGTCGATGCGGTACTTGACGACGACTTCGTTGTCGCGCGTCTCGATGTGAATGTCCGACGCGCGGCGCTGGATGGCGTTGAAGACGATGGAGTCGACGAGCTTGATGATCGGCGACGACTCTTCGCGCGTGATCGAGTCGATCGTCAGCGTCTCTTCGCCTTCTTCGCTGTCCTGCACGAGCTGCATGCGGAAGCCTTCGGTGGCTTCATCGAGGACGCGCTGCGTCGACTCCGACTTCTCGAGCTTCTCGCGGATCGCGGCGGGCGACGCCACTTTCACTTTGAGCGGAGCGCCGAGAAGCAGCTCGAGCTCGTCGAGCTTGAGGACGTCGGTCGGATCGCCGACGACGATGGCGATGTGGCCGTCGTCGCGGCGCTCCGGCAGGAACTGATAACGGATCATCAGCTCGAGCGGGATCTCGCGGAAGAGACCGTGATCGCTCTGGAAGTGCTCCAGATCGATGTACTCGAAACCATATTGATCGGCGATGCGGCGCGCACGCGCGGCTTCGCCGGTCGGATCGGCGGACTTGTAGAGTGAGCGAGGATCAGTGGCCATGGCTATTGATTTCCGCCGATCGACGACAACTGGAAGAGCGGCAGGTAGAACGCGTACAGCAATGTGGCGATGACTCCACCCATGAAGATGAGGATGATCGGCTCGATCGCGGCAACGACGCGGGAGAGTCGGGCTTCGATTTCCTCATCGTAGAACTCGCTGACGTTGGACAGCATTTCCGTCAATGCACCGGTCGATTCGCCGACTTTGATCATCTCCACCGCGAGGTCGGAAACGACGCCGGTCGACTCCAGCGAGCGCCACAGCGACTCGCCCTGACGGACGTTCTGAACGATGCCGGCGATGCGTGCCGAGACGAGGTAGTTCGTGACCGACTGCGAGGCGATCTCGATGGCCGGAACCATCGGCGTTCCGCCGCTCAGCAGCGTGCCGAGCGATTGCGTGAACTGCATCAGCGCGAAGCGATGCAGGATGCCGCCGACCATCGGAATCTTCAGCTTGAAGCGATCCCACAGCATGCGGCCCGCGCTGTCGATCCAGCGCCGCAACGCGAAGATGCCGATGATCAGCGACGCGAAGAATAAGACGATGTGATTTCGCAGCCCACTCGCGAAGGCGATCATGAATCGCGTGAAGACCGGCAGCTCGGCGTTGAATCCCGCGTAGAAGTCGGCGAACTTCGGAATGACGTACGTCAGCATGATGAACACCATTCCCATGGACAGGGCGATGAGCACCACGGGATAGACGAGCGCGCTGAGGACGCGCTTGCGGAGATTCACGATCAGCTTCTGATATTTGAGGAAGCGGCGCAGCACGCCTTCGAGATCGCCGGAGCGTTCGCCTGCTCGCAACGACGTCGAGTAGATCGGCGGAAAGAGATTGCCGTACGACGCGAACGCATCGGAGAGCGCGATGCCGGACTTGATCTTGTCGCGCACGTCAGTGAGGATCTCGCGGAAGCGCACGCTCTTCTGGCGCTCCAGCATGATGTCGAACGACTGGATGATCGGCAGTCCCGCTTTGACGAGCGCGAGCAGCTCCTGATTGAACGTCAGGAAGCGCTCGGTGGAGACGCCGGCGCGAGCGCGCGGAAAGAGGTCGCCGAGGCGGAGCGTGCCGCGCTTGGCGTCGAAGACATGCATCCCCTGCCGGCGCAGCTCATCCTGCGCCGCGCGCGCGTTTTCCGCGCGCACGTGCCGCTCGATGATCTCGCCTTCCGGGGTACCAACTCGGACAATGAATTCCGGCATTGCTCTTTCGACGCTCGTCCTGCGGAAACGTTCCGATGTGGAACCCATTCAAGGGGTTGGGGATTCCGAAAGCTACAGAGACAGGACTGAGGACTGAGGACTGAGGACTGAGAAGGGGCGTCCCCCCTTTCACCTCAGTCCTCAGTCCTCAGTCCTTATGGTTCTACTGTTTCAGGAACTCCGCGCTAACCAGACTCTCGAACTCTTCTTTCTTGTTCGCCGCCATATAAGCAGTCTCAGGCGTGATCTGTTCGCGTTTCACGAGGTCTTTGAGCGCTTCGTCGAAGGTCTGCATGCCGAGGGAGCGGCCGATCTGCATGGCGGAGTAGATCTGGAAGGTTTTTTCGTCGCGGATCATGTTCGCGATGTTGCTCGTCCCTTTGAGGATCTCGAACGCGGCCACCTGCTTGCGCACCTCCTTCGCGGGGAGGAGGCGCTGGGCGATCACGTACTTCATCGACTCCGAGAGCGACGCGCGGATCTGCGGCTGTTCGTCGATCGGGAAGCTGGCGATGATCCGGTCGATCGCTTTCGGCGCGCTCGTCGAATTGAGCGTGCCGAAGACGATGTGTCCCGTCTCCGCGGCGGTGAGCGCGAGCGAGATCGACTCGTTGTCGCGCAGCTCGCCGATCACGATCACGTCCGGATCTTCGCGCAGCGCCGCACGAAGCGCGCGCGCGAACGAGTCGGTGTGCGTTCCTACCTCGCGCTGATTGACGAGACAGTTCTTGAACGGGTGCACGAACTCGACCGGGTCTTCCATCATCAGGATGTGATCGCTGCGCGTCTCGTTGAAGAGATTCACGAACGCCGCGAGCGTCGTCGACTTCCCCGATCCCGACGGACCGCAGATCAGCACGAGCCCCTGGTGGTAGTCGGCGATCTCGGAGAGTTGCGGCGGAAGTCCGAGCTCGAGAATCGTCGGCGGCTTCTCCGGGATCACGCGGAAGACGGCGTTATAGCCTTTGTGATCGTAGAAGACGTTGCCGCGATAACGGCCGCCCTGCGGGATGAAGTAGCAGAAGTCGAGTTGATGCTTCGTCTGCAGCGTCTCCCACTGATGCTCGGTGAGCACTTCCTTCAGCATCGACTCCGTCTGCTCCGCGGTGAACGGCTCCGCGTTCGCGCGAAGAAGATCGGCGGCGAGTCGCACCACGGGCGGCTGCTCGACGGCGAGATGAAAATCGGACGCGCCTTGATTGCGCGTGGCGATGAGCATCGTGTTGAGGCGGGGCTCGCCTTCTTTGCTCTGCACCGCGAGCGCGCCGCGGCGCACCGCGTCGATCTGCGCCATCGACTTGCGATCGGTGAGCGACATCTCGTCGAGGATGTCGATGGCGCGCGTGCGCACGGCGCGCTCCGGATCGTTCTGCGCCATTTGCATCAGCGCCTGCTTGACCTGCGGATGATTGAAGTGACGCAGCGCCGACATCACTTCGATGCGAACGTCCGCCGCGGGATCGGCGAGCAGTCTTCCGAGCGCCGGCAGCGCGCGCGGATCGGCGATACGGCCGAGCGCTTCGACCGCGGACCACTTCAGATCGGAATCGGCGAGCGCGGCAACCAACGGCTCGACGGCGCGCGGATCCTTCAATCGGCCCAGCGTGTCCGCGGCGGCGATGCGAATCCACCAGTCGGCATCCTTCAGCAGCTCGATCGTCGCCGGCACGACGCGCGGATCATCGAACGACGTCGCGACGGAGATCGCCGCCGATCGTACGTCGGGATCGGCGTCGAACAGCAACTCGATCGCCGGCTCCATCAACGCGTCGCCGAATGCCTTCATCGAGTCGAGGGCGCGATCGCGCACGAAGCCGGCCAGCGTTTTCGAGTAGTAGACGTAGCGCTTGATGACCGCAGCAGCGTCGCCGGCGTCGATGAGGATCTTCATCACCGCCGTGCGCGTCGCGGCATCGCCCGACGCGATCAGCGGCAGCAGCTTGTCGACGATCTCGACGCCGCGCGCGTTCGCCGCAGTCGTGAGCGCCGCAACGAGAATCTGCTGCGTCGAATACGACACGTTCGGGAGCTCTTTGACGAAGAGGTCGATGAAGTTGTTCGGCGCTTTCGCGGCGAGCACTTCGAGCGCTTTCTCTTTGATCTGCGGATCGGAGTCGGTGGCGAGCTTCGCCCATCGCGGTCCGGTCTGCTGATCGAGATCGGCGGTGGCGAGGCGGTTGAGATACTGAACGCGCTCGGACGCCGCTCCCGTCATCGCGAGCTGCCACAACAACGGCTCGAACTGCTTCGTCAGCGGAGCCTCGGCGACGATGCGCTTCGCGATCTCCTGCAACTCGCGCGTCTCTTTCGTCTCCTTCGGCTGCGGCGCGAGCGTCTGCGTGATGCGCTGCGAGAGGTCGGGGAGATTCAGCGCGAAAAAAACGCCGACGGCCGCGCGCATCGCCGCTTCCGGTTTGCCGCGCGACTCGCCGAGGAAGACGTCGAACGTCTCGGGATCGCGAGCGCGGATGAGGATTTTCGCCGCCGCGTCGCGCAGCGAGCGATCGGGACGGAAGAGCATCCACGTGACGTCGCGCGCGCGAACGTTCTCGGCCGCGTTGACGCGCGCGAGCATCTCGTCGCGCTCTTCCGGAGTGTTGAACTCCTTGTTCGCGAGCTTGCGGAGCGTGTCCTTGAGATCGCCCGATTGGAAGAGCGCCACTTACGCTATGACCTCACTGCGTGTTGTCGGTTTCCATCGACGATACCATCACGCGCTGCATCTTGAGCTGCTGTTCCAGACAGCCGCGCGCCAGGCACTCGTCGAACCAGACGTTCGGAGTACCGGTCGCGCTGAAGTCGCCGCGCATCAGCAGTGAGCCGTAGTAGTCGGCGTTACCGCTGCCGTCGTAGCCGCCTTCGTTGTAGAGAACGCCCCACAAGATCGGACTGAGCGTCACGAGAGCGCCGTCCTTGTCGAACGAATTCGACGTGCATTCGCTGTTCTTCGTCGAGGCCAGGCACGGCGCAACGGTGTTGGTGCCGGTGCGCAGCAGTGGACGGCGATAGCTCGGCGCCTGCGCATCGCTGATCCCGTTGGCGTACCACTCGATCTTCGACGAAGCCGCGGGCGAGCCCTGGGCGGGGTAGGTGACGTTGACGTATGGCTCGTGCGGTTCCGAGCAGCCGGTGCCCGGCGCGGGAATGACCGGCGGTGTCGCCAACGGATCGGGAACCGTACAGCCCTCGTACCAAGGCACCGGAACCCATGTCGGGGTGGCGACGACGGTTCCGTCGGGCCGCGTAAACGGCACGGCGCCATTGCGCGTGATGTCCTCGGTCCAGACGTCGAGCTGTCCGTTGCCATTGAGATCGTGCCAGTCGAACTGGCCATTGTCGGCGCCGATCACCGTGAATGTGCCGGCGGGCAATGCGCCGCCGGAGAGCTTCCATACCATCGGCGTCACTGTATCGTCGACTTCGCGATAACCGACGTCGCGATAGGGCTCGCCGGGCATGTTGTAGACGTCGGTGAGCGGCGTGTTGCCGATACCCTTCGATCCAAAGTGCGAGGCATTGAGATAGATGTACCCGCGCATCTGGAATTTCGGGTCGGGGATCGTGCCGGACGTCAATGCACAATCGGGCGTCAGCTTGCCGCCTTTGTTGAACTGCGGGTTCTTTCCGTCCTGCGTGTCGAAGAAGTAGAAACCGGGTCCGAGGCCGTTGTATGCCTTGCCCGAGGCGTTGGGTGCCGCATTGAGCCAGGAGCGGATGTCTTTCGTCACGCCGCCCGGACCGGTGAACAGATTGTTCGTACCGTCGCCGGCATACTGGAAATAGTAAATGCCGCTGCCGGGATCGTTCGACGCCGACTGCGCGATCGCCTTCCAGAACTCATAGTCCATTGTGGGGAACACGGCCTCGATGCGCTGCGGACGATTCCCGGGATCGGTCGTAATCAGATTTTGGAAAAAATTCGAATAACGGGCCGTGACGAGCTGCATCCGGTCGTTATAGATGCAGGGATGCGGATTGGTTGCGTCATTGCAGGGCACGGTGCCGTTGTTGTTGTAGACGAGCGTTCCGCGGGCGCGCGCATGCAGCCACGGGTCTTCGAGCGTGCGGCCGGTGAGCTGCGTCAGCCAGTTGTACATCGTGTAGAAGTCGACGCTGCTGCTCATGATGTCGAACGCACGCGACGCCTCGGCTTTCCACGTCACGCCGCCGTCGAGGACCGTGCCGCCCACTGCGGTCGGCCACGCCACCGTCCCGGCGCCGCCGGCGCCTGTCGGGGCGGTGGCGCTCATGCAGCGGTATGCGAATTTCGCGAGGTTCGGAGTGGCCGTAATGTCGGCCTCGGTGGCGTGAACGAGATCGCCGGGCGCATACGCGTCGCCGGCGCGATAGGTCGTCGACGGTTTGCGCTCGAGCGTCGTGTCCGAGCCGTATTCATACGTCATTTGATTCTTGGCGTCGAACCACGGCATGCCGACCGCCGGACGGTTCACCTGCATGTCTTTCGCGGAAAGAATTTTTCCCCAATAGACGGCGAAGTTACCTTGTCCGACGAGGGAGCCGGCGGTCTCGATGGCGCCGTCGACGGTGGGGAAGGGCGTCTCGGCGATGATCGCTTTCACGGCGCGCTCGGCGCGCACCCGCCCGTTGACGAGCTTCTGTGCCGTGACGCGGATCGTGGCCACGCCATAACGCCCATTCGTCGATGCGTTCGAGTCGTAGTAGCCGTCGGCGTCGACGACCGCGCCCGGCCATGGCGGCGCATAGACGCGGATGTCCGTGATGCGCAGCTTTTCCACCGCGTTGTTCGGCGTGTAGAAGAGCATCTTGCTCAGCTTGTCGAGATAGGCCGTGGCTTTTGCGCCCTGAGCGTCATTGATGGTGATGTCGGCGTGTCTGTAGTCGCTGCCGTAGAACTTGTTCGTACGATCGCCCTTGAGCGGAACGTCGAAGAGAAAATCGCCGGCGTTCGGCTTGTAGTAATCGTGGTTGGCGCCGTCCGTACGCAGCGTCTTGAACTGCTGCGTATTCTGCGGAAGGATGCCGCGGTCGTTCGCCCACGGCGCGTCCTGGAACATCTCGATCACCGTCTTGCAGCCGAGCTCCGCGGCCGACTGCGCCTGAACGTAATTGCGTTCATTGACGGCGATGGCGCTCTCCGTTTCGGAGACGGCTACAAAGCCGAGTCCGAGCAAGGAGAGGCCGACCATGATCATGAGACTGACCAGCAGCGCCGAGCCCTTCTGACGGCGAATTCGGGAGTTCGTTCGTTTTCTCATCGTCATGATTCGTGGCCTCACTGACACTGTGCTCCGCCTGGATCAACGCAGGGGTTCGCATTGGGGAAGATCTGGCACGTCTTGATGTCGCCGAACGGCGTCTGGTACTCGATGCAGACGCTGAAGAGCATCGCCGCGCTCACGCCGTTCTTATTGAAGTTGAGCGTGATGTTGTAGCTCGAGTTCGCAGCGAGATCCTTGGCGTTACTGCCGATGTCGCCGACGATGGTGGAGGTGCCGCAGCTCGTGTTCAGCGTTGCGGTACCGGCCGCCGTCGGATAAATGATGCTCGACAGCTCCGGATTGCCGTTCGCGTAATTGGGATCCCACTTCACGATCACCTTCTTGATCTTGAGGAGATCCGAGGAGTTGTTCTTGAGCGTGACCGTGACGTCGGAGCCGGAGAACGTCGCAACGTGGGATACCGGCGTCTGATTGACCGCCGTCTGCTCGTCGAGCAGCGCACAAGACGGGGCCGGTTCGTCCATGACATAGCGGCTGATCTGCTTCGAGCAAGTGCCGCCGGCCTGGTAGACCGTCATACGCACGCGCATCGGAATATTCGAGCCGTTCAGGTCGGGAATCGGAACGTTGAAGCTCGTGCCCGGACCATTCACGGTGCCCGAGTAGATGATCTGGCCGGTCACGTTGTTCGCAACCGTGTAGTCGATCGACTGGTCAGCCATGGTGGACGTCACGATCAGATTCGTCTGGCCGTTGATGATCCACGGCGTGTCTTTCGTCAGTCCGTCTCCGCCATAAGAGGCCTGGGGCGCGACACCGAGCGTTCCGCCGCTCCAGACGCACGGCCATTGAATGGCGGCGCTCTTCGCGCTTTCCTTGCCGCATGCCACCGCCGTCACCTGAATCGTGTACTGGTGGCTGGCATCCATGTTCTTGACTTGATAGCTGGTCGCGCCGCTCGTGAACGGCGACGTATTCGTGCCGTCATTGTGCGGATTTCCGAGCTCGTCGGTCACATACACGTTGTATTGGCCGACGTTCAGCGGCTGGGCCGGGCTGGCCGTATCGGTATTGACCACGAGCCAGCGGAACGTCGTATCGCAAACCGACGGACACGGTATCGTCGGCGGATTCTGGCCGTTTTGATTGAGCCCCGTCGGTGCGGCAGGCGTCTGGGTCGTGACTGCTCTGCCCATGACGCCGTTCGCCGCCGGCGCCGGGTAATAGCCGCTCTCCGCCAGCGAGGCGTTGTTGCCCTGGTTGTAATTCGCGTTGGTGACGCAGAAGTTGACCGTCTCGATCTTGTAATAATACGAAACGCAGTTTGCGGCGGTCGTATCGACAATGGTCAGATTCGTTCCCGCCGCGGCCGGTTGCGACGCACTGTTTTCATCGGTGATCGTCGCCGCACCGCCGGCGGTCGGATCAAAGCCCGGGTTCGTTCCGCGCTTGACGCGATAGTAGATCTTCTCCGCCCATGGAATCGTCGAGACGCTCACGCTGCCGCCGCCGACGCAAGACAATTGATCAAAGCCGCCTTGGTTGGTGGTCGTGGCCGGCCAATAGAGCTGTACGGCGTTGGGAATGCCCGCGTAGACGTTGCTCGCGCCGCCGCTGGCGTCGAGTCCATTGGCCGGGATCTGAGCCGGCTTCACCTTGTTGAGCGGCGTCGCCGCGATGCAGTTCGACGGCACCGAGCCGTATTTGTTGACCGCTTGTACGGCGAATCGATATTGCGTTCCCGGCGTCACCTTCGACGCATATCCGCTCAAGTTCTTCCCTTGATCTTCGGCGATCGCGTAGGTGAGAGGAGGCGTACTGCAGTCTCCGGGGCTGTAGATGAGGTTGTAGGAATCGATGTCGCCGCCGGTGGGAGGCGCGGACCATGTCGCGTACGTGCCGGCGCAGGCGCCGATGCAAATGCTCTTGAGCGTCGGCGTGCCCGGCGCGGTGGTGGAGAATTCCTTCATTCCGTGTTTGCCGAGGTTGCGGGGAACGATGATGGTGTCGAGCTGCAGTTTGCGATAGTGCGGTGCGGCCGTATCGGTGTCGTTGTACGCGATGTCGGGCTGCGGGTTCATGCCGACCAGCGTCATGCGGATCGACTTGATCTTCGAACGCGTGTCGCGCTCCGGAATGGCCGTGTCGGGGCTGGCGCCGTCGTATTGGCCGGTGCCGAAGGGAAGGGCGGCCGTTTCGCATTTCGTGGCGTCGCCGCAGCCGACTTCGTGCGTCTTGCCGGTGGCGTCGGCAATGGCGCTGGCGGCGGTATCGGTGAAATAGCGGAAATTCAGCCCGCGGATGTTGTCGGCGATGGGAACCGGCGTGTCCGGCGTGCCGTCGTCTTTCAATGTGTAGCGATACAGCGTGTAAGGGGGATATTTGTTCGTGAGATCGACGCCGGTGATGCTGATCGCTTTTTCTTTCTTGCCGGTGCCGGGATTGACGTCGCGCGGAATGTCCGTATCCGCATAGAACGTGATCGTGTCTTTGTTCGCGTTGGCATTGCCGGAACTCGACACGAGCGCGTACGTGACGATCTCCTGATTGCTCGTCGTCACGAGCGGGAACTGGTTCGTCTCGAGGCACTGCTCGCGTCCGTTCTCGCATTCCTTGCAGGCGCCGGCCGCCGGACACGTGCCGAGCGCGGTCTCGTAATTGAAGTTGCCGCGGATCGTAATGGCCTGGCCGCCCGCATATTCGATCTGTTCGTCGGGCTGCTGGTATTGAACGTTTCCCGTCTCCTGCCAGACCACGCCATTGTCATTGACGACGTCGTTCTTGCCGGTCGTCCAGGCCGGAGCAGCGGCGCCGCTCGTGCCGCCGGTCGTGCAGACGTAGACGTGGCCGTTGGCCGGCACCGGCTGTACGAGATTTCCCTGCGTATAGGACGTTGTCTTCGTCCAGTTCGCGGAGAGCGAGCCGAACGGAATGCCGTCGCGGTCGTAATCGAAGCCGGCCAGGCGGATGTCGGCGACGAGCTTGTCGAACGCCACACGCGTGCTTTGCTGCATGTCGGACGACTCGACCGACTGCTTGAACACTTTGTTGCTCTTATCGTAGACGAGCAGCGCGGCGATGATGATGATGGTGAAAACGGCCATCACCACCAGGATCTCGGCCAATGAATAGCCGCGCTGCGCGCCGCGGCGATGCCCCTGAGAGATGTTCATTGCAGGCTCCGATTGAATTTCGTGGTGTCGATGAAGACGTTGCGATACCGGCTGCGCTCTTTCCACTCCGTGATGATGCGCACCTGGATGAGTCGCGCCGTCGTCATGTCCGTAGACGTGGCGAGATCGCTCGGCATGATGACGAGGTAGAGATTCCCCGATTGAAGGCGGTCCGGCGTCAGATAGCCTTTCCAGCGCGCCAGATAGCCTTTCGGGTCATTGGCCCCGCCGGCGTCGGTATTGACCGACCTCACGATGCTGTTGGGATACGAGACGTTGCCGACCGAGTTCGACGCGGACGTCGTGGTGGCGGCGACGATATTGAACGCCGTGAGAAAATCCGCGCCGCCCAATGCGGCGATGTCTTCATTGGCGTGGACGGCCACCGACGTGGCGCGCGTGAGCTGTTTGCCGCTGTAGACGTTCGAGCGCCCCATGAAAAAGAGCGTCACGATCGACAGCAGCACCGTGCTCAAGAGCGCCATCGCAATGAGCACTTCGATGAGATTGAATCCGGCTTCGCAGCGTCTGCGAGTCCTCATATCCGCACCTTTCTCTTATTGAGCGGCGATTTTCCCAGTCGATGTAATGGAGAGCGTGTAAGACGGGATGGGCACTTTGTCGCTCGTCTTCACGATGATCTGCCCGGTGGTCACGTTCGCCGGGAGAAGCGCCGTCCCATCGGATTTGAAGACGGCGTCGGTGAGGCCGTCGCCCTGATACGCGTCGGTGAGCTGGTTGCCCGCGGCGGCGGCGTCGACGAGCGAGATCGGCTTGTCGAGCGTGACCGTGTTTCCGAGCTGCGACCAGTTCGCGCCGCTGTCGAGCGACTCGTAGGTCGCATAAGACCCCGGCGCAGTGCTCGGTTTGTAGCTCACCATCACCATCGAGTTGCGCGCCACGGCGCGCTGGCGCGCGCCGCGCAGATCGTTGGCCAGACGCCGCATCGCCGTCTTGAGGCGGATCGAGCGGTAGTACTGGACGAAGTTCGGAACGACGATCAGCGACATGATTCCGATGATCGCCACGACTGTCAGCATCTCCGCGAGCGAGTAGCCGCTTTGGCTGTTGCGCGTCTTCATGTTGGGGTCGGCTTTGAGCAGCGGATGTGCCATGGCCTTGTTCCTCCCGTAAACCACTGGTGGAATTGCCTTTTGGACGATCGAGTGAGCTGGATCACGGTGCGTGACGCGCCGCAAACTGTTACAAATAGTAACACCGGCGCTATGCCGGAGGTAGCTCGATCGTCACCCGCGCCCCTTCACCCGGCGCGTTCCCGACGCGAATCTCGCCGCCGTGCAGCAGCACGATCTTGCGCGCCAGCGGAAGGCCGAGACCGAGGCCGTTCGCTTTTCGCGACTGGAAGGGGATGAAGAGGCGGTCGGCGAGATCGGCGGCGACGCCGCTGCCGTTGTCGGTCACGGTGATCGCCGGCGGATCGTTCTTCACATCGATGTCGACGCGGCCCTCGCCGTTGCGATCGCGCACGGCGTCGATGGCGTTGCGCACGAGATTCTCGACGGCGCGGCCGAGGAGCGTGGCGTCGGCATTCGCTTCTCCTTCGCCGCGCACGCTGATCTTCACGTCGCCTGCGACTTGATCGAGCCGCGCGACGACGTCGCGACAGAGCGACGCCAGCGCGACGCGCTGCGCATCGATTGACATCGGGCGCGCGAACGTCAGCAGCGAGTCGATGACGCTTCCGAGCGACGTCGCTTCTTTCTCCGCGCGCTGCACGCGCGCACGAATCTCGTCCGGCGTGACGTCGCGTTGCGCGAGACGCAGGTAGCCGAGGATCGTGGCGAGCGAGTTGCGGAACTCGTGCGCGACGCCGGCGGAGATCTCGCCGATGTCGGCCAGCTTCTCCATGTCGCGCACGCGTGACTCGAGCTTGCGAATCGGCGTGAGGTCGGTGAAGAGCGCGAGCAGCCCGAGGAATGTGTTGTCGGGCGAGAGAAGAGGAACGGTCGTTACGCCGATCACCAACGCTTCGTCGCTCACTTCATGTCGCGCCAGTGCCGTGCGATCGGCGATTGCGCGCTGGAGCGTATCGGTGAACGGCGATGCGCCGAGTGCGTCGCGGAGCGGTCGTCCCGCGAAGTCTGCGTTGCGATCGAGATGCAGGATCTCGCGCGCCGCCGCATTGATGTCCACGATGCGTCCCTCGGCATCCGCGGCGATCAATCCCGACGACAGACTGCGCGTCAATGCGGCGGTGACGCGCTCGAGATCGTCGGCGCGGCTCTTCTGCAGATCGTGCAGACGATGCAGCTCGATCTCCTGCCGCTTCATCGTCTCGATCGTGCTGCGGAACGTCTCGACGAGATACGCCTCGTCGCCGACGCCTTCTTCGCGATCGCCGATCGTCTTGGCCTGATCCAGCAGCACTTCGATCGGCCGCGTGATGCGCGGCAGATAAAAGAGAAGCAGCACGATGCCGCAGACCGCCGCGGCGAAACAGATCGCAGCGGAGTAGCGGAAGAGCCGCTCGCGCGACCGGCTCGTCGTGGCATCGAAGACGAAGACCACGTTGCCGTTGCCGGCAGCGCGGCGAATGGCCTCGCTGTCGCCCGGCTTCTTGTCGCTCGTCGCGTCGCGCGTGACGCCGTCGATCTGCACGGTGATCCGCGCCAGGCCGTAACGCGCCAGCAGCAGATTCGCGCGAAGCATCGCGTCGTCGATGTTGCGCGCCGATCCGATCTCGTGCGCGCCGGCATCGGCGATCGCGTTCCACCGCTCCATCGTCGCTTCTTCGTAGTCGTACGCGAACGTCTGCAGGAGCGCGATGAGAACGACGATGAGCAGCGCGAGAAAGCTGACGAGGATGGAGAGGAACAGCCGGACGTCGCGGCGGAAGCCGAGCTTCGTCAGCGCGGGAGGAGCAGCCCGATCCACCATTGCGAAAGAGTATGGCCGAAAAAAAGAACGATCAGCGTGCCGTAGCCGAGAAAGACGCCGAACGGCAGCTCGTAGCGCATGCGCTTTTCGGTGCGCAGCGCGATCGGCACGCCGATCAGCGCGCCGACCACGGAGCCGACGAGCATCACTTCGAGCACCGCTTGCCATCCGAGCGCGGCGCCGACCATCGCCATCATCTTCACGTCGCCGAGTCCCATCCCTTCGATGCGCCGCACGAGCTTGTACGCGAGCGCGATGGCGAGCAGGAATCCGCCGCCGACGACCGCCCCCGCGACGGAGTCGAGGAGCGAGTCGGACACATTGAGCACATCGCTCGGATGCAGGAGTCCGATCGCCAATCCGACGAGCACTCCCGGATACGTGATCACGTTCGGCAGCAGATGCACTTCGGCGTCGATGAAGATCAACACGATCGTCATCGACACGAGCGCGGCGATCGGGATGAACGCGAGCGTCGGACCGACGCGCATGAAGATCGCGAGATAGAAGAGCGCGTTCGCGAGCTCGACGAGCGGATAGCGCGGCGAGATCGGCGCCGCGCACGAACGGCAGCGCCCGCGGAGGATCGCGTAGCTCAGCAGCGGGATGTTGTCGTACGCGCGAATCGGCGTGTTGCAGTTGGGACAGTGGCTGGCCGGAAAGACGATCGACTCTTCGCGCGGATAGCGATGGATGACGACGTTGAGGAAACTGCCGATCACTGCGCCGATGGCGAATGCGTAGAAGCCGAGGAGCAGCGACATCGTTCGCGTGATTGTACGGGCGTGCCGGATTTGGCAATAAAGCATGACTTCTTCAGTTAATCTTCTCTGTGAGGAGGTAGTTCATGATTGAAGAGGCCTTCGGTTTTGCCCAGGGTGTGACGGGCGGCCCCGCCAAGCCGACGCGGCAGGTGAAAAACGCCGCCGAACTGCGCACCGCGCTCGAGGCGCTCACCGCCGACGGTCCGCCGGCGACGATCGACGTCGTGCGAAACCCGTCGAACGAGAATGCATTCGATTTCGGATCGGGAAAAGGTGCAACGCAAACGGTCGCCATCACCGCCAGGAACCTCACGATCAGTTCCTCCAACGGTGCGGTGCTGAAGAACGTTCGGTTGTCGATCGGCGTCGACGTCTCGGACAACATCCTCATCACCGGTCTGTCGTTTCACTCCGCGGGGGCGGCGGACGGTGCGCGAGACTCGATCGACCTCGATTCCGTGGGAGGCAAGAAGGCGCGTGATGTTTGCCGCGTGCGGATCTCCCACTGCGCGTTCGACGGCTACTACGACATCAACATCTGCAGCAAGACCGCTCCGAATGGTCCGCGCCTCCTCGTGACGATCGATCATTGTCTCTTCTTCGACGCGAAACCGGGCTTGCTCGGCCCCAAAGACAAAGACGATGAGCCCGCGGGGTACAAGGACCGGGGAGCGATCAATTTCGCCACGGACAAGGACAAGAAAATTAAGACCGGCAACGCATTCATCACCGTCGCGAACAATGTGTTCATCGACGTCTGGCGTCGCCTGCCCAGAGTGGCGCGATCAAACCGCGGCCACGTCTTCAACAATCTTCTTTACCGATGGGGATACACCGACCCGAAGAGTCCGGACCGCACGAAGCCGAATGGAACGTGGCGCGGCATGGAAGTGGGCGGAGGAGAGAACGCCAATCCGGAGGACGACGGCGTCGTCCTGATTCAAGCGAACCGTTTCATCCCGTGGGCCGACAAGACGGACATCGAGCCGGAGATCAAGATTCATCCGAACACGACGGCCGATCTGGAAGGCGCGCCGCCGCTGCCCAACCAGTTCGATACGCCACAAGCGAAGCCGGTCACCAAAGGCAAAGTTCCGGAGGGACCGAAAAAACAGCAGGGCACGATCGATGTGACGACTTTCTACGACAAGCTCGATCTCGACCTCAAAGCGCCGGCGGTCGTCAAGGCCGCGGACGTGGCGTGGGCAGGGCTCGTGCGCGCTGCCGGTCCGCCGAACTTCGCTACCGCGGGCGGCGATCCGCGCGCCGAACTGTTGGCGCTGCTCCAAAAAGCCGGCAGCGCGCAGTGATCCCATTCGCAAGGGATTGAACGAGGCACGCATGGTGTTGACCACGCGTGCCCACCACCCGGAGGCGAATGGGGTCTGGTGGCCTCCGCGGTCTTCAAAACCGTTGTGCCGGCGCGGAAGCGTCGGCGGGTTGGTTCGATTCCGACACGCCTCCGCCAACTTCATCGGCGAACGATTCGCCAGATGAGATAGAGCACTACCGCGATGTTCGCGATCAACGTCCCGACGCGCAGCGCCGTCACTTCCTTCACGATCTCGTAGATCTCGAACGGAATCAGCGAGGCCGTGGCGACGATCGTCAACCACTCCGCCCACCGCTTCCGCATCAGCAGTCCCATTCCCTCGGTGAGGAACAGCGCGGCGTACGCGAACGAGGCGACCGATGCGAGACGAATTTGTACCGGCGTCAGGACGGCGGTGAAGCGCGAGAGATCGATGCGACCTTTGATCGTTTCGATCAGTCCGACGCCGGCAGCGATCAGCGCCGCCGCTTTGATCAGCTTGAAGACGGCGATGGCGACGACGATGCGGTCGCGATCACTGTTTCGGTGCGTCAGTGAGAAAGCCGACTTTATGCGCTCCAGCTTCATGCGCGGCATCCATCGCTTCCACCGCGCGATCGAACGGCACCTGATCCTCGGCGTTCACGAACACGACGCGCTCCGCCGCCGCGCGCGACACCATCTGCGGCGCGAGCAGATCGCGCAACGCCTTCGGCGAATCGACATGCTGCGTGTTGAGCCAGATGCCGTCGTGCTTGACGGTGATGACGAGCTGATTCTGATTCGTCTGCGGCTGCGGCGTCGTCACTTCCACCTTTGGCGGAACTTCGACGTCGAGTCCCATCTGCAAGATCGGCGTCGCCACCATGAAGATGATCAGCAGAACGAGGACTACGTCCACCAGGGGCGTGATGTTGATCTCGCTTCTTACTCCGCCGCCGCCACTGCTGAATGCCATTCAACCTCCAATACCAGGACTGAGGACTGAGGACTGAGGACTGAGGGGGAGCCCCTTTCACCTCAGTACTCAGTCCTCAGCACTTCACGATTTTCCTTGCGCGATCTGCGCGCCAGCCTGCTGATTCTCGGTGAGGATGGAGACGCCTTCGAACTTCGCGTCGTTTGCGGCTTTCATCACCATCCGCACTTTGCCGAAGTTGATCCGCTTGTCCGCTTTCAGCATCACGGCTCGCGACGGATCTTTCTGATACTCGGCGGTGAGGTACTTCGACAGATCTTTGTCGGGAATCCAATCCTGTCCGACGAAGACGGTTCCATCCTGTTTGATGGAGATGATCAGATCGCCTTCTTTGCCGGGTTTCTTCTCCGCGTGCGGACCTTCGGGCAGCAGCACGTCGACGCCTTGCTGCAGCATCGGCGTCACCACCATGAAGATGATGAGGAGCACGAGACAGACGTCGACGAGTGGCGTGACGTTGATCTCGCTTTTGACTTCGTCGGGACTACCGCCGCCGGCGCCGAATGCCATCGCCGTCCTCCGCTACGCGCGCGCCGGTGCGGCCGTGCGCGCCTTCGCTTCGTTCTTGATGAAGAAGTCGATGAGCTGCGACGACGAGTTCGACATCTCGACGTTGAAGCGATCCACTTTGTTGAGGAAGTAGTTGTAGAGCCAGACCGCGGGGATGGCCACGAAGAGTCCGAACGCCGTCGTGACCAGCGCTTCCGCGATGCCGGCCGACACTGCGCCGAGTCCGCCCGATCCCGTCAGCGCCATCCCCTGAAACGCGTGGATGATGCCGGCGACGGTGCCGAACAGTCCGACGAACGGTGCCGTCGTCGAGATCGTGGCGAGATTGCCGAGACCTTTCTTCAGTTCCGCCGTCGTCATCAGCGTCTCGCGCTCGATGGCGCGCTTGCCCGACTCGACGATGTCGAAGTCTTCAGGGAGTTGTTGCGTTTTCTCGTACTGAAACTCCGTCAGCCCCGCGTTGAGCACGCGCGCGAGATGGCTGTGGCGGAACCGCTTGTCCTGCGTCCGCTTCACCGCGCCGTCGAGATCGTGGCGCTGCAAGAGCGGCGTCACTTCGCGCGCCAGCGTCAGCGACTGCTTCTTCGCGTTCTGAAATCGCCAGAGACGCTCGATGGCAATCGTCAGCGACCAGATGGACATGATGGCGAGGACGATGACGACTCCTCGTGCGACCCAGTTCATCGTGGCCCACATCCCGAGAAGGCTGAAATTCGTGTTCATCCCTTCCATGAAGACTTCTCCTTACTCTCTATTGCAGTCGGAAAGTGACGGTGAGGTTGTAGTACACCGGCACCGGTTGTCCGTTCAATGTTCCCGGTTTGAACTTCCACTTCTTCACCGCGTCGAGCGCGGCATCGCCGAGTCCCATCGGCAGCGGCTTGAGCAGACGCGCCTCGGTGACGTTGCCGTCGCGATCGATGACCGCTTCGACGATGACGATTCCTTCGATGCGCGCCTTGCGGGCGATCTCCGTGTACGTAGGTTCGATGCGCGAGATGGCGATTGGTGCCTTGACGTCGCCGCCGACTCTCACCGGTCTGTCGCCGGTTCCGCCGAGCTGTCCGCCGAGTTGACCGCCGAGCGTTCCACCGACGACGCCACCGACCACACCGCCGACGACGCCGCCAACGACACCGCCGACTTGTCCACCAACGACGCCGCCCTGCGTGTTCGCGGTCGACGTGTTCGCTTCGACTTGCGGCACTTCCTTCGGAATCTCGGTGGGCTGATGGAACGTCGGCTGTTCTTTCGGCGTCTCGACTTTCGTCACGTGCGGCGTCGATTGCGAATTGGATGCGGCTGGCGGTGGGGGAGGTGGCGGAGCAGGCGGCGCGGACTGCACCATGAACGCGCGAATCGGCTTCTCGACGACCTCCGGATTTTTCTTCACGTAGAGACCGGCCGCGATGATCGCGCCGATGATCGCGATGTGCACGATCGCTGACACCAGCGCGGTGATCCAGGTCCCCTTCTTCTTGTCTCGGCCGGCCGACTCGATCAGTACGTCATCGAACATGGCGCGTTCACCTCAAAAGTTGCCGGGCGGGACTGGGTGCGGGTTGAGTGCCAGTTCCGTGCGACAAGCAGAATTCGACCTGTGAGGTCGTGATCTTAGACCGGGACGAGGTCGAAGAGGAAACCGGACACGTCAGGCCGTGGTCTGCATGATGGCGACGTCGCTGATGCTGATCTTCACCGACGCCGTCGTCGACGAGTTGCAACGCGGCGTGATGCGCGCGCCGATGGCACCGAAAACGAGGAACGATTCCGGTGTGATCACGATCCGCTCGCGCACCGGAGCTCCGTTGACGAACGTGCCGTTCGTACTCCCGAGATCTTCGATCGACATCTCGGACGGCGAGACGTTGATGCGCGCGTGGCGGCGCGAGACGGCGCGATGGGGAAGGGCGATGTTCGATCCCGCGCCGCGGCCGACGATGTTCTCGCCGTTGACGAGCGGATACGACTGGCCGTCGCAGACGAGCGTCGCCGCGGCGTGCACCGGCAGCGCGTCGGTGATCTCGCCGCAGAACGCGTAGCCGTAGGAGTGAACGGTGCGGATGAATCGCGGCTCGCGCGCGTCGTCGCCGAGGGCGCGGCGAAGCTCGTTCATGATGCTGGCGAGATTCGACTCGGCGACGAACGTCTGCGGCCACAGGGCTTCGAACAGCTCCTGACGCGATAGCGCGCGCGGACGCGACGCGATCAGGACGTTCAGAAGCTCTTGGGCCTTGGGTGAGAGATGACGCGGCGCTCCATTCCAAAGGAGCAACCGCGAGCTGTAGTCAAACGTGAAATGACCGAATCGAACCGGAGTGATTTTCCCCATTCAAACCTCACGAGAATTTTCCGGGAGGCGCGTAGGGTACAGCATTTTTCGGCGCTGTGAAGGGGGTCCATAAGAATCCAAGAATTTCCCAATGCAAGGCCTTACTTGCGCGACGCCACCGGGATCACGAACTTCTCCGCAGTGTGCGTATCGGAGAAGCGCACGACCTTCACGTCGACGAGTCCGGCCGCTTTTCCGGCGGCCATCACCTCGGACTCCGTGATCTCCTTCACCCCTTTCGGGCGAATGATCCAGAGCGCGCCGTTCGGCGCCAGCGACTCGCGCAGCTTGGCGATCCGCGCGAGATCGGCGCGCGTGTTCGCGCCGTAGAAGATCGCATCGGCGTTTTTCTTCACGAGCTTCGTTCCGATCGATTCGAGATCGCGCGCGAAGGCGTCGTCTTCGATGTTGATCAGGGCGATGCCGTGACCCGGTTTCACGCCGAGCTTCTCGATCACGCTCTTCGGATTGCGGATCTTGTCGAGCCACTTCGCGGCGTCCGCGCCGAGGTCGACGGAGACGGTGTCGTCGCGAAAACGAAAGGTGAGCGCGCCGTCCTTCGCGGCGAGCGATTTCATTTCAGAGAAGGGGATGCGCATCCGCTTGGCGCCGCGCACGATCAACTCGCTCGTCTCGAGCAGCACTTCGGCATCCGCCGCCGATGTTCCGATGCGCACCATTGTCTTTTTCGTGTTCCCCATCTCTGCGGAGATAATAGTTCCCATCGTTCCATGCTTGCGTTGACAGTCGCACTGTTCCTCGACGTTGCCGCGGTGGCGCCGCCACAGTTGCAGGTGGTCGATCCGTTGCAGTTCCGCGTCGACGGTCCGCCGCCGTCGTTTCTCGTCTTCTCCTCGACGGACAAGCTGACGGACCTCAGCGTGATGGTGAAAGACCTGCGCGATCCGAGCGGCACGCCGATCACGCTGCCGGTGAAGACGAGTCTCGAGTCGACCGAGGTGACGACGTCGGGCACGCGCGTCTCCATCGAGTTTCCGCCGCAGGCGCTCACCGCGCCAGGCGACTATCACGCCACGCTCGTCATCAACGCGAAGCCGGCGAGTCAAGTCGTGAAACCGGCGACGTTCACGCGACCGAAGCCGGACATCGTTGCGCCGGCGCTTCTCAACAACGTGCTGCGTTTGTACCGGCCGTTTCCCGGAGTGGCCGCGTGCGACGATCAGGTGGTCGACCTCTCGAATCGCGGCGCTCTTTCCGTTCCCAGCGCGGCGATCTGGGGCGGCAACGCGGTGGCCGATCTCGATCCGAGGTTCGTGAGCAAGGGGAAGATCGAAGTCGTTCCCGCGGCGCAGCGACTCGACTCCGGCATCACGAAAGTACGTCTTCGTTTTTCGAACTTCAGCGATGCAGGCCTCTTTCAATCGAAGCTCTACGTGCGCTCCTTTCCGAACACGGTGCCGGACGAATTCGCATTCAAGATCGCCGTCACCGATCCGATTCTCTGGCCGCTCCTCACCATCGCCGCCGGCGTCGGCCTCGCCCTCGGCGTCAAGAAAATCGCCGATCGCATGCGCCCGGCGGAACAGAATCGCCTGCGCGTCATTCAACTGCGCCAGCGCATCGCGCGACTCCGCTCGCTGACGTCGAGCACGGCGCGCATCGCGGAGATCGACGATCTCGCGCAGCGCCTCACGCTCGTCGAGCGCGAGATCGATACCGGCGACTTCACGCAAGTCTCGAGCGATCTGATGACGCTCGCGGGCGAGATCACGCAGGAAGCGAAGACGCTGCTGGACGAGCAGCGCGACGCACGCAACGGACTGGCGGAGATGACGCAGCGCATCGCCGCGCTCGAAGCGCACAGCGACGACGCGCACAAGAAGACCGTCGAAGAATTGCGCGCCCTGCTCGATCAGGCGCAGCAGCAGGTCGACGCGCGCGACTTCGGGGGCGCGGTCGTGACGATCAACAACATCCGCTCGCGGATTCCGTTCATCGAATCGGCGACGATCGCGGCGGCGGCATTGAAGCCGCTGTCCGCGGTCGAAGAGCAGCAAATCACGATCGTCGATCCGCCCGACACGTGGGAGACGGAACGCGAGCTGAGCTTCGCCGTCGACGGCGTCGCGAAGCGGTACGTCTGGAATTTCGGCGAAGGAGAGACGCCCGGCGGCGCGAAAACGCGCCACGCCTTCTCCGTCGCCGGCGCGTACACGATCAGCGTTTCATTGCGCGACGAGAACGACGTCGAGCAGGAGAAGCTGTTCCGCAAGATCGAGATCCACAAGTCGGCGCTCGACGACGACTACAGCGCAGGCGTCGAGAAACTCCGCCGCATCGACTGGAGCCTGGCCATCATCTCCGCGCTCATTGCGACGACGTCGGGGATTTGGTTGCTGTACGCCGGCCGCGTCTTCGGCACGCCGGCGAATTATCTCGAAGCGTTCTTATGGGGCTTCGGGATCGACAACGGTATCCGCGGCGTCGCCGCAGTGATGCAGAGAGTGTCCTAGTGGTGCGAATACGGCGACTGTAGCGGCGCCACCTCCACGATCGTCATCATTCCGCGATCTTCGTGCGCCAGGATGTGGCAATGCAGCACGTAGAAGCCCGAATAATCGACGAAGCGGCTGCGCATTTTGAAATATCCCGGAATGTTGTACGACTTGCCGTCGCTCGTCTTCACTGTGCGCCCTGACGGGATCGGGAACACGTCCCACCAGATCATGCTCGTCTGTTTCTTGACGTTGCATTCTCTCCACGTCGAGGAGTCGCCGAGGTCGAGCACGCACTGCTGATCGGATTTCTTGTCGGCGGCGCTGAAGACGTATTTGCTGAGCGTCTTCGTCGGATCGCTCGGATCGGGCACGGTGGCATTCGGATCGAAGACTTCGGTGATCTGAAATGGATTGAGATGGATGTGAAACGGATGCGAGATCAGCGGTCCGTACGTCTCATTCACCACCGTCCACTCCTCGGCTTGATTGAGAAGCACGACGGCGCCGACTTCGCCGCCGAATTGTTTGCCGTCGATCGTGTGCTGCGGTCCGAGCTTCGGCGGCTGCGACGCGAAGACGATGCGCTTCGTCCCCTTGATCTCGTTGTCCTGAATGTCCGCGAGGAACGGCGGGAACGACGGCGCCGCCGGAATGAACTTCGCCTGATTGCCGGTGACGTTGTCGCCGTCGACGCTGATCTGCAGCAGCGGGTTCAATGCCGCAGTCGATAAATCGGACGGATCGACTTCATACTGAACCTGCAACGGAGCCGGCGACGTCGTGACGCTCGCCGGCGCCATGACGAGAAGGTCGGCGCGATTGCCGGCTGCGAGCAGAATCGGCTTCGTTCCGCTGGCCTGGTAATTCGCGTCGGCGAATTGCACGCCGTCTTGTGCGAGCTGCCGCCATTGGAATCCCGCGGGGAAGCTCGCGATGTAGGCGCCGGCGCGGCTCGACGCATTCACGATGCGCCACATCTGCACTTCGCCGCGACGCATGTGCACGACGGGACGGAGGCGGCCGTTGACGGAGAAGTCGGGCCCTTTGTCCTGTCCCTTGCCCGGTCCGCCGCGCTCGAGATTCGGACTGGTGCCGAGCTGATTGATCACCATCACCTTTTGTTTGCGCGTCCAGCCGTTGCCATAGAAGGCATTGAGCTCTTCGTCATATTTGCCTTCGATGATGAAGGCGCCGACCATTCCATTGGAGACGTCGATCGTCGTCGAGCCGTGCTTGTGCGCGTGATACCAGTGCGTGCCGGGCGCCTGTCCCATCACGAGCGGACGATCGTCTTCGTGATTACTCTCCGCCGATCCTTTTACTTGGGCGTGCACCGCATGTGCGTCATTGGCCGGCGGCGGGAACGTCGCGGCCGTGTACATCGGAATGCGGAAGCAATAGGGGAATGCGCCGACGTAATACTGCGGCCATTTGCCGGTGTCGCGCTGTTTGCGGTCGACGGGCCAGAGCCACAAATTCCGATTCTTTTCGCCGAGGATCGTAGAGTCGTACTGCTTGAGCCACAGTTCCTGTTTCTCGGTGAAGTGTTTCGGAAAATCGGCCCATGTGCGCGGCCACTCTTTCACCGGCGTGCTCGGAAGCAGCTCCGCTTCGCAGCGCTTGAAGAATTCGTCGAAGTCCGCTTTGACGCTTTGCTGAGTGACGAGCGGCGCATTCGCTTCATTGCGCGTTCTCAATGACGGCCGGATCTCGACGAAGACGTTGTCGCCGGTCGTATCCGGATTCACGTGCGTGCCGTGGAAGTGAACGTTCGCCGTCGTCGATCCGTGAAAGCAGTTCGGAAACGTGTCGGTGCCGGCCGCGCTCGTCGGATAAAGGCCGGTGACGGTGTCGCACTGTCCCTGATCGAGCGACTTCGGGAAGCGATTCATGTCGATCTGATTGAGAAACGTCAGCTCGACGAGCTCGCCGACACGCGCGCGCAGCGTCGGTCCCGGCATCGGATCGGCGGCCGAGTCTTTCGGAACGACCGGATACGGCTGATCGGTGTTGATGCCTTTCATCGCCCGCACCGTCTGCGGAAAGCATTGATCGACGGCGCTCGGCGTCGGCGCCGTGTTCGGATTGCGCGTGCCGATGTTCTGCGTCTCGGCGACGACCACGATCGTTCCTTTCAGCTTCCCGTCTTTCGAGATCAGCTCCGGAATGCGCGGCAGGTCTTGTCCGGTGGCGCACGGCTGCTGCCCGAACACACCGGCGGCGAGCAACGTGATGACGACTGCGAACGCTGCGTACTTTTTCATCGCTTCTCCTCAACTCGCCGAGACCATGATCCGGCCCTGCTCATTCGGATGGTGCTTGCAGATGTAGTCGATCGTCGTGGAGCCCGATGCCGGCGCGGTCGTCACGTACGTATCGGTCGACGACTCCCACGCCGGGACGTCGTCCGACAAGTACAAGCCGGCGTCTTTCGCCGCTTCGACGTCGACGAACGGCTCGCCGGTCGTCGGATCGATTGCCCAGGGCCAGTGTTTCGCGCCGGTGCGGTTGTTCCACGAAATGAGATCGGCGTCTTGGGCCTGAAGCGGATCGCCCGGCTTCGCGCCGGGAACGTCGGGTTGAAATGCGACGGAGCTTCCGGAGGGAACGATCTTGATCGACCAGTCCTGACTGGCCATGCTGCACCTCCATTTTTTTCGTTGCGGAACCCGTTACCATGAACGGAGAGTCGTTTGAGGACGGAATCCCTACCATGAATACCTACGCCGCGGGACTGTCGCGGAACTTCCGGTGATGATGCGTCAGGTTCTCATCTGGGGCGCAGCCGGCGGAATCCTCATCACGCTCCTGAAGCTGATCGAGTACAAGCACTTCGTTCAGGAGTATCCATCCGAGTTGTACGGCGGCCTCGTCGCCCTCATCTTCACCGCCATCGGCATCACCCTCGGATTGAAGTGGACGCGCACGAAGGAAGTGGTCGTGGTGAAGGAAGTCCGCGTGAACGGTCCCTTCGTGCTCGACGAAGCGAAGCTCCGCGAGGTCGGACTGACCCAGCGCGAGCACGAAGTCCTCGGCCTCATCGCGCAAGGTCTCAGCAATCGCGACATCGGCGAGAAGCTGTTCGTGTCCGAGAACACGGTCAAGACGCACTCGTCGCGGCTGTTCGAGAAGATGCAGGTGCGCCGCCGCGTCCAGGCCGTGCAGCGAGGGCGCGAGTTGGGCCTGATTCCCTGAATCATCCTTTCGTTGACCGCGAAATCACCCGAAAGTAGGACGACAAACGAGGCGGCGCGGCGCGAAGTTGCGGCCCAAAGGAGAGCAACAACATGAAACGAACGGTCCTCATCTTCGGTGTCATCTCCGGCCTCATCTCGTCCGCGATGATGTTCCTCACGCTACCGCTCGAGCGCCGCGGCACGATCAACTTCGACAACGGGGAGGTCATCGGCTACACAGCGATCTTCCTGTCGTTCCTCCTCGTCTTCTTCGGCATTCGCGCGCATCGGGAGAACAACGGCGGCACGATCACGTTCGGCCGCGCCTTCGCGGTCGGCATTCTCATCACGCTGATCTCGTGCGTCTTCTATGTCGCGTCGTGGGAGATCATCTATTACAACTACATGCCCGACTTCTTCGAGAAGTACTCCGCGGCGATGGTGAAGAAGGCGCGCGAAAAAGGCGCGAGCGAAGCGGCGATCGCGGAGAAGACGAAGCAGATGGAACAGATGAAGGCGATGCTGAAGAACCCCGCCATCAATGCGGCGATGACCTTCATCGAGCCGTTCCCGGTGGGGCTCGTGGTGACCCTGGTCTCGGCCGGGATTCTGCGCAGACGAACGGCCGCGGCGTAGTGGCGCTCGTCTTGCTTTTTCGTGACGTTCATCGCTTTTGCCATCGCAGTGATTGCGTGGTCGCTCGCCGTGTTGCGGTGGGCGATCTCGCTGCGCCGCGGACGCGGCAGAGGGGCGATGGTGATGCTGTCGTGCGTCGTCGTCGTGATCGCGGGCGCTTCCATCGCGCTCGACGTGCATGCGATGTGGACGGCGCGAAGCGCGCCGTCATCGAGTCTCGACATTCGCGTCGTTCGACACGGCGATTGGTGGCAGCTCGACTACGCGCGCGATCGCGTGCGCGTGACGACGGCGAACGAGCTGCACGTTCCGGCGGGGGAGCGATTCACGTTGAACGGCCGTGTCGTCGTCGCCGGTCTTCTCTGGCCGGACAAACCCGCGACACCGATCGTCGTTCAATCGCGTGAAGAGTTCGATCGCTGGCTCGCGAACGAAGCGCGGCCGGCGAACGTGCCGCTCGCGGCAGCGTGGCGATTTCGCGAAGACGGCTGCGCGTACTGTCACGTGATTCGCGGAGTGGTGAACGAGACGTGGCGCGTCGCCCCCGATCTCACGCACTTCGCAACGCGCGCGACGATCGCGGCGTCGGGTCTTCCGAATCGACGAGGACAGCTCACGGGATGGGTCGTTCACTCGCGCGGCGTGAAGCGCGAGAGCGCCATGCCCGACAACGCGATGCGCCCCGAGGAGCTGCACGCGGTCGTGGCGTTGCTCGAGTCGTTGCATTGACGTCATGGAACTCCATCCGCACGAACATGTCGCCATCGGTTGTTTCCGCGGACTCGTTCTGATGTCGATCGGAATCGTGCTCGTTGGCAGCGCTGCGCTCTTCTTCGCGTGGCGCTACACGACGCCGCACGATCCGCTGCCCGGATACAACGGAACACCGCAGCGTGGACGGATCCTGATCGCGCGCTACGGATGTGCATCGTGTCATCTGATTCCGGGCGCGGCGACGCAAGGCCTCGTCGGTCCGCCGCTGTCGCACTTCGGAAGCCGCAGCTACATCGCCGGCGTCTTTCCGAATCAGCCGATCGATCTGCAACAGTGGCTGCAGCATCCGCAGAGCATGAAACCCGGAACCGGCATGCCGGACCTCGGCATGAGCGATCGCGATGCTCGCGACGTCGCGGCGTATCTCGCTACGCTGAAGTGACTTAACTCTCTGCTTGACACGTGGTGCAGTGTTATGGTTAAGTATAACAGTGCAGCGCGAGATACGTAACTACATGTCAAGGAGAGAAGAAATGAAAGTCCTCAAATTCGTCGTACTGATGTCCCTTTCCGCAGCGGCGTTTGCGCAGACGCCGGCCGCGAAGCCGACCGACGCGCAGAAAGCATTCACGGAACTGAAGTCCCTCGCCGGCAAGTGGGACGCCACGGTCACCACCGAGCCGAAGATCCCGCAGATGGAGCAGGGAATGATCGCGCAAGTGAACATGCGCGTGCTGTCGCGCGGGAACTCGCTCGTACACGAAATGTACGATCCGGTGCATGCCGATGAGCCGTCGCACTTCGATCATCCGGTGACGATGTTCTATCTCGACGGCGACAAACTGCTGCTCACGCATTACTGCGACGCGGGCAATCGTCCGCGCATGTCCGGACGGGTGTCGCCTGACGGAAAGACGATCGAGTTCGACTTCATCGACGTCTCCGGCAGCTTGAAGTACGGCCACATGCAGCACGCGCTGTTTACGATCATCGATGCCGACCACCATACTGAAGACTGGACCTATATGATGCCCGGCGATAAGCCTATGCGCGCACACTTCGAGATGAAACGAGCGCAATGACGGATGGATCGTGAGTGGAATGACGGGCTGCCGATTTATCGCCAACTGAGAGACCGCGTCGTGGCGATGATTCTCGACGGCGCGCTCAAGGAAGGCGATGCACTCCCCTCGGTGCGCAATGTCGCGACGGAGTACCGGCTCAATCCACTCACGGTCCTCAAGGCCTATCAGGAGTTGGTGGACGAAGGGCTCGTGGAGAGCCGGCGCGGCCGAGGAATGTTCGTGAACGTGGGAGCGAGGGAGATGCTGATTGAAGGGGAGCGGAAGAAGTTTCTCGAAGAAGAATGGCCGCGCATCTCCGCCCACATCGAGCGGCTCGGATTGAAGAAGGACGATTTGCTGAAGAAATGACATCCATTGAAGCTCGCGGTCTTCGCAAGGTGTTCGGCACGACGGTGGCGCTGGACGGAATCGACCTGCGCATCGACGAAGGCCGCATCGTCGGCTTGATCGGTCCGAACGGCGCCGGCAAGACCACCGCGCTCAACGCCATCCTCGGGCTCATCTCCTGCGACGGCGAGCTGCGCGTGGTCGGACGCGATCCGTGGAGCGAGCGCGATCTGTTGATGCACGACGTCTGCTTCATCGCAGACGTGGCCGTGCTTCCGCGCTGGATCACGGTCGCGCAGCTTCTCGACTACGTCGCCGGCGTGCATCCGAAATTCAATCGCCCCAAGGCGGAAGCGTTTCTGGCGAAGACGGACATCAAGCGCAAGAGCAAGGTGCGCGAGCTCTCGAAAGGAATGGTGACGCAGCTTCACCTCGCCGTCGTGATGGCCATCGATGCGAAGCTGCTCGTGCTCGACGAGCCGACGCTCGGCCTCGACATCCTCTATCGCAAGCAGTTCTACGACTCGCTGCTCACCGACTACATCGACGGCGGACGGACAATCATCATCGCCACGCATCAAGTCGAAGAAGTGGAGCACGTGCTGACGGATCTCATCTTCATCGATCATGGACGCGTCGTCTTCGACACGAGCATGGAAGACGTCGAAGCGCGCTATCTCGAAGTGATGGTGCATCCGAACAATGTCGCGGCGGCGCGGGCGCTCCATCCGATTCAGGAGCGTCAGGTGTTCGGCCGCAGCATTCTCATGTTCGATTCCGCCGATCGCGCGCAGCTCGCCACCCTCGGCGACGTCCGCACGCCGAGCGTCGCCGATCTCTTCGTCGCCGTGATGGGAAAACAGGGAGGCGCCGCGTGATGCAACGCTTCTATTGGACGATCCGCCGCGAGTTGTGGGAGAACCGATCCATCACCATCGCGCCGCTCGCGGGGGCGGCGGTGTTTCTCGTCGCGTTCATGATTCGCCTCCCGTTCCTGCCGGCGAACGTTCGCGCGGCGGCGCATTTGGATGCGATGGCTCAACGCGCGGCGTTCAGCGGCTGGTACGACGGCGTCGCCGGCTTGATGATGTTGCTCGTGATGGTCGTCGCGACGTTCTATTGTCTCGACACGTTGTACGGCGAGCGCCGCGACCGCAGCATTCTCTTCTGGAAATCGCTGCCGGTGTCGGACGCGACGAGCGTGGTCGCGAAGTCGGTCATTCCGCTGTTCATCGTTCCGATCATCGCGTACATCGTCGCCACTGCCGCGCAGTTGATCATGGCCATCCTGAGCAGCGCCGTCCTCGGCGCCGCCGGATTGAACGTCAATCTCTTCTGGCAGCAGTTGGCGTTTCCTCGAATGTCCCTTCTGCTGTTCTACCACCTCATTACCGTTCACTCGCTTTGGATCGCGCCGATTTACGGCTGGTTCCTGATCGTGTCGGCATGGTCGCGCCGCGCGCCGTTCGTCTGGGCGTTCGTCCCGCCGATTGCACTCCTGTTCCTCGAGAAGTTCGCCTTCGGCACGACGTATTTGCGCGATCTGCTGGCGTCGCGATTCACCGGCGCGGGAATGGATTCGATCCCAGTGTCCGGCACAATGCCGACCCATCCGCTGACGCACCTGACGCCGTTGCGGTTCTTCACCAGCACGAGCTTCTTCGTCGGGATCGCGATCTTCGTGCTGTGCGTCGTCGTCGCCGCGCGGCTGCGGCGGCAGCGGGGACCGATTTAGGAAATCACTGCCACTCGCAAACGTACTCGCAGACGTCGCCGCCCTTCGTGCGGCACTTCGTCTCCGTCACGCGCACGTCTTTTCCGCCGCACATCTCGATCGCTTTGCGATGCCAGCCGACGATGGTGAGGCAGTCGTGACGTGACGGCGTCGGCGCGTCGTACGTGCGCAGCACCGCTTTCTTCTCGCCGGCCGGCTCGTAGGTGCGGCGGCCGACGTCGTAATACATCTGATAGATCTGCGGCGTCCGTCGCAGCAAGCCGTGCGGATCGCCGACCGACAGCATGGCCCGATGCGATCCGTTGAGATTCTGCTCCGCCGATTTCTCGCCCATCAGGAGAAAGACCTTTTCTCCCATCCCCATCTCGGCGGCGATCGCGTCATCGACGCGCTCATTCAAGTCGAACGGATACCACGCGCCGACGAGGATCGTGGTGCACGCCTTCCGATCCTCTTCCGAGAGCCGCTGCAGCACGCGCTGCACGCCGTCTTCGCCGTGCTGCTCGCGAATGAACGAAAGTCGCGACAGCAACGCCCCACCTTTGACTCGGACGGACATGAGCACAGATTACGACAAACGCGGGCGACAGGGACGTGATGCGCTTTCGTGCATACTTACGTCATGTCGACTCCTGCTGACCAGGCCGCGGCTGGCTCGAGCTACAACTATTACCCGCACGTGATGGTGCGTCTCTGCGAGTACTCGTACGACGATCCGTCGACGATTCCCGCATCCGTCGAAGGCGAAGGTCTGACCGTGACGTGGGGACCGGCGCAATTGGTCGATTTTCGCGGAGTGTCGTATTCGCTCGCCTATGTCGCGCAGCGATCCGATCCAAATGAATACACGGTGGTCATTCGCGGCACGCCCGTCGACAGTTGGAAGGCTTTCATCAGCGAAGACTTCGAGATCCACACACTGAAGCCGTTCACCGACTTCGTCCCGAACGCGCCGGCAACGGCGATGATCGCCGAAGGGACGTATCACGGCATCGAAGACCTGATGAATCTCACCGATCCGACGACCGGCGACTCGCTGCTCAAGTACTTGCAGAGCGCGAATCCGACGTATCTCTATGTCACCGGTCACAGTCTCGGCGGCACGCTCGTCCCGCCGTTCTTCGCGTATCTCAATTACGCGCTCTACGGCGGCGGCTTCGTGAAGAACATGGCCATGTGGTCGTTCGCCGGACTCACCGCGGGGAACGGCGATTTCAACACGTACTTCAATGGTCTGTTCAATCCCGCGTTCCCGTGGCGCCTCTACAACACGCTCGATATTGCACCGCTCTGCTGGTACGACGAGCCGGGTATCGAGGCGATCTACGATCCGACGTACACGTACGGCGAGCCGGAGAGCACGGTGATCGGCGGCCTTTTCGATCTCGCCGCCGGCAACGGCTACGCACAACCGCAGTACGGAGGCGCGCCAATGACCGGCATCTTCCAACAGGAGACGGGACGACTGAAGTGGAGCGACGAAGCGACGCATCAACACCAGCCGTCGACGTACAGGAGGCTGGTCGATGTTGCGTACCCGTATTCGATGCGAGGGCAAGGCTGAGCGCGCCTGCCCTCAACGGAATGCCTGTACATTGCGGCGCGAAGCGCGTATGGTGAGTCCACGTCGGGGAAACTTCCTCGACACTTCAGTCCGTCTGAACTAAGTCAGATCCTCTGGACTCACTCCTCTTAGCCTCTCTTTTCTCCCTGACATTCGTGTGCCTTGTCGGCGCCGTTTTCGGGAGAACGGCCGGCACGGCCGGCCAGGAGCTCCAATGAAATTGTATGTAGGAAATCTCTCCAAGCAGGTCACTGACGCGCAGTTGAAAGACCTCGCCACGCCGTTCGGAGCCATCGTTTCGGCGAATGTCGCCACCGAGCGGACGAGCGGAGAGTCGAAAGGCTTCGGCTTCGTCGAGTTCACCAACGCCGACGAAGGAAAAGCCGCGATCACCGGTCTCGACGGCCGCGACGTGAATGGACAGGCGCTCAAGGTCAACGAAGCGCGTCCGCGCAAAGAAGCAGTGAAGTACTGAGCGCGACTCGAACAGGAGGACGGCCGATGGCGGCCGTTCTCCATTCCGACAAAGGAGACTCTCATGTGGGGATGGCTTTCGCTCATCGCCGTTGCTGCTCTTTTATTTCTCTGCTGGAATCTCTATCGCCGCTTCGGCGCCGATCGCATCGCATCGCTCACTGAGAAGCGCCGTCCGACGTCGCGCTTCGTGAGCCGCGGTCAGTTCTTCGACGGAAACCGCCACCTCGACGTCGCGCTCGCACTCACAGGCTCGTCGTTCTTATATGAGAACGCCGACATGCAAGCGTCGCTCGACCTGCAATGGATCACTGAAATCGAGTACGACACGCAACTCTCCACCGGTCTCGCGGCCCCGGGCGGCAAAGTGCTGCGCCTCCGCTGCTATAGCCGCGTGTTCGAGTTCGTTCTGCCGGATGACGTCGTCGGGCGCTGGTCACTCATGCTGCCGCCTCGCCGCGCAAAACGCTTCGATGCCGAGGCGCCTGCGCCGGAGCTCGTGCCGGTCGTGAGCACATGAGGTTCGCCGCCATTGTGAAGGAGCCAAGTGATCGATAGGGAACCGATGTCTGATGACAGGAACGTGCGCCGCGTAGCAGTCCTCGGGAATCACCTGCCGCGCCAGTGCGGAATCGCCACGTTCACGAGCGATCTCAGCGACGCCATCGCGTCGGCCGGTCCGGATCTCGACTGCTTCGTCCTGGCGATGAACGACGGACAGCATCAGCATATCTATCCGAGTCGCGTTCGTTTCGAGCTGACCGACAGCGACGCCGCCGCCTACACGCGTGCCGCGGATTTTCTGAACGTCAACGCCGTCGACGTGATCTCCGTGCAGCACGAATACGGGATTTTCGGAGGCAAGGCGGGGAGCCATCTTCTGCCGCTCCTCCGCGCGCTGCGCATGCCGATCGTGACGACGCTTCACACCATCCTCGCCGCGCCGAATCTACATCAGCGCAGAGTGATGGACGAGGTCACGGAGCTCTCCGATCGTCTCGTCGTCATGACGGAAGGGGCTGCGAGTCTGCTCCATGAAGTGCATGGAGTCGATAAAGAGAAGATCGACGTCATTCCGCACGGGATTCCGAACATTCCGTTTGCGGGCAGCAAGTATCGCCTCGGCGTCGAAGGGCGTCCGCTGCTGCTCACGTTCGGCCTGCTGTCGCCGGACAAGGGAATCGAGAATGTCATCGACGCCCTTCCCGCGATCCGCGCCCACTATCCCGACATCGTGTACATCGTCCTCGGCGCCACGCATCCGCACGTCATCGACCGTCACGGAGAGACGTACCGTCTGATGCTCGAGGATCGCGCGAAACGCCTCGGCGTCGATGGCAACGTCATCTTTCACAATCGCTTCGTCAGTCAGTCGGAGCTCTCGGAGTTCCTCGCTGCCACCGACATCTACATCACGCCGTACGTCAAACCCGAACAGATCGCGTCCGGCACTCTCGCCTACGCGCTCGGAGCCGGGAAAGCGGTGATCTCGACGCCGTACGCCTACGCACGCGAGCTGCTTGCCGAAGGGCGCGGCATTCTCGTGCCGTGGAACGATCCGTCAGCGATCGCTGCGGAGGTCGTCTCGCTCCTCGACGATCCGGAAAAACGAATGGATCTGCGGCGGCGCGCCGCGGCGCACGGAAGGGGCATGCTTTGGCCCTCCGTCGCCTATTCGTATTTGCGGACTTTCGAGCGCGCGCGCAAGGAACACGCACAACGAGCCCGGACCGAGTTCCGCGCGCACACGCTGGCCATGCGTCCGGCGGAACTGCCGGAGGTCAATCTCGATCACGTCAGCGTAATGACCGACGACACCGGCATGCTGCAGCACGCGAGCTTCAACGTGCCGCGCTACGAAGAGGGCTACTGCCTCGACGACAATGCGCGCGCATTGTTGCTGATGACGCTTCTCGAGGAGGCGGGATCGAACGACCCGCGAGTCGTGCGCGTCATGGCGTCGCGTTATCTCGCTTTCGTCAGCCATGCCTTCAATCGCCCGTTGGGGCGATTCAGGAACTTCATGTCGTACTCGCGGGGCTGGCTCGAAGAGCAAGGCTCCGAGGATAGTCACGGACGCGCGCTGTGGGCGCTCGGCACGGTCGTCGGATGCTCGGCTGATCCGGCACGCCAGAGTCTCTCCGGTACGCTGTTTCACGCGGCGCTTCCCGCGGTGTCGAGTTTCAGCAGTCCGCGCGCCTGGGCATACGCGCTCCTCGGCATCGAGCAGTACTTGCACGCATTCGAAGGTGATCGGCACGTGCAAGCGGCAGGGCTCGCGATCGCCGAACGCCTCCACGCTCTTTTCCGGCACACGAATGTGTCGGAGTGGCCGTGGTGCGAGAACCGTGTGACGTACTGCAATGCACGCCTTCCGCAGGCGCTGCTTGCCGCCGGCGCATGGACCGGAGACGAATCGATGATCGCCACCGGCCTTCGTTCGCTCGAATGGCTCATGACGATTCAGCGGACGACGGACGGATACTTCGCCCCGATCGGAACGATGGGCTTTTTCGAGCGAGGCATGACCCCCGCGACGTTCGATCAGCAGCCGGTCGACGCTTGTGCGACTGTCTCCGCGTGCATGCATGCATTCCGAACGACCGGAGATCCTCGCTGGGCCGAAATGGCGCGGCGCGCCTTCACCTGGTTCCTTGGCCAGAACCAACTGCAGCAGTCGCTCTACGATCCGCTTTCCGGCGGCTGCCGTGATGCGCTGCATGCGGACCGGCTGAACGAAAACGAGGGAGCGGAATCGACGCTGTCGTTTCTTCTCGCCTTGATGGACATGCGCGCGGACGAAGTGCGATGGAACGCGGCGCTCATTCCAGTGAGCGAGACGTCAGAGACCGTCGCGATGGCCACCTCCGGTTCGCCGCGATGATGACCGACGACCGGTACGAGACTCTTTTCCGGCGCCATCACAGCAATCCGATTCTGCAGGCCACGGACTGGCCGTATCCGGTTCACACGGTCTTCAATGCGGGCGCGACGCGCCTTCAGGACGGCACGACGCTCTTGCTGTGCCGCGTCGAAGACCGCCGCGGGCACTCGCACCTTTGTGCAGCACGTTCCGCAGACGGCGTCGGAGGCTGGATCATCGACCCCGAGCCGACGCTTCGCGCCGACGTTCGCAATCACCCCGAGGAGGAGTGGGGGATCGAGGACGCACGCATCACATTCGTGCCGGAGCTCGGCAAGTATGCAATCGCGTATACGGCGTTCGGGAAGGGCGGGCCGGGCGTCTCGCTCGCGCTCACGGAAGACTTCATTCACTTCGATCGCTGCGGCTTGGTGATGCAGCCGGACGACAAGGATGCGGCATTGTTGCCGCGCCGCATCGGCGGCATGTTCGCTCTCGTCCACCGGCCGATCGCCGAGACGGGCGCGCATGTCTGGATCTCGTATTCGCCCGATCTCCGGAATTGGGGCGGTCATCGGATGATGCTTCAGGCGAGGCGCGGCTCCTGGTGGGACGCGAACAAGGTTGGCTTATCTCCACCGCTGATCGAGACCGAACGCGGCTGGCTCATGCTCTATCACGGCGTGCGGCAAACCGCCGCCGGAAGCCTCTATCGCCTCGGCGTCGCACTGTTCGATCTCGAGCAGCCCGAGCGCCTGCTCCTGCGCGGCGAGGAGTGGATCTTCGGCCCGGAAACGCCCTATGAGACGCAAGGTGACGTTGCCAACGTCACGTTTCCCTGCGGGACGACACTCGGGATCGATGGAGACACATTGAACCTCTATTACGGCGCCGCCGATACCTGCATCGCCCTCGCTACAGGAAGCGTGCGCGGAATTCTGCAGTGGTTGGACCGGCAGGGGAATGTGGCGCCGCCGCCCTCGGCGGCGTAGGACGGCGCCGCCGAGGGCGGCGGCGCCACATCAACCAATTCGCTGTTTTCTGGCGTGTCGTGCTTCGGCTTCGTCGATCGAATGGGACTGCGTGATCCGTTTGTCCCTCTTCGCCATTTCGCCGAGACGCTGATAGTGCTTGTAAAGAACGCTCAGCTCTTCTTCGGATAAGTCCTCGACCGAGATGAGACGGTTGCTGGCTCCATCGAGAGCGGCGACGATCTCATTGAGCTTGAGCTGGACCGCAAGAGCGCTCTTGTTTTGCGTCCGCTGAATGAGAAAAACCATAAGAAACGTGACGATGGTCGTCCCGGTATTGATGACGAGCTGCCACGTGTCGGAATAATGAAAGATCGGGCCGGTCAATGCCCATATGCAGATGATGCCGAGCGCAATCGCGAAGGCGGGCGAAGAGCCGGCTTTGTCGGATACCCAGCCTGCGAAGCGCGAGGCCGGACCGGACGTCGTGCCGGATTCGGTCTTCAAGACGTCGCCGTCCGTGTGAGCAGTTCCGCGATCTCGCCGTCGAGGCGCTCGATCCGTGCTTCGTTCCGCTCATGAATGCGGTGTTCGCGGCGGCGAGAACGATTGAGCATGTGTTGCTCCAGACCGTCGCGTTCGCGAGTGGTCGCGTCGAGCAGCGAGCGGGTCGTGGCCAGCACGACTCCCATCCTGCGATGCAGACGCCATCCTGCAATGGTGGCCTGAAATAGAAATGCGGCTGCAATCGGCACTGCGAGAATTCGGAGCACGTGTCCGGTTCCGCCAATCGCGCCGAGCTGCAGGCGCGAGAGCGTGGCCAGTGCTGTAAGACAAATGGCGACGACGCCGCCCAATGTCACGGCGAGCTCGCCGCCATGTCTCCACGACATGGCGACGATCTCTGTGGCGTACGTCAAGGGTGTTACCGGCTGTTCGAGGATGGTTTTCATCGGCGTGGGTTCATTGCGAACTCGGCGCGACAGCCGCCGCTGACCCACACACCGTTCGCGTCGTAGCCCCACGTGCGGTTGGCGATGCAGTCATTGCGGCTCAGTTGGCGTAATACGCGAATGCCGAAGCGCGTATCGGCGCGGCAGTATGTGCGCTTCGCGCTCTGAGACTCGCAAGTGAAGGTCTGCATGGCCTGGCTCGGGCCGCGCTGGCGGTAAGTGCCGGAATTGTCGGCGATCTGAAATTCGGCGCGGCATCCGCGATCGACCCAGATTCCCTTGCTGTCGTAGCCCCACGTGCGCCGTTCGACGCAGCGGTTCTCGCGAGTGAACTCCCGGCCGAGTGTGATCTGTCCCAGCGTGTCGGCGGCGCAATAATGGCGGCGCCAGTCGCGTGATTCACACACGATCGTGATCGTGCGATTGTCCCTGTGCCGATACTCGTCGTCGTTTCGTCGGGCCTGTTGCTCCGCGTGGGCGGTGCCGGCGAGGAGCGACGTGAGCAGAAGAGCTTCGGTGATGCGAATGGAGAGACGATTCATTATGGACTCCAGTCCTTATGTACTGCGTCGTGGAACGACGAGAAGCAGCAGGCCGGCGGCAATGGCGGCGATGCCGGCCCAGATCGGGACATTGACCGTCTGCTTTTCCTTCAATGAGAAATCGAGCGGGCCGACCTTTGCTTCGTGAGTTGCTTTCGTATACGTGAACTTCCCATAGACCAATCCGGCAATGCCGGCCACGATCAAGACGATGGCGACGATCTTGATCACGACCACAACCTCCGGCCGGCCCTGCGGCCCGTGAACAGGCGCACGACGAAGAGGAGAATCACCGCGCCGATGAAGGCCACGATCAGCCTGCCGATGAGCGGGTGGCCGGCGATGGCGATGCCGGACGGCCATAGATAGCCGCCGATGAATGCGCCGATGACGCCGACGATGATGTCACCCAGAAGGCCGAAGCCGTTGCCTCTCATGAATTGACCGGCCAGCCAGCCGGCGACGGCGCCAATGACGATGAACCAAAGTAATCCCATGAAATCCTTCTTTCGATCAGTCGGAGTGGTTTATTAGTCGCGCGTCCACGGATGCTTTGTGACTGCGCTGACCTTGCGGTCGGTGAACTCGATCCACGTCATCACTTTGTCGTCGTAATTGGTGATGTAGCCCCACGACTCGTTGGAGCCTTCCACCGTGCGGCGCTCGGCGTCGTGACGCATGATGGCGCGCACGTCGGTGAGCGTCTGTCCGGTGTGAATCTGGGTAATGACGCCGTCATTGAAGATGGCATTGCCGCACGCCTGGGCGTCGCGATGGTCGCGATGGCAGGGACGGATCGTGCCCGCCTCGTTCATACGGCCGGGCGGAAGCGCCGAATTCATCGTGGCCGTACAGCCGGAGAGCGTGAAAACAGCGACGGAGATGGCGAGAAGTGTTCGTTTCATTTGCAGCCTTTCTTGATGCTGATCGGTGGCTCGAACATCCGGCGGCCAATGGAGCGGAACGTCGCTTGTCGCCGGGTTGAATCGCGGTCGTGGCGATTCAGAAAATTCGAGCCGAGCTGCACCGAAATGGCCGCTCTTGTCGGTTCATCGGCGGCCTTTACGGTTCGCCGTTGAGGGAGATGATGATTTTCGAGACGTCGCGCCCACAGTGGTCACGTCTTCGGTCAGAAGGACGATCTTCTCGATGAGTGCCGTGATACGCGGGAGAAATTCGGGCCTGACCGACGCGATGCGATCGATCAGCGGTTTCAAATGGCCGATATTGCCGACGTCATTCGGCAGGAGATTGCCCGGCTTTTCGCCGAGCGCTTCAGCGATGTTGACGAAATCCTCCATGTACATTCCGCGCTGATTCGTCTCCAGCCGTGCCAGTTGCGCCGGAGAGATTCCCACGTTCCTGGCCACGTCGGCCTGAGTGCGGCCTCGTGATTCGCGGAGCTGCCGGAGGATTCGACCGTACATGCCGATGGAGTATGCATGGGCCTTGCCAAATAGGCAATCTTGCCATCATTAATTGCCAACTCGGAAATGTCTCATTCAGATTCACGACGATTTAGAACGGCACCATGACCGTCGCTCCGATCGCCCGATACCAATACCGTCTGGCGATGCCGAAGCCGGCCGAGCGATTGTACGAAGCGTTCACGATCAGATGAGCGCGTTTGCCGAGCGTTCCTTCCGCCCGCATTTCGGCAAGCGCGGTCGTGCGCGAGCTCGCGCCGTCGAACGCTTCGCGGCCGCCGGCGACGGTCCCCGACCAGGTCCATCCGGCGTAATGCTTCCGCATGACGAGCGCCGCTTGCCATTCCCGATAATGTCTGGGGTTGAAGTAGGCGTCGCCGACATCGGCCTGGCTCGACTGGAACCGGCGCCACTTCAATTGAGCGCTGATCCCTTGTGCGGGAATCAGGAGCCAGATCGCGCGAGCGCGAAGGTGCGTGCGGTCGTTGCCGTCGCTGAACCGCTGATGACCGGCCAAACCGATGACTGTGAAGCGTTCGCCGAATTGTTTCTCGGCGCTGATGCCGGCGAACGTGTGCGTCGTAACGCTCTCGAGAGCGCGCTGTGTCTCGACCAAACCGCTTGCGGCGAGCAACTCGATGCCGGTGCTGGGATTGGGTCGCAGGCTCCAGGTGGCGTCTCCGATCACGCGCGTCCGCCCTGCGAAGCGCACCACACCGGCTTCGGCGATCGTCCCCGCCAGCGTGTCGCGTTTCTGGTTTCGCCAAAGGAAGAGAACCGCCGGCGCATCGCCGTGCCATCCCGATTGCTCGTAATGCGTGGTCTGCACGGCAACGCCCGAATACCGGAACGGCGACGCGTAGCCGGTCAGCATTCCGGTGCGAAGGTGAAATGCGTCAAAGTGGTCTGCATCGCCGCTCACGCTGAATTCGCCCAGTGCCGCGGTTTGCGCTCGCGCGGCCGCGCTCACAAGAACGATCGACAACGCCGCGAGGGCCCATCGCATGCGCATCGTCATTTCGTGCCCCACGACTTTCGCAGTCCCAACAGCTCCGAAACGTAACCGGCGACGCTGAC
>Ga0075425_100000163_pt1 | contig 58368 bp, 46 predicted proteins | sample SoiMethybrSBSTD4_FD_75300 | JGI IMG/M metagenome (GOLD analysis project Ga0075425, IMG submission 75300) | Bulk soil microbial communities from a Populus tree surrounding site in Tennessee, USA - Soil MetaG P. TD hybrid SBSTD4 | ecosystem: Environmental > Terrestrial > Soil > Tree plantation... | reverse complement strand
GCGGAGAGCTTCAACCGGATGGCCGACCGCCTTCGCGAGTTGCGTCGCTCCGACCTGGGGAAGCTGCTGGTTGCGCAGCAGACCACCGAAGCGGTGATCGACTCGTTGTTCGACCCGGTCATCGTCGCCGACGGCCGAGGCATCGTGACGCGCGTCAATCCGGCAGCCGAGCGCCTGTTCGGCGCCAGGGCTGAAGCGCTTGGCAAGCCGATCGACGCGGTGACGCGCGACTCGCGCATCGCCCAGTCGGTGATGGACGTGTTGCGGGCGCAGGTGCCGGCGGCATCCGAAGATGCCGCGGCGACGCTGCCATGGGCGGTCGATGGGACGAGGCGAGCGTTCCGGATCCGGTCGACGCCGATGAAGGATGCCGAGGGCCGGCTCGTCGGCGTCGTCACCCTGCTGGAGGACGTCACCCACCTCAGCGAGGTGAGCCGCGTGAAGTCCGAGTTCATCGCCGCCGCGTCGCACGAGTTGCGGACGCCGCTGACCAGCGCGCAAATGGGAATCCATCTGCTGCTCGAAGGGACGGCGGGAGCGCTGGACGATCGGCAACGGGAAATCCTGGAGGTGTGTCGCGAGGACACGGCCAGACTGGATCGCTTGATGCGGGAGTTGCTGGACCTCTCGAAGATCGAATCAGGCGCGGTGACGCCGCAGCTGACCGAGGTCCGGCCGGCGACGCTGCTGGCCGAGGCAACCGATCCGCTTCGGCTGCAGGCCGAGGGCCAGGGCCTTCGCCTGGAAGTCGATGCCCCGCCTGATTTGCCGCAGGTCGCGGTCGATCGCGGCCAGATCGAACGGGTCATCGTGAACCTGGTCACCAACGCGATACGGGCCACGCCGGCCGGCGGCACCATCACCGTGGCCGCCGCACCGCGCCACGACGCCGTCGCGATCTCGGTGGCCGACACCGGATCGGGTATCCCGCGCGAGTTCCTCTCAACCATCTTCGAACCGTTCGTGCAGGTGCCGCACGCGTCGCGCGGCGGCGCCGGACTCGGCCTCACCATTTCGCGGCGCATTGTCGAAGCACATGGCGGCCGGCTCAGCGTCCAGTCGGAGCCGGGACGAGGGACCACCTTCACGTTCGCCGTTCCACTCGCCTCCAGCAGGGAAGAATCATGAAGCTTCTCATCATCGACGACGAACCGCACATCCGGCAGATGATGCGGCTGACCCTCGAAGCGGCCGGCTATCAGGTGGATGAAGCCGACGACGGACAGTCCGGGCTCGATCGGTTCGGCGACGGCACGGGGTACGACGCCGTGCTGCTCGATCAGCGAATGCCTGGTCTCGACGGTCTCGAGACCCTCAAACAGATCAAGACGCGTGCGCCGACGGCCTGCGTGGTGATGGTCACGGCCTACGCGTCGATCGAACTGGCGGTCGACGCGATGCGATTCGGCGCGACCGATTTCCTGCGCAAGCCGATGACGCCGGAAACGCTGCGCAGCGCCACGGCCGCCGCACTCGCCAGCCGGCCGGCGCCGCCTTCAGCCAGAAGTGCGCCGCCGCGGGCGAGCGGACCGATCGACATCACCGTCCTGACGATGAATGGATTCCAGATCCATCGGGTTGAACCGGCTGCACCGGGGTCCTCCGAGCATCGATTTCGCGTGAAGCACCTCGCCGACGGTACGGAGTTCGCGGTCATCGTTTCGATCGATCCCGAAGCCGCCGAGCGGGTTGCACGGCTGACGCATCGTCGTCTCGAACCCTCCGGCGCGTTCTGGCGGTTGCAGGCCGAGCGGCTTCTGTCCGCCTACGTGTGGAGCGAAGGCCATGGACCGGCCGACGGCCGCCTCGTCGTCCGCGACCTGTCGCGAGACGATCTCGACGTCGCCGCACGATGGCAGGACACGTGAAGCTGACGATTGGCCAAGCCATCGAGACCCGACTCTCGTCGAGATCACCTGCTTCCAGAACCGGCGGCACCCCCTGCCGCAGGTCCGCGTCCAGAACCGGAAGGCGTAGCCGCCACGCTTCGTCATCAACCGGCGTTGGAGTCAGGCTCGGTCGAAACGAGGCTCGGTGCCCTGGTGTGCCCATGACGATTGCGGAACTCGTCCTCCTTGGCGCCGCGCTCAACCTCGGCGCGAGCCACCTGCCGCAGAGGCTCGAGGCGCAGATGCAACAGAAAATGGCGGCGCAACAACAGGCCCAGCAAGCCGAGTACGAATTGCAGAAGCAGGAGATGCTTGCCAAGGCCGCGGTCGCCAAGGCGGAAGGAGAAGCCCAATCCGTCCTCGCCCGGGCCAAGGCCGAATCCGAGGCCAATCGGATGCTGCAGGCGACGCTCAGTGCCATCCTGATCCAGAACCAAACCATCGAAAAATGGAACGGGACCCTGCCCCAGGTGACCGGCGGCGCGATGCCGCTGCTCGACGTCCACAGGTTCAAGGGCGCCAAGCAGTGACCGGGGACGAGGATCGTCCAATGACTGGCATCACGCAGATCGTCCTCGGACCGGATGGCGTCGTGCTCGCCGCCAGCGGTGAGCTCTCGGCTGGTTGCATCGACCGGCGGTTGGCGGAGTGCGACGGGTTGCCGGTGAACGTCAGGCAATTCGGAGATGCGCTTCTCAAGCAGCTGCGCCACTCTCCCGATCGACTGATCAGCGCAAGCGTGTCGGTCGATGCGGCTCACCGTGTGGAGATGGTCGCCATCGAGGCTCTCGCCATCCGTCGGACAGCAGTCGACCTGAGGGCGCTGTTGTCGTCAAAGCTGGCGGTGCTGTTCTCGCAGGCGGCCGACGCGGGCGTCACGCTGCGTGTCGCGATCGCCGAAGACGTCCCTGCGCTCGTGCGCTTGGATGCTGAGAAGGTCGCCTGGTCGGTCACGACGCTGGTCGGCAACGCGCTGCGCTACGTACGGTCGGGATCCCGTCGGGTGCCGGGACGAACGATCATCGTGCGTGCCGCGATCGACTCCGTAACCGCCGAACTGACGATTGAGGTGCAGGACGACGGCCCTGGGATTCCCAGCGATACGATCACGCGTTTGTTCAGGCGCGATGGGTTGAACATTCAGGGTGCGGGGCTGGCGCTCCTGCTGACGTCGGACATTGTGATCGCGCATGGCGGGAAAGTGGAGGTCCGGAGCAGCATCGACAGCGCCGACCATGGCACCACCGTTCGACTGGCCTTTCCGGCGAAGCCGTGACCGGGTCACCGAACTGCGTCGGCCCGGGTCACTTCGACAGGTGATACGGCACGCTCGTGACGACGATGTTCTTGCGGAAGAGCAGCGCGCCTTTGATCAGCAGCGACGTCTGGTTGTGCAGGAGATGTTGCCACCAGCGCGCCGGCACGAACTCGGGCAGAATCACCGTCACATAGTCGTTCGCCTTCTCGGCGCACGCCTGCTCGATGTACTCGAGCAACGGCTCCATCAGCGAGCGGAATGGAGACGGCAACACGACGAGCTCGACGCGCCCGCCCCATTCCGCCCAATCCTTCCGCAACTGTTCCGTCTGCGCGACGTTGACGTCCACGTAAATCGCTCGCACGTCATCGGACAGCGTTTCGGCATAACGCAGCGCGTCGACGACGGCGCGCTGCAGGCCCCCGATTGGCACAAGCACGGTGTTGTGAAGGCGAGCCTGTGGGTGGTAGCCCTTCAGCGTCAACTCTGCGGCGACATGCGCGTAATGACGGTGGGTCTGCTTGAACAGCATCACGATCAGCGGGATGAGCAGCAACACGATCCACGCGCCTTCGAGCGTTTTTGTCACCGCGACGATGATCAGCACGATCCCCGTGACCATTGCGCCGAAGCCGTTGATCGCGGCGCTCGTCTTCCAGCCACGCTCGCGGGTCTTACGCCAGTGGATCACCATGCCGGCCTGCGACAGCGTGAACGACACGAAGACGCCGATCATGTAGAGCGGCAGGAGCGATTGCGTATCGCCACGGAAGGCGACGATGAGGATGGCCGCAAAGGTGGACAGCACGAGGATGCCGTTCGAGAACGCGAGCCGATCGCCCTGGTTCATGAACTGGCGCGGCAGGTAGCGATCGCGCGACACGATCGACGCGAGCCGCGGGAAATCGGCGAACGCAGTATTGGCGGCAAGGACGAGGATCAGCGTCGTGCCGATCTGGAGGAGGTAATAGAAGACGTTCGGGCCGCCAAAGACTGCGCGGCCGAGTTGAGAGATGCCGGATTCGGCCGCGTTCGGCACCACCTTGTAGACGTGCGCGAGCATCGTGATCCCGACAAACATCACGATCGCCAGCGACGCCATCGCGATCAACGTCGCCGACGCGTTCTTCGCCTCCGGCGGATGGAACGCCGGCACGCCGTTCGACACCGCCTCCACGCCAGTCATCGCCGTACAGCCGTTGGCGAATGCGGTCAGCAACAGGAGCGTCGTCACCGGATGCTGCCCGGCGTTGGGCGGCAGCGGCGCCTCGACCGGCACGATCGCACCGGTGAAATAGCGATACAGCCCGGCCAGAATCAGTAACGCGATACTGAGCACGAAAAAATACGTCGGGACGGCAAAGATATTGCCGGATTCGCGGATGCCGCGCAGGTTGCCGATTGTGAGCACGGCAAGGAACGCGAGACACATCTCGATGCGGTAGGGATCGAGCTCCGGGAACGCGGACGTGATGGCGAGCACCCCGGCCGAGATGCTGACCGCGACGGTCAAGGTGTAATCGACCAGCAGCGACGCCGCCGCGATCAGGCCGGCCATCGGCCCGATGTTTTCCTTCGCGACGATGTAGGCGCCGCCGCCGGTCGGATACGCGTGAATCGTCTGCCGGTACGAGAACGCGACGATCGCCAGCAGCGTCGCAATCACGAGGCTGATCGGAATGGCGTAGATGAACGCTCCGACGCCGGCGGCGACCAGCGTGGCGAGGATGAAGTCGGTCGCGTAGGCGACCGACGAGAGCGCATCGGACGACAACACGGCCAGACCGGTCACGCGAGACAGGCGTTCGTGATGCGCCAGATGCGACGGAATCGGTTTGCCGACGAGCAGACGTTTCAGGGAGAACGCGGCGTCTTCAGCCATCCGCGCGCTCCTGCGCCGCTGTGTACAAGGGCGGGCTTCCGTGACTCGCCGACGGGGTTAGTTGACGGGCTCGGACTCAGAAGTGTCCTACGGCTCGATGCCGATGCGCCCCAGTGCCTCAGGTCCCCCGCGCGCTGCGAGTGACGCAGCGCTTTGGCCGGCAGGGAAGATACGCCGATCGCGGGTAAAGCGCAACTCTGCCCACGTCTACCCTGCCACGTCTGCCCAGGTCCGGCCCGGTCGGCTAAGAACGAAATCCTGTTCGGCGAAACAACAACACACGCCGCGACGTTGGTGACTGGGTGAGTATCGTGCGTCTTACCAGGAGTGCTCGCAAGGCGCTGGGCGCCCGCTGCTCGCCAGTCCGTCGAACGGATGCGGATCCGCCCAGCGATCGCTGGCGTCGCAGCATGCACGCAATGGAGATAGCACGGCGCCGAACTGCCACGTTACAACAAGGTGCCGCGGAGGACGACGTAGCCCACCGAAAAGTAGATGATCAAGCCGGTCACGTCGACGAGCGTCGCGACGAAGGGAGCTGATGACGTCGCCGGATCGAAACCGAGTCGCCGCAGGATGAACGGAAGAATCGAACCGACCAGCGATCCCCATAACACCACGCCGACCAGCGCAAACGCGACGGTCAGCGCAACCAGCAACCAGTGGGGCCCATAGAGATTGGAAAAGGCCGACCAGATCGAAATCCGCAGGAATCCGATCGCGCCCAGAATCAGCCCCAGCGCCAGACCGGAGAAGAGTTCCCGGCGAACGACACGGAAGAGATCGGCCAGCTTCAACTCGCCAACGGCGAGCGCGCGGATCACGAGCGTCGACGCTTGAGATCCCGAGTTCCCGCCGCTCGAGATGATCAACGGGACGAACAGCGCGAGGACCACGGCGCGGGCAATCTCCTTCTCGAAAAATCCCATCGCGGTCGCGGTCAGCATTTCGCCGAGAAAGAGAAACACGAGCCAGCCGGCTCGCTTCTTGACCATGCGGATCGGCGAGATCTCGAGGTACGGCTGATCGAGGGCTTCAGATCCGCCGAACAGTTGAAACTCGCGCGTCGCCACCGCTTCGGCGACGTCGAGGACGTCGTCGACGGTGACGATGCCGATCAACACGCCGGCGGTGTCCGTGACGGGGAGCGCAGTCCGATCCTCCCGCCGGAATACCTCGACGGCGGAGCTCTGTGTATCCGTGGCTTGCAGCGTGACGAATCGGCGATCCATCAAGTCCGAGACGCGGTTCGTCGTTGGCGCGACCAGGAAGTCGCGTGTGCGGATGTCGTCGATCAGTACACCCGCGTCGTCCACCACATAGATCACGTTCAAGGTTTCGCTGTTTTGTCCGTGCGCGCGGATAAAATCGAGGACTTCCTGGACCGTCCAATCGTCCTTGACCGCGATGTAGTGCGGCGTCATGAGCCGGCCGACCGTACCGGGCGCGTAGCCGAGCAGCTTGACCGCCTCGGCGCGTTCCTCATCGGTCAACAGCGCCAGGAGTTCCTTCGTGACGTTCGCCGGAAGCTCGCTCAGGAACCAGGTCCGATCGTCGGGTGACATGCGGTTCAGCAGCTCCGCCACATCGTCTTGCGCCATCGCCTTGATGAGGCCGCGTTGGCACTGGCGCGGCAGATACTCGAAGACGGCTGCTGCCGTGCGGCGCGGAAGAATGCGGAACGCGAGCACTTGATCGTCGGATCGCAGATCGCAGAACGCGCTCGCGAGTTCCTGGGGCCGCCAGCGAAGAAGTTCTTGTCGCAGCTTCGCAAAATCACCAGCGCGTAACAGCGGCACGAGATTCAGCGTGGTTTCAGCCATGACAGCCATTCTAGAAGCTGTATTCGTGACTCTTGCTTCTCTTGAATACGGTGGGCGGACGCGGCGGAATGCCAGACGCAGCGAGTTCTAAAACCAAATGGCGCAAGCGGCCGTGCCCCTTCCTCCGGCGAACTCCTCGGCCGGTCACGTGTACGTCCGTGTCGAAGGCGGCCACGCCGTTGACATCCCGTTCCAATTCGAGCAGCAGAGGCAACGAATGGCGAAGCGGTACTTTGCTGGCTAGGCCGGTTGTGTGGGGAAGCCGACTGATAAGCGGAGGACAATAGGGTCAATCTGCCGATAGCTGTCAGTACCTCGCTTTTCCTGAGTGCCAACGGCACCGCCGGCCGCGCTTCCTGACGCGATGACGCAACCGCCGACTTGTACCAGAGCCGCGGCCAAGTCAGCGCATACCTGCGTTCGTCAGAACGTTGTTGAAGAAAGCGGTGGAATGGGGCGAGCTCGAACGGCTGCCGTGCACGATCAAGGTGCTTCGGAACCCCAGGAAGACGATGGGCTTTCACGACTTCGATCAGTACGAGCGGCTGCTGACAATTGCCAGGAAACGTGGTGCGGAGACCTACCTGATGATCCTGTTGGGCGGTGACGCGGGCCTGCGTCTCGGCGAGATCGTCGCGCTCGAGTGGCGCGACGTCGACCTGGAGGCGCGCCGTGTGACTGTCCAGCGATCGGACTGGCTGGGTCACGTCACGGTGCCGAAAGGCGGCGGGTCACGGCAGCTGTTGCCCGAGGCCGTGTCGTCTTTGCCGGCACTCGAAGAGCCTAAAATGCGTGAATTTCCGAAGGAAATGGCCCGTACCTGCGAACCGGTAAGAACCCGGTAAGACGGTTCGCAAAATCGGGGAAAGGAGGGCACCGAAACTCGCCGAATCGTTCGATTTATTGAGGGATTTGAGTGGAGCGGGCTACGGGGATCGAACCCGTGTCCGAGGCTTGGGAAGCCTCTGTACTACCATTGTACTAAGCCCGCGTACGGCGAGTTGATCGCTCGGCTGAAGCCGTCGCGCTACATATTATTCTACGCCCGAATCAGCGCAAGCACCTCGTCGCGCCGGCGCGCCATCAGGTCCGGCGTTTTCGCCTCGAGATTCAGCCGCAGCAGCGGCTCGGTGTTCGACGGCCGGACGTTGAAGTGCCAGTCGTCGTACTCGACCGACAGACCATCGAGCTTGTACTGGTGTCCGTCGGCGTACTTCGCCGCGATCAGATCGAGCTTCGCCGGGACGTCGGCCATGCTCTTCAACTTCGTGTTGATCTCGCCGGAGATGAAGTACTTCGCATTCAACGGCTTCAGCAAGTCGTGCAGGCTCTGTCCCTTTTTCGACATCAGCTCGAGCATCAGCAGCGCCGGGATGAAGCCGTTGTCGGCGTAGAAGTTGTCGCGGAAGTAATAGTGGCCCGTGACTTCGCCGCCGAAAATCGCGTTGGTCTCGCGCATGCGGCGCTTGAAGAAGGCATGCCCGACGCGGTTCATCAGCGACTCGCCCTTGTAGCGCTCGACGGTGTCGCGTACGGCGTAGCTCGCACGCAGATCGTAGATGATCGTCGCGCCCGGATGCTTCAACAGGAACGCCTCGGCGAGCAGCGCCGTGACGAAGTCGCCGGACACGAAGGCGCCCGTGCCGTCGATGAAGAAGCAGCGATCGGCGTCGCCGTCCCACGCGATGCCGACGTCGGCCTTCTCGGCCACGACGCGCTCGACGATGTCGCGGCGGTTTTCTTCGATCAGCGGGTTGGATTCGTGCGTCGGAAAGGTGCCGTCGATCGTGAAGCACAGCGGTGTCGTGCGGCAGGGCAGCCGTTCGAAGAGCCTCGGCGCAACCAGGCCGCCCATCCCGCAGCCGGCGTCGAGAACGACGTTGAACGGCCGGATCACCGACGGGTCGATGAACGACATCACGTGCTCGACGTACTCGGCGAGCGTATTCTTCGTCGTCACCTGGCCGCGGCGCGCCGCCGGCGCCGGGATGGTGCCGGTCGAAATCATCTCGCGGATCTCGAGCAGTCCCTCTTCGCCGCTGAGCGGAAATGCCTCGCGCCGCACCATCTTCATGCCGTTGTACTGCTTCGGGTTGTGCGACGCCGTCACCTGCACGCCGCCGTCGTGGCCGTCGCGCGCGACGGCGAAATAGAGCATGTCGGTGGCAATCATTCCGTAGTCGACGACATCGGCGCCCTGCGAGATCGCCCCCTCGATAAAAGCCGAGGCCAGCGACGGAGAGGAGAGTCGCATGTCGCGGCCGACGGCGATCCGCTTCGCCTTCAGGTAGGCGACGAACGCGGCGCCAATGGCGCGCGCGGCGTCCTCGTTCACTTCACCCGGATAGACGCCACGAACGTCGTAAGCCTTGAAGATATCGGAATTGATGTGCATGGTTACAGACGGCTGTAGTCGGTGACCACCGACTTGTCGCCGAGCACGACCCCTTCGTCGACAAGCGCGCTGCGGCCGATGTGGCAATGGCGGCCGAGGATCGACCGGCGGACGGTCGCTTCCTGGCTGATCCGGTTGTTCGCCCAGACGATGGCGCGATCGAGGTGCGCGTGCTCCTCGATGTGGCACTGACGGCCGATCACGCTGTAGGGGCCGATGTGCGCGCCGGCCTTGACGACGACCCCTTCGTCGACGAAGCAGGGAGCGTCGACGCGCGCGCCGTCTTCGATGCGCGCGTCGGGCGAGATCCACGCAGCGCCCGGCGCCGTGACAAACGGCGACGTTTTGTGGCTCACGTAGCGGCCATCCATGATGTCGCGGTGCACCTGCATGTATTTCTCGGGCGTGCCGATGTCGATCCAGTAGCCGCGATACACGTAGGCGACGAAGGTTTCACGGCGCTCGATGAGCGACGGAAAGAAGCTGCGCTCGATCGACCACTGCGTGTCCTTCGGGATGCGATCGAAGGTGTCGGGCTCGAGCACGTAGATGCCGGCGTTGATCGTGTCGCAGGTGATCTCGTCGGGGTTGGGCTTTTCGAGAAAGCGCTGGATGTTGCCGTGCGCGTCGGTCTCGACCAGGCCATAGGCGCTCGGGTTCTCGACCGGCGTCAGCACGATCGTCGCCTTCGCCTTGCGCTCGCGGTGCAGCGCGATCACCGCGCCAAGGTCGACCTGCGTGAGCACGTCGCCGTTGAACACGACGACCGAATCGTGCAGCGATTCACCGGCGTAGCGCACTGCGCCGCCGGTGCCGAGCGGCGCCGGCTCGACCACGTAGCGGATCGCCAGGCCGCTCTCGCTGCCATCGCCGAAGATCTCTTCGATCCGCCGCGGCTGATAGTTGAGGCTGAGGATCACTTCGTCGATCTCCGGTACCTGCTTGAGGAGATCGAGCTGATAGTGGAGAAAGGGTCGATCGAAGATCGGAACGATCGGTTTCGGCGTGTGAATGGTCAGCGGACGCAGCCGCGTGCCCTTGCCGCCTGCGAGCAGGATCGCCTTCATGACAACCCGCCGATGTTATCATGGCGTCACGGGCCGTTCATGAACCTCCCGAACTCGCTCACCGTCTCGCGCATCTTCCTCGTGCCGCTGCTCGTGGTGGTGCTGTTGACGAAATTCGAAGGCCGACAGATTTTCGGTGTCCCGAACGAACTCGTCGGCGCGGCGATCTTCGGCCTCGCCTCGCTCACCGACTGGGCCGATGGCTACGTGGCGCGACGCCGCAAGCAGATCACGCCGCTCGGACAGATGATCGATCCGCTTGCCGACAAGCTGCTGACGTTGGCGGCGCTGATCTCGCTGGTCCAGCTCGATCTCGCACCGGCGTGGATGGTGGCAGTGCTGCTGGGGCGCGATTTTGCGGTCACCGGGCTGCGCAGTCTGGCCTACTCGCGCGGCGTCGCGGTCCCGGCATCGCCGCTCGGCAAGATCAAGATGGTCGCGCAGGTGGTCGCGATCCTGGCACTGATTCTCGCCCACGGCCAGATGCGCGAGTTCTATCTCGATCGCATCGGCCAGACCGCACTGTGGATCGCGGTGATCGTCTCGCTGGCGTCGGCCGCCGACTACTTCCGCCGCTTCACGCGCATCCTGCACCCGCGCGTCGCGCCGTTTCCGACTGCGCGTGAGCGCGGCAGCGCGAGCCGCACGTCACAAGCCACAAGCCGCAGCCAGTCAGCCACCAACCGCAAGCCGGCGTAGGCGTGCGGCCTAAGGCTTCCGCAGCGCGACGTAGTCGCCTTCGATCACCACATCGCGGATGTGCGTAATCCGCGCGACCGCGACCGACCCGCCAGTCGAAATCACGACCGCCTCGCCAACGCTGGCGAGCGGCAGCCCGGCGACGCGCAGATCGCGGTAGATCGCGACGAGCTGACCCGGTGTGATGCCCTGCTCGCTGCCGCGATCGATCAGCGCGAAGTCACCGTCGCCGAAGGTGCTGCGATCCTCGCTGCCGTTGACAATGCGGCCAAGATTGTCGAAGTCGGGGTCGCCCGCCGCCGCCGTCGTGTCGAGGCCGGCGGGCTCCGCCGGCGCGACGAACGGCTCGAGATAGTCGCCGGCGATCACCGCGCCGCATGTGTGATCGACCTGGGCAATCGCGGTCGCGTCGTTGACGGCGACGACGTGCAGCCAGCCGAGCGTCTTCGCGCCGCGGCCGTGGCCGGGACCACTCATGCCGAACCGGTTGGCGCGGCGGACGAAGAACCACTGACCGAGTTGTAGCCCGTCCTTCGCGCCGCCGTCGAGGACGACGAGGTCGTGGCTGCCGAAGACGGTGCGCGGCGTCGAGTTCTGCGCGCCGGCGATGTGCCGGGTGTTATCGGGTTCGCCGGCAAAGGTTGGCGGCGGCGCGCACGCGATTGCGATCTGCACCGGCGACAACGCCGGCGTGTCGCTCTGCGCGGCAGCCGGCGCCGCCGCTGCCATCACTACTGCCGCCGTCATCACCCAGGTCTGGCACCGCATCGTTAGTCTCCTGACGTTTTCGCCGCTAACTGCGTCTTGAGCTCGGTCACTCGCTTCTGTGCCTCGGCGAGATACTCGCTCGTTTCGAATTCCGCGATCAGCTTCTCGAGGTAGGGAAGCGCTTCGGCTTCCTGCTTCATCTTCACCAGGGAATCGGCGAGGTAGTAATAGACCGCGTCGCGGCCGGTGTATTCGGCGTCTTCCTTGAGCAGCCCCTTGAACCGATCGATCGCGCCGGGATACCACTTCTGCCGGTAGTAGAAGTAGCCGACGAGATAATCCGCTTCGCTGAGGCGATCGCGCGCCTCGCGCAGATGCTGTTTGGCTTCGGGCAGCAGGCTGCTGTCCGGATAGCGCGCGACGAAGGCTTCGAATTCCCTGACCGCCTCGCGCGTCTCGGTCTGATCGCGCTGCGGATGGCGCATCTGGCGGAAGTGGGCCATGCCGAGCTTCAGCTGCGCGTAGTCGGCGCGGCGGTGGGTCGGGTAGAACGACAGGAATTCCTTGAACTCGTTGATCGCCAGGACCAGCGACTCCGACGTGCCTTCGCCGAGATAGGTGTCGCCGATGCCGAGCTTGGCGTCGGGGCGATACGGGCTGGCCGTGTAGGTTTCGGTGACCTGCTTGAAGAACTCACGGGCGGTGAGCCACTTCTTCGCATTGAGCGCCGCCGTCCCTTTGTCGAACAGAAACTTGTCCGGTTCGGTCGTGCCGGCTGGAACCGCGTTGCGCGTCTGGTTTGCACACCCCGACACTGCGGCGCCGCCGACCGCCAGCGCCGCAACCGCCACGACCAGCCGGATGTGCGCTTTGAACCGGACGATCACGAAATGCTTTCGTTCAACCACTGGTATTCTGCAGTCAGCCCCTCTTCGAGGCCGACAGTTGGTGCAAACGCGAGATCCGCGCGCGCGAGCGACGTGTCCGCGTAGGTATGACGCATGTCGCCTTTCTGCACGGAGTCGACGCGCACGACCGGACGGCGCTTCGCGATGCGGCCGATGAGGTCGAGGACCTCGTTCACCGACACACGCGAACCCCCACCGATATTGTACACACGGCCCGGTACCCCTCTTATCGACGCGGCAATGTTCGCCGACACGATGTCCTGCACAAACGTGAAATCCCGTGTCTGTTCGCCATCGCCGTAGACCGCGATCGGCTCGCCGAGGATGGTCGCGCGCAGGAATTTGTGGAAACCCATGTCGGGCCGCTGCCGGGGTCCATAGACGGTGAAGTAGCGCAGCGATACCGTCGGCACCTTGAAGTTGGCGAAATACAGGAAGCAGAGCTGTTCCGCTGCGAGCTTCGACACGCCGTACGGCGACACCGGCTGGGTCATCGCATCTTCACGGAATGGCATCGGCGTGTTGTCGCCGTACACCGACGAACTCGACGCGTAGACGAGCCGCTCGAGCGACGGCATCTTGGTCACCGCCTCGAGCAGGATCTGGGTCGCTTCGATGTTGTTCTCGGTGTAGATCGCGAAGTCGCGTCCCCAGCTCTTACGCACGCCGGCCTGCGCCGCGAGGTGAAAGACGTGCGTGCGATCGGCGAGCAGCGCCTGGAGATTCGCGTCCTGGATGCGCGATTCGACGAAGCGGAACCCGCGGCTCGCCAGCAGGCCGCTCAGGTTGCGTTCCTTCATCGGCCGCGGGTAGTAGTCGGTGAAGCAATCGATGCCGACGACGTCGACGCCATCGGCGACGAGCCGATCGGCGAGCGTCGATCCGATGAAGCCGGCGACGCCGGTGATCAGAGCTCTCATGACGCTCTCATGAAAACAAGGTTCGCACGCGCGGCGGCAGACGGCACGGCCGGCCGTTCCGATCGAGCGTCGCATGCACAGTGGTGCCGGTGGCCAGCGTCGCCGCGTCCGCCGTCCGCACCACCTCGTAGGTGAACTGGACGCGCACCGGCGACAGCATCGCGCCGCGGGTTCGCACTTCGATCTCGTCGTCGTACTTCGCCGACTCGCGGTAGGTGCAGTGCGCCTCGATGACCGGCAGCGCGAAGCCGTCGATCTCCATCTCCCGGTAGGTCCAGCCCGATTCGCGCAGCAGGTCGGTCCGCCCGACTTCGAACCACACGAAGTAATTCGCGTAATAGACGACGCCCATTTTGTCGGTTTCGGCGTAGCGCACGCGGATGCGCGACGAGGAGTGCGGGGCGGCTCCCGAGGTCATCGAGGAACGGTCGTCGCGTTCAGCGCCGCGGCCTTCAACTCGCGCGTGGCGCGCTCCGGATCGGCCGTATGAAATATCGCCGACCCGGCGACGATGATGCTGGCGCCGGCGGCAACGACGCGGCCGACGTTGTGCTGATCGATGCCGCCGTCGATCTCGACCGGCGCAGCGTTGCCGGCGCGGTCGAGCAGCTCCCGCACCTCGCGTACTTTGGACTCGCTGCGCGCGATGAAAGTCTGGCCGCCAAATCCGGGGTTGACCGACATCACCAGGACATAGTCGACGTCGCCGGCGATCTCGCTCAGGCTGGCCACCGGCGTCGCCGGATTGATGACCACGCCGGCCTTGACGCCAAGCGCCTGGATCGCGTGCACCGTACGATGCAGATGCGGGAGCACCTCGAGGTGCACTGACAGCATCGACGCGCCCGCTTCGGCGAAGGCCTCGAGGTAGCGGTCGGGCTCCTCGATCATCAGGTGGACGTCGAGCGGAATCTTCGCGATGCGCTTCAGCGACGTGACGACCGGCGGACCGATGGTGATGTTGGGCACGAAATGGCCGTCCATCACGTCGACGTGAATCAGGTCGGCGCCGCCGCGTTCGGCCGCGGCGATCGCGTCGCCAAGCGCCGCGAAATCGGCCGAGAGGATCGACGGAGCGATCTGGACGGTCACCGGCTCACCTCGAGCGAGATCGGCTCGCCGGGGCCGATCTGAAACCCGGACTGCGGATTCTGCCGGATGACGACCCCCGCGGCGACGCCGGGGTACGGGGTCGACCCGACGACGGCGACCCGGAAGCCACGGTTGCGGAGGATTTCGGCGGCGCGATCGCCGTTCACGCCGATGAGATCCGGCATCACGTAGCTGGCGCCGCGCTCGCCGCGGTTGACGAGCAGCGCGACCTTTTCGCTCGCCGTTTTGGCCGGCGGGGTCTGTGCGACGACGACGTCCTGCGCGAAGGTGTGCGACCGGATCTCGGACAGGTCGGCGAGGGTGAGCCCATCCTGCGCCAGCCTGAGTTGCGCGGTGCGCTCGGTTTCGCCGACGAGCAGCGGCACCGTCGCGGCGCGCTGGCCGGCGCTGAGCCACACGCGAACAGTACGCTGCTGCCGCGCGACAGAGCCGGCCACCGGTTCCTGCGCCAGCACGCGGCCAGCGGGAATTTTCGGATCGGGACGGCGGCTCTCGTCGATCTTCATGGCCAGCCCGAAATCGGCGGCGATCGCGGTGGCTTCGTTGGCGGTCCGATTGGTGAAATCCGGAACCTGGACTTCGCGCGTGCGAAGCGCGATGCGCATTGCCGCCGCCGCAAAGATGAGGTACGTGGCGACGAGCGCGCCGGCGAGCAGAACGAGTTTGCCCGCGGACCAGACGCGGGTCTTCAGTGCCATGGAAAGGCCGATGGTACTACAGCCACCTCGGGCTACGTCGATCGACGGAGGAACACCGCGCCGAAGAAGGCCTCCAGCTGGTGGCGATGCGGCTCGGTACGGAGGAACCCACGCGCATCGACGAGCGAAGCCGTGAGGGCCGCGCTCGCAGCCGTTGCCGCGACCGGCACGAAATCCGGCACGGCAGCGGTGAACGCATCGACGATCTGTTCGTTTTCTTCCGGCTCGCTCGAGCAGGTGGCGTAGACGAGACGTCCACCGGGCGCGACGGCGTCCGCCGCGTGGCGCAGCATCGTCAATTCGGCGGCGGCGAGCGCCGGCAGGTCGCTTTCGCGCCGCCGCCAGCGGATGTCCGGATCGCGTCGCAGCGTGCCGAGTCCCGAGCACGGCGCGTCGACCAGGACGCAATCGAACGGCTGGCTGAAGGGCAGCGGCTTGCGTAGATCGGTCTGCACAATGCGCACGTTGCGCGCGTTGCTCAGTGTGACGGTGCGCCGCAACAGGTTGATGCGCCGATCGCGCAGGTCGGTCGCGACGAGCAGCCCTTTGCCGGCCATCGCCGCGGCGATCGCCGTCGTCTTGCCGCCGGGCGATGCGCAGGCGTCGAGTACCCGCGGCGGCGGTGGATCGCCGGCGAGCAGCGCCACGAGCTGCGACGCTTCATCCTGGACGAGGAACAGACCGCTGTCGTCGAGCCCGAGACGCAGCGGATAACCCTCGTCGATCGCCAGCGCGTCGGGCGCGTACTGTGCCGCGTGCGCCTCGACGTCGTGCGTTCGAAGCTCAGCGGCGAGCTCGTCGCGCGTCACCTTGAGCCGATTCGCGCGCAACGTGAGCCTCCCCGGCGTGTTGTTGAACCGCATCCACTGCTCGGCGACGTCGAAGCCGAAGCGATCGTACCAGCGCGCTGCCAGCCAGCGCGGGTGCGACAGCGTGATGCTGAAGTAGTCGAGCACGGCGGAGCGGTCGGAGAGATCGACCGGGCGCGGCGGCAGCGGCAGCGCGTCGCGCTTGCGTGACACCTCGCGCAGGACCGCGTTGACGAACCCGGTTGCGCTCGTCTTGCCCGCTCGTCTCACGAGGTTGACCGCATCGTCGACGACGGCCGACGCCGGCACGCGCGTCAAGTGGAGGAGTTGATAGACGCTGAGGCGCAGGATCTCGACGATCTCGGAATCGAGCCTGGACAGGGGACGCTTGGAGAACGCGCCGATCAGATGGTCGAGGGTCGCGCGCCAGCGTTGGACGCCGCTGGCGATTTCGGCCGCGAGCGCGCGATCACGGTCGTCGCGCAGCCCGCCGCGCGAGAAGGCGATGGCTGTCGGCAAGTCGGCGTTGCCGGCCGACACCGCGCTCAAGATTTCGTATGCAGCGACGCGAGCCGGCCCGATCATGGACCGACGGTAAACCGGTCGCCCGGCGATACGCGGTGGCCTGCCAGGAACTCCCGCGCCTGCATCGGACGCTTGCCTTCGGCTTGCAACTCGAGCAGCCGCACGCGGCCGGACCCTGCGGCAACCACCAGGTCTCCTGACCTGGCCTCGAGCACGCTGCCTGGCGCCGCATCCCCCGGTTCGTCCACGACAGCGGAACGGAGCAGGATCAAGCGCCGGCCGTGGAGGAACGTTTCCGCGTGCGGCCAGGGATGCAGTCCGCGGATCAGATTGTGAATTCGCGCGGCCGGCCAGTTCCACTCGAAGCGGCTGTCGTCCTTGGTCAGGCGATGCGCGTAGGTCGCGGCGGCATCGTCCTGCGGCGTTTCGGCGACGGCGCCACCCGCGAGGTGGTCGAGGACGGTGACCAGCAGGCCGGCGCCGATACGCGCGAGGTCGCGCTCGACGTCGTCGCTGGTCTCGTCGCCGCCGATCGGCCGGGGCGCCGTCGCCATCATCGGCCCGGCATCGAGCGCCTTCACCACGCGCATGATCGTAATGCCCGTTTCGCGCTCGCCGGCGATGATCGCTCGATGCACCGGCGCGGCGCCGCGGTAGCGCGGGAGCAGCGAGCCATGAACATTGATCATCCCAAGGCGCGGCAGCGCGAGCACTGCATCGGTCAGGATCCTGCCGTAGGCGGCGACCACGCCGAGGTCGGCCCCGAGCGCGCGAAGGCTGGCGAGGAACTGCTCGTCTTTCAGGCGCTCGGGCTGCAGTACTGGCACGCCGGCGCTGACTGCACGCGCCTTCACGGCGCCGATCGATACCTTGTGGCCGCGGCCGCGCGGCCGATCCGGCTGGCAGACGGCGCCGACCACCGTATGCTGCGACGCGAGCAGCGCGTCGAGTGTCGGGACGGCAAATTCGGGCGTGCCGAAAAAGACGACGCGCAGCGGTGCGCCTACCATTTGCCGGCGCGCGACAGCTTCTTGATCTTGCGAACGATCAGGTCGCGCTTGATGCCGCGCAGGCGGTCGACGAACAGCATGCCGTCGAGATGATCCATCTCGTGCTGGAAGGCGCGCGCGAGCAGGCCGGTGCCCTCGCGGGTGCGTTCTTCCCAGTTGCGGTCGAACCCCTTGACAACCGCGCGCGACGGCCGGACGACGGTCGCATTGAATCCCGGCACGCTCAGGCAGCCTTCTTCTTCGAGCTGCACGCCGTCGCGCTCGACAAACTCCGGGTTGATCATGACGATCAATCCATTCGGATCGCGGCCGACCGAGATGTCGACGACGAATATCCGCAGCGCCACGCCGACCTGCGGCGCCGCCAACCCCACCCCCGGCGCCGCATACATCGTCTCGACCATGTCGTCGACCAGTCGTTCAATGTCGGGCGTGAGCGCCTCGACCATCCTCGCCTGACCATGAAGCGCGCTGTCACCGTATCTGAGAATAGGCCGGATCATCTACAGGAATCAGACCGCGAAGGCGGTCAGCAACGCAAAGACCGCAAAGCGCGCAAAGAATACCTCACTCACCGAAATCGTTTTACTCAGGGAAATCATTGACGATGCGTTGGACGCCGTCTTCCAGCAGACGGACGTTGAAGTTGATCAACAAACCAAGATTGAGCCTCATTTGCTTTAGGTAGTGGAGAAGCTGCGATCGGTGGATCCTGTCGATGCGTTCGACAGCTTTCACTTCGACGACGATCAGTTTCTCGACGAGCAAATCCAATCGAAAACCACAGCCGAGGCGCATGCTCTTGTATTGGAGCGGCAACGGCTTTTGTTTCTCGAATCCAAGGCCGCGTCGGGACAGCTCAAACGCCAGGCACGCCTCGTACGCCGACTCCAGCATGCCCGGGCCGACCTCTCGGTGAACCTCCAATGCGGCGCCGATGATCAGGTTGGACAGGTGATTCAGACGATCGCGATGTTGGTGCACGTCTGTCATGGAAGACGTGCCTTGCAAACCACGTAGCAGCGTTCGGCAGCGCGTTCATGTCTGTAAAAGAGCGTCCCTTGACGCCTATGACGCGAAGCAGTTTGAAATAACTGCCTTGCGCTCTTAGCGGTCTTTGCGTTCTTTAAACCGTTGCGAGGTACGGTCTGCGAATGATTTCCAGTTCGCGACGAGTTCGTCGATTGAGTCGCCGCCGAATTTTTCGATCAGGGCATCCGCCAACACGAACGCGACCATGGCTTCGCCGACGACGGCGGCGGCGGGGACGGCGCAGACGTCGCTGCGCTCGACCGCCGCGGGACTCTCGGTCATCGTCGTCAAATCGACGGAGCGGAGCGGGGTCATGAGCGTCGAGATCGGCTTCATGTAGCCGGTGACGCGCACGTCTTCGCCGTTGGTGACGCCGCCTTCGAGACCGCCGGCGTTGTTGGTCGGGCGCCGGACGCCAACCGGCGGGTGGCCGGCACCGGATACGATCTCGTCGTGGACGCGCGATCCTGGGACCGTCGCGACCGCCGGACCGCGGCCGATGCCGACGGCCTTGATCGCCGGAATCGACATCATGGCCTGCGCGAGACGCCCATCGAGCTTGCGGTCCCACTGCACGTAGCTGCCGAGTCCCGGCGGCACGCCGCGCGCGATTACTTCAAAGGTGCCACCCATCGTGTCGCCGGCTTCGCGCGCCTGGTCGATCAGGGCGATCATCTGCCGCTCGACCGCGGCGTCGACGCAGTGCAGCGCGCTGTCGCCGGGAATCGATTGCGCCTGCTCGAACGCGACCACCGCCGCCGCGTCGATCGCCGCCGATCCGATCGCGACGACGTGGCTCACGATCTCGGCGCCGACGACGGCGAGGAGTTGACGGGCGAGCGCGCCGACGGCGACGCGCGCTGCCGTTTCGCGCGCGCTGGCGCGCTCGAGGACGTTGCGCATGTCGTCGTGACCGTACTTGACGAAACCGGCGAGGTCGGCGTGGCCGGGCCGCGGCCGTGTGACCGCCGGACGCTCGACGCCTGACGCGCCAGCCGGCATGTCGGCCTCGACGTGCATCGTGCGCTGCCAGTTCTCCCAGTCCTTGTTCGGGATCAGCAGCGCGACCGGTCCGCCGGTGGTTTCGCCGTGCCGTATGCCGCTCAACGGCTCCGCGCGATCGGATTCGATCACCATCCGGCGTCCGCGGCCGTACCCGGTCTGGCGGCGGCGAAGATCGGCGGTGACGGCGTCGAGATCGATCGACAGGCCGGCCGGCACGCCTTCGAGGATCGCGACGAGCGCCTTGCCGTGCGATTCGCCGGCGGTCAAGAAACGCAGCATCGGCCGTTCATTCTATCCGAAGTGTTTTCCGCACTCTGGCGCCGCTCGCGGCGATCGCAGCCTGCGTCGTGCGCGGGCCGTCTTCTTGCAGCGCGCCGCCGCGCACGAGGAGGCACGATGCAGGTAATTGCCGATCGGTTTGCGGTGGACGACCGCGGGCTCGCGATCGATCTCGCGAGCGGCGCGCGCGTCGCGATCCAGACAATGAGCGACGGCGGCGTGGCCGAGCAGCAGCGATGGCATGGGCGGTGCGGCTGGCTGCACGCCGTGCAGCACGGTGCGGTGGCGTCGCTCGTCGACTACGGCCTGGTGGGTGAGACGGCGCGGTTCGAGGCGTTCGACTGCGGTGTCGCGCGCCGCGGCGGCGTCGAGGACGCGCGCGCAGTCCACGAGCGCGCGTCGCGATTCCTGCACGGAAGCGGCCGATCATGCGCGGCGTTTGCACACGATCGGATCCGGACGCGTGCCGACGGACGCGCGGTCTGGCTGCCGGATGCGAACAGCGGATACGACCGGGAAGATCCGACCCCGCCTGCGATTGTCGCACTGCCACACTGCGGTCTCCGCATCATCGATCGGCCGGCAGTCGCAGTCCTGGCGGAGATGTTTCGCCTCGACGGCGCGCGCCCGCGTACGGCGACGCTGTGGGGACCGCCAGGGTCGGGCAAGCGGTTCGTCGTTCGCGCGCTGGCCCGCGCCGCACGCGCAAGCGGCTTCGTCCCGGTCGCGGCCGCGATCCTCGACTCGCCGCTTACCGAGATGGTGCGCGGGCGATCGCTGTTCGTGATCGCGGTCGACGGCCACGGTGCGGCGTGGCGATTGTTCGTGGCCGCGACGATCCGAACCGCCCGGCCGCATGTCCTGCTGATCGTCAGCCACCAGGAAAGCCGCTTCGTCGATGGCGTCGGCCTGCGCCGCCTGGGCGTCGACGCGCTCGTTGCGTCGATCGTTCCTCCGGTGATCGGCACACCGCACGAGGCGGCAGCCCGGCGCGCGGCGGAGCGCGCCCATGGCCTTCCCGGCCGCTTTGCGCAGGCGCTGCAGCCGGCTGCGGCAGCCACGCGAGGCACAGGCTACGTCGTGCAGGATGTTTCGATCGCCGCAGAGCATGCGGCCAGGTACGGCGTAGAAGACGAGGCGGCGCTATTGGTGCCGGAGGCGGCGCCACCGGCCGCAACGTGGCCGGCGCCAGGCGAACTGGCCGGGCTCCGCCGACGGGCGTCTGGCGCGGTTGCACAAATCAACCGCGGCCGCCATGCGCCGGGAACGCGGGAGTTGCGGAACGCCGTTGGCGGCTTCGCGCGGCGCGGTGCGTGGCTCGATGCGGGGCAGGGCCTTTTGGCGCTGGCGTCGGCGCTACTGCGGCGCGGCCGCGTCCGCGACGCGCAGGCGGCGATCGAGCAGGCGCACGAGTATGCGACTCGCGCCGGCAGCAACGATCTGATCGTCGATCTCGCGGTCCTGTCCGGCCACGCGTGGACCGACCTCGGGCGCCTCGACGAAGCGGAGGCGACCCTCGCCACCGCGGCCGCCGCCGCCCGCGTCGCCGGCGACGCGACGCGGACGGCAGACGCCGCGCTCTCGCTCGCGCGCGTCTTGTATTGGCGCGGCCGCTATGGCGACGCCGACAGCACCCTGCAGCACGTGATCGATCCGCAACCGCGCCACGTTCAGGTGCAGCGCTCGCTGCTGGTCGCACGCGTGGCCACCGGCCAGCGCGAGTACACCCGCGCGATGGCCGCCGCGGCAGCGGCGCGACAGGCGGCTGCGGATGCCGGCGATCCGGTGCTCGTCGCGGCAGGGGCCTACGCCGGGGCATTCGTTCACATGGCCGTTGCGGACTGGCCCGCCGTCGAGCGCGACGTTGCGGCGTCGATCGTTGCCGCACGCAGCGCATACGATCCGCTCCGTGCCGTCCGCGCCCGCTTGCTCCGTGCCGAAGCCGAGCGCCGGCAGGGACGGCTTGCCGCCGTGCGCGTCGACCTCGAACATTTACGCCGCATCGTCGCAGCCATGCCGCCGATCCTGCGCGTGCGCTGGCAGGCGACGACGGCCGTCGCCGCGATGCCCGCCGACGCAGACGCGATCGTTGGGCGCCATGTCGCCGCGTCGATGTTCGGGGCGCTGCCGCTGTATGTCGGCAGCGGCGCCGCGGCGGCGCGAACGGGCGGCGTCGATCCGTTCGTCGATCAGCTGATCAGCATCCTGCACGTCTGTCAGACCGCGGGCGAGGACAGCGCCCTGTTGAAACAGGTCTGCGAGCGCGTTCGCTCACATCTACACGCCGCGGCGGTTGCCGTCATCGCGACTCGCGACAACCGGCGGCAGGTGCTCGCGTCGGACGGGTCGCAGATGAGCGCTGACCTCGCGGTGCGGGCCGCGGATGCCGGCGTTGTGATGTCGCCGCACCGTCGCGATGCCGGGGTTGAAGCGGCGGCGCCGGTTGTCTATGGCGGTGCAGTGCTCGGCGCCCTATGCGCCCGATGGACGCTCGGCTCGACCTACGACACGTCGGGGGCGGCGGCGATCCTCGCGGCGGCGGCTGCTGCGGCCGCGCCGATCGTTGCCGCGGCAGTCGCGAAAGCAGAGCAACCGCCAGGCGCGGCGCTCGTCGATCTGCTCGGCACGACGTCGGCGATCGCCGAGTTGCGGCGCGGTGTCGAGCGCGCCGCCGCGGCGCCGTTCGCAGTGCTCATCGACGGCGAGAGCGGTTCCGGCAAGGAGCTGATCGCGCGCGCGATCCACCGCGGCAGCGCGCGCCGCCACAAGGCCTTCTGCACGCTCAATTGCGCGGCGCTGCCCGAGGACCTCGTCGAATCCGAGCTGTTCGGCCACGCGCGCGGCTCGTTCACCGGCGCGGTGGCCGACCGGCCCGGCGTCTTCGAGGAAGCCGATGGCGGTACGCTCTTCCTCGACGAAGTGGGCGAGCTGTCGCTGCGCGCGCAGGCCAAGCTGCTGCGCGTGCTGCAGGAAGGCGAGCTGCGCCGCGTCGGCGATACGGTGTCGCGGCGCGTCGACGTGCGCATCGTCGCGGCCACGAACCGGCGGCTGTCGCAGGAAGTGGATGCCGGTCGCTTCCGCCTCGATCTGCTGTATCGCCTCGACGTCGTTCACGTCACGGTTCCGCCGCTGCGCGATCGGCGCGAGGACATCCCGATTCTTGCCGAGCATTTCTGGCGCGAGACCACGGCGCGCGTCGGCAGCCGCGCGGTGCTTGCGTCGCCCACGGTGGCGGCGCTGGCGCAGTACGACTGGCCGGGGAATGTCCGCGAGTTGCAGAACGTGCTCGCGTCGCTGGCGGTGCGCAGCCCGAAACGGGGCGTCGTGCCGCCGTCAGCGCTGCCGCCGGCCTTTGCAACGCCCGGGTCCGTCGATGCCTGCCGGCTCGAGGATGCGCGGCGGTCGTTCGAGGAGCGTTTCGTCCGCGCCGCGCTCGTGCGCACCGGTGGACATCGCGGCCGTGCCGCCGCAGAACTCGGCGTCACTCGCCAGGGGCTGACGAAGTTACTGGTGCGGCTCGGAATCGATTAACTGTGATGGGACGCGCGCCAGTTCGTGAGGACGTGAATGGGCGTCGACGTGACATCCCGTACCGGCACTTTGAGGAGAAACCGCGCGCCGTCCGGGGCCACGTTGTAGTTGCTCATGTACGGCTGGCTCGGCTGCGCGACGTGCATCAGGAACAAGCGCTGCGGGGCGCCGGGCACGCCGTTGGCAAACGCGACGGCCGTGAGCCAGCCGTCGGACGAAACGTAGTACAACTCGCCACCGTCGCGCCGCCATCGCGGGTCGGAGCCACCGGCTGACACCTGCCAGCGTGTGTCCGGATCGACGAGGCTCTGGATGTAGACCTCCGCCTGTCCGCTCTCGAGCGACGAGTAGACGAGCCATTGGCCGTCTGGCGACACCTGGCCCTGCATGTCGTCGAACGCCGTCTGCACGAGCACCTTCTGCGACGACCCGTCTGGAGCAGCCAGCCAGATGTCCGCGCCGGTGGTCCGATTGAAGGTGTGATAGACGATACCGCCGCCATCCGGGAGAAAGTCGGTCGGATATTTCGCGTTGTCCGTGCGCAGCAGCAGCGACGGCGACCCCGATCCGTTGGCAGCCGTCTGATAGAGATCGTGGAGGCCGCGCGGATTCGAGCGAAAGACGATCCGCTTGCCGTCGGGCGACCACACGGGGGCTGCGTCGGTCGCTTCGTCGCTCGTGAGCCGCAGCTTCGCGCCGCGCGTCAGATCGAGCACGCGCAGATCGGGGTGGCGGGTCTGTGGATCGACTTCCGAAAGCGCCAATTGATGGCCGTCGGGCGACAGCCGGAAATCGGCGTACTCCGCCGGCGGTCCGAGTGCGTCGGCGCGCCGGCCGCTGCGATCCATCCACACCAGTTCCGACGTCGCCGCGGTGCTTGCGTAAGCGAGCACGCCGGTCTGCGACACGGACACGGCCGCGGAGAAATTGCTGGATCCCGACACCGACGCGGCGATCGGCGATGGTTGGCCGACGAGCCGCCCGTTGCGCCAGTCGAACTGCGTCGTCATCAGCGCGCCTTCATTGACCAGGAGCAGTTGATCCGGGGCGACGAAGGTCGCGTTCAGCCCGGAGGTCGCAAGCTTGTGTGGCGGCGAGCCATCGAGATCGCCGAGGTAGATGCTGTGCGACTCGGGTGACGTGCTCTGGACGAAGTAAATGAAGTGGCGATCGTCTGGCAGGAACTGCGGCCACCGATAGGATGCCTGGTGCAGCGCCGGGTCCGGCCGGTTGAGCATCGCCGCTTCGCCGCCGGAAGCCGAAACGCGATACAGGCCGCTCTGCGTGTGCGGCGCGAACACGATCACCCCGCTGCGGCTCCACGCGCCGCCGCGGCCGTGAGCCGCCGGAGCGAGCACGCGCGGCGGCCCGCCCCTCAGCTCGACGCGCTTCAGCGAGCCGTTCGCGAAGAACCCGATCGCCTCGCTGTCCGGCGCCCAGAAGGGATACTCGGCGCCCTGCGTGTTGGCGATCGGCTCGGCGTTCAACGCGTCGAGATCGCGCACCCACAACTGCGGCGCGTCGCGGCCGACCGACGCGACGAAGGTGAGCCGGCGGCCGTCTGGTGACACCGCAAATTGCGGTGTCGGGACGGAGGAAGGCGTTGGGGTGAACCCGCCGCCTTCCGGCGGAAAGATCGAGAAGGCGAACGGCTTCGGCGCATCGACCGTTCTCGCCAGGCGCGGCGCCAGCGCTGCGGCCGCGGCGGCGACGACGAGCAGCGCGCCGAGTGTGATTGCGAGCAGATGGCGCCGCGGCGCCGGCGCGGCAATATGCTCCTCCTCGGGGCCGCGCGCGATCCACCGCAGCACTTCGACGATGTCGCCGGCCGCACGCCAGCGCGCGTCGCGATGCTTGGCCAGGCACTTCTGGACGACCCAGTCGATCGATTTCGGCAATTCGGGCCGCAGCGTCGACGGCGCCGGCGGCTCCGCCTGCAGGATCGCGGCGATCACGCCGGCAGGGCTGGTGCTTTCGAACGGCCGGCGTCCGGTTGCCATTTCGTAGATCACCGCGCCGAAGGCAAAGAGATCCGACGACGTGTCGGCCTCGGCACCTTCGAGGCGCTCGGGCGCCATGTATTGCACCGTGCCGAGCAGCGCGGTCTCCGAGGCCAGCTGCTGCGAGGCAACCGGCGTTCGCTCGAGCGGAATCTCGATCGGCGATCCGCGCAGCGTCGCGAGGCCGAAGTCGAGGACCTTGACGCCGCGGTCGGTGAGCATGACGTTCGCCGGCTTCAGATCGCGGTGCACGACGCCGTGGCGATGGGCGTGGTCGAGCGCTTCGCCGATCTGGATGCCGTGGCGGATCACTTCGCGCACCGGCAGCGGTCCGCGCGCGAGCCGCGCCGACAGCGTCTCGCCGTGGACGTACTCCATGACCAGGAACGCCATGCCGCCTTCCTGGCCGACGTCGTAGAGCGCGCAGACGTGAGGGTGGTTCAGGGCGGCGACCGCGCGGGCTTCGCGTTCGAGGTTTGCGGCCGCGTCGAGCGTCGCCGGTGCGCTGCCGACGACCTTGAGAGCGACGATTCGATCGAGCCGCGTGTCGCGCGCGCAGTACACCTCGCCCATGCCGCCGCGGCCGATTGACGCCGTCACCTGGTACGGACCGAGCCGCGTCGACGGCAGCAATGCGACCGGAAGCGGCGGTTCAACCATGTGGCGTCGTCGTCACGTCCCGCAACTGCAGGTTGTTGACGAGCCGGTGGAGATACGTGGGGTTGATGCCGAGCAGGCGCGCCGCGGCCGTGTAGTTGCCGCCCGAACGTTCGATCGCGTCGAGGATGAGCCGCCGCTTCACGTCGAGAACGGCGCGATGATAGGCGGCGCCATCGCGCGGCAGCGCCGTTGACGACTGGAGCACCGCCGCGGGCAGATCGTCGGCGACGATCTTGTCCGAGCAGCCGAGGACGACGGCACGTTCGATCGCGTTTTCGAGCTCGCGGACGTTGCCGGGCCAGTCGTAGGCGCGCAGCGCGTCGATGGCGTCGTGCGAGAGTTCCACCGCGCGGCCGCGACCGTACTTCGCGGCGAAGTGTGTGGCCAGCGTCGGGATATCCGGGCGGCGCTCGCGCAGCGGCGGCATCGTCAGACCAACGACGTTCAGCCGGTACCAGAGGTCCTGACGGAATCGGCCGGCGGCGACCGCCGCCTGCAGATCCTGGTTCGTGGCGGCAATCATACGGACGTTCATCTTGATCGTCCGCGTGCCGCCGACGCGCTCGAACTCGTGGTGCTGGAGCGCGCGCAGCAGCTTGGCCTGCAGCGCCGGCGCGAGCTCGCCGATTTCGTCGAGGAAAATCGTTCCGCCGTCGGCAACCTCGAACTTGCCCTTCTTGAGGGCGACCGCGCCGGTGAACGCGCCCTTTTCGTGGCCGAACAACTCGCTCTCGAGCAGCGACTCGGTGAGCGCGGCGCAGTTGACGGCGACGAACGGACGGGCTGCCCGTGGGCTGTTCTGATGGATGGCGCGCGCCGCGAGCTCCTTGCCGGTGCCGGTTTCGCCGGTGACGAGCACGGTGGAATCGCGCGGCGCAACCTTCTGGATGCACTCGTAGACCGCGCGCATCGGCGCGCTCTCGCCGACCATGTCGTGCGCCTGCAAACTCATGCGTCCTGCGAGCACTTCGGCGACGATCGCGTCGGGCGAACCAGGTGGCGGCTCGGCCGTTACCGTCTGTACGTGGGCGCGCTCGATTCGCTGCGTCCGGTCGTCGATGACCCCGCTGCCGTCCTCTGACGCTGCTTGCGGCGCGTCCATCGCGGCCTGGAGGAAGAGCAGGACCGAATCGCCGACGCGGATGCGATCGCCGTGCGACAGGGTCCGTTCGCGAACCGGCATGCCATTGACGTAGGTGCCGTTCGCGCTGCCGAGATCGCGGAGTGTGCAGCCGCCGCCGGACAGTTCAACGACACAGTGCCGGCGTGACATCAAGTGATCGGGAATGTTCAGGTGGTTGCGAACGTCGCGGCCGATCGACGTCTCAGCTGAGTCGATCGACACGGTTTCACCGCAACGCGGACCGGCGAGGACAACGAGCTTGGCTGTCATACCTATTCATGCTCGAACAAGCAAAAGGACTGCCGAGCTGGTCCTCATCAGCGCGCCCCGTCTCTGATTCGCAGCCCGGTCGTCTCCGATTGGAGAGAACGACGCGGGCGGCAGCTGGTGGGACGCCGTTGCGCGAACAACGTTCCCGACGAATCTCGAACAAATTTATGCGGTGTCGCCGCGCGGTCTCGCGTGTCGTCCACGCGTGGCTCAGGAACGGCGGTTGCCCTCACCGGCGAGCACGAACGATCGACGTTGATCACCGGTCGCAGCCGAGCTGAGGTGCGATGAACCATTTTGCCGTTCTCTGCCTCGCCACCGCATTAACGGCAGTCAGGACGCTGCGATCGCGCGGCCAGACATCAGTGGATTCGAGCTCGTCTGCAACGCGAAATGTCCACCTCGCATTTCATTGCGCGCATGGATTCGAGTTTACCTGCGCGCGATCGTTTGGTGGTGGATCGTCATGGTGATCGTGCTGCTCGTGATGATGCTGAGGCGCTACCGCCGGCGCCAGTTGCGGGTCCGACGATGAGCGGAGACCATTACTTCCTCGGCGCGCGGGCCGCGAGGCGCTGCGCGATGACGGCGCGAGCCGGCGTGTCGGCACCGGCCGATGCAATCGCATCGTACTCTGCGAGCGCCTGACGCGCGGCGTCGAGGTGATTCTGCCGTTCGGCGGTCGATGCGTAGAGCAGCAGCGCGCGCGGATCGATCGGGTAACGGGTTGTCGCCGCCTGCAGCACGCGCTCGGCACCAGCGACGTCGCCGCTTTGCAGCAGCGCGCGCGCGTAGAGGACCAGCGTTTCGCTCGCTGCCCCTGGACTGCCCGCGGCGCGCTCCAGCGCTTCGCGTGCCTTGCTCAGGAATGCGCCGTCGTCGCGCGGCCGCTCCAGCCACACCTGTCCCAGTGCTCGATAAATCTCCGGCGCGGTCGGATTCCTGTCGAGCGCGCTGCCGAGCGTCAACACCGCGAGATCCCACTGGCCGGCGCGGGCATGCGCCATCCCGACCGCCACCTGACGCGCCGCACGACCGTGCTCGAGCGCGGCGAGCACCTGCAGCTGTTCGAGCTGGTCGCCGCTGCGGCCGATCGCGCCGTACAAATCGGCGAGCTCTTCGCGCGCGGCGATCATCGCCGGTTCGATCGCGGTCGCGCGCTGGATCGCCTGCACCGCCTCGGTCGTGCGCCGCTGCTCGCGGAGGCACAGGCCGCGCAGATAGTGCGCGTCGGCCATGCGATCGTCGAGGCGCACGGCGTCGGCCAGCGCGGCGAGCGCACCGTCGATGTTGTGCCGGCGGTAGCGGGCGAGCGCGAGGTGATAACTGACCCGCGGCGATCGATCGTCGAGGCGCAGGCATTTCTCGTAGGCCTCCTCGGCGCGTTCGTATCGCTGCAGCTGATACAGGGCATCGCCGAGCGCTTCGAGCGGACGGGTCGCCGTCGGGTCGAGCGCCGCGGCGGTGCGAAAATCGCGCGCCGCCGCTTCGAGGTCGCCGCGATCCCCGCGGCGCTGATATGTCTGGCCGCGGCGCAGGTAAGCGAGCATCGAGTCCGGGCGAAGGGCGATGGCTCCGCTGTAGAACTCGATGGCGCCGAAGGTCTGGTCGTCGCGGAGCGCCGCATCGCCACGCGTCAGCAAGGCGGCGTAGTCCTGCTGCCTGGCCGTCGCCTGGTAGGCGAAGGCGCCGCCGATGGCCAGAGCGCCCAGCGCGACCATTACAAAAAACGTCCGTTTCACCCGGCGACTATCCTACAGCCAGCGGAACCATCCGGCGCGGCCGGGGTCTAACTTGGTATAGTGGAAGTCTCTGTGAAACAGGCGCGGGTTGCGAGCTGGTCCGACGTCGGCGGGCGCGAGGCGGTGCTGGTCCAGCGCTGCGCCGCGGGAGAACAGCTTGCCTGCACGGAACTGGTCGCCGAGCACCAGCGCATGGTCGTGCAGCTGGCGATGAACCTGCTGGGCGACCGCGATGAAGCGCTCGACCTCTCACAAGAAGTCTTCCTCCGCGTCTTCCGCACGATCCACCGCTTCCGCGGCCAATCGAGCCTCCGCACCTGGATCTACCGCATCGCGGTCAACCAGGCCCGCAATCGTCACCGGTTCTGGCGGCGCCGCCATCGCGCCGACCAGGTGTCGCTCGATCAGCATCTCGCGTCGCACGGCGACTTCCTGTCGGGTGGGGAGTCGACCCCCGACCGGGTGCTCGCGCAGAAGGAACTGGCCGAGCGGCTGCAGCGCGCGCTCGATCATCTGCCGTTCGATCAACGGACGGCGATCGTCCTGCGCGAAATCGATGGTTTGAGCTACGAAGAGATCGCGTTCTCGCTCGGCGTCGCCGTCGGCACGGTGAAGTCGCGGCTGACGCGCGCGCGCCAGGCGCTGCGCCTCGAACTGCGCGAAGCGAGGACGGCATGAAGCCGCTCAACTGCGCCTCCGCGCGCCGCCGGCTGCAGGCGTTTCACGACTGCGAACTGCCGGTCGCCGACCAGATTGCGGTCAGCGCGCACCTCGAATGGTGCGACCCGTGCGCTGAACTCCTCGCCGATTTGCAGTCGGTCGGCAGCATGCTGCAGGCGCTCGCGCCGCGCCGCGCCCTGCTGTCGCAGGACGAAGCCGCCGTCTTCACGTCCACCGTGGTCAGTCGCGCCAAGGCCGAAGACGATGCGTCGCTGTTCACGACCATCCGGCTGATGTTCGAGGACATGCACCTGGTGTACGCCGGGCTCGGCGCGGCCACGGCCACCGCGGTCTGCCTGGTCATCATGCTCGGCATGATGCGCTTCGCCACCACCGACCGGCCGGATTCGCTCGCTGCCGTGATGACGGTGCTCGCCACGCCGCTCGAATGCGAGTCGGGCAACGACATCACCGATGCCTCGGGCTGCCGGGCGCGATGGAGCGAGCGCTTCGCCCGCGCGAACGAGTGGGACGAGCAGGAAGCGGTATTCGCTCTCGAAGCAGTGGTGACGCAGCACGGCCGGCTGGCGAATCTCGAGCTGCTTCGCCGCGCGCGCCACAGCACCGCGATCGGCGATCTCCAGGTGATCGAGGATCTCCTCGACGTCGTCTCCCGCTCGCGCCTCGACCCGCGGCTGTCGAACCGCCTCGCGACGCCGATCTGGCTCTACGAACAGACCACGGTCCGCGCCAGCCAGCAGCCCGCCTCGATCGACGTCCGCCTGCCGGCCCGCAACAAGCGCGCGTAGAGCGGCCCAGGATTCCGCCGACCGGAGCGCGAAGGCTTTAGCCGAGCGTTCGCCTCATCGCTCGCCTGAAGGCTTCGCGCTCCATCGTTAAGACCAGCCCCCGGCGCCCAGCCCCGACAGCGCGCCCGCGCGGTGACGCGTCAGCGGCGGCGCGCGGGCGCGTCGACGTGGGCCGTCGACACGTTGTTCATCGCGTCGCTGGCGCGCAGGGTAAGGCCGCGTTCACCGAGCTCGCCGTCGATCGGCAGCTCGTAGTGCTCGTCGCGTGAGTCGGCGATCCCGTCTACCGGGAAGACGCCCCGCCAGCGCTGGCCATCGTCCGAGAACTCAACGCCGCGGATCGGCGAGTGATCGTCTTTCACGTCGAAGGTGATGATCGTCCGGCCCGAGACGACGCGGACGTTGGACACGGTAATCGACGGCGGCGTGTTGTCGACTTCGAATGCCGTGCTGTCGAGTTCGCCGCTCAGCGCGGTGGAGATCGGATTGGACGGCGCGTCGGAGGCGACGATCTTCACGAAATACGTGCCGTTCGGGATCGTCGTCGTGTCCCAGACGAGGATCGTCTCGCTGACGGTTTTGCGCAGCGTCTTCCACTGCGTCTCGCCCTCGCGCCGATACAGCACGTCGTAGGTCAGATCGTCGTCGTTCTCATCGTCCGCCTTCCACTGGAGCGTCTGTAGCCCCTTCTGGTAGGTGCGGCGGCCGAGCGACGACGAGGAGCCCGATTGCGCGGCGGCCTGCGCGGCGAGTTTGCGCTCGGGTGTGGACTGATCCTCGAAGCCGGCGAGATCGGGATCGCCGGTAGAGAAGGGCTTCTGGAACACGATCCCTGCCGGCTGCACCGTGATGCTCCGCACGACCGGACGCAGGTTGCGCTGCAGGTAGGCAGCGGTCACCGACGTGAGCACCGGGCCTTCGCCTTTGCCGCTGAGGACGGCGCGCCACTGCAGGTATCGCGCCTTCGGGCTCGTGATCGACGAGCCATCAGCGTTCGTGTATGCCGACGACCAGTTGCTCCAGGTGTCGTCGGGCGTTTCGGTATTGCCGGTGCGGGTAAACAGCTCGATCTTGCTGCCGCCCGCCGACGTCCCGCGCCAGCTGATCGCGCCCCACGTCGACACCATCTGCGCATCGCGCGTCTCGGACTCGTAGGTGCCGCGTGGCGCCCGCTCCGACGACAAGCGCAACACCTTGCCGGGATTCGCGGTCGCGTAATAGAGCCGGCCGGACGCGTCGCGGTGAAACGCGGTGACTTGCTGCGCCGGCGCGCGTGCGAGCAGCGTCGCTCGCAGCGGGTTGCCTTCGAGCCGGTAGATCTTGCCCTTGTTGCCGGTGCCCACGATCAGCGCGCCGTTGGGATCGAAGGTCAGATCGTACGGAGAATCGTCGCGCGACTCCCACAGCTCGTCCCACACGCCGTCGGTGGCGATGCGATAGACGGCGCCCTTCGGCGATCGGCGGTCCTCCGGCGTCGAGCCGCGCGACGAAGAACCGGTGCCCACGTCGACGATCGACATCGACGTGATTTCCGCGGACACCGAGGCGACCGGCGGGCGCGAGGTCTCGGTCGTCGGCCGATCGACGAGCTCGGTGCTGACCGGCGCGCTGCCCGTGCCGGGCCGGCCGCTCACCGCCGCGACGTAGAGCGCGCCTTTGTCGTCGAAGCGGAGCGCGCGAATTTCCTGAAACGGCGAATCGAGCAGCACGAACGCCTTGCCGTCGCTGTCGATGCGCAGCACTTTCCCGGGGGTGCCTGTCCCGGCGAGCAGGTTGCCGCCCTTGTCGAACGCCAGCGAGGTGACGTGCGTCGCATTGGTCTTGTAGAACAGCGAATCCTTGCCGTCGGGCGTGATCTTGTGAATCACGCCTTTGTCGCCGGTTGCCGCGAACAGGTTGCCCTTCGCGTCGGTGGCGAGCGCCCAGATGTACTTGTCGTCGCCGTCGAAGAACGGCTTCGCGTCGCCGGTGCGATCGACCTTGTAGATCCGGCCGTCAGGCGAGGTGCCGACGTAGAGACCGCCGTTCGGGCCGAGCGCCAGCGCGTGCGCTTCGAGCTCAGTGCTGTCGAAGAACAGCGATCCTTTGCCCTGTGGATCGATCCGGAAGACCTTGCCTTCGTTCCCGGTGCCGACAAACAGCGTCCCGTCGGGCGCGGCGAGCATCGACCAGAGAAAGGGCGCCGAGGTTTCGTAGACGACGTCGGTGACCGGACCGAGCGTCAGCTGACCGTGCGCGTCAATCGACAGGTTCTCGACGTCCCCCTTGAGGAACTCGTTCTGCGTCGCGGCCTGGAAGAACTTCGGGGACGATGCCTGCAGTGGAAGAAGCGTGATGGCGGCGACCGCGGCCGCCGCCAGAACGCGCAGACGCATATGCATCAAATCAATTCTGCGAGACCGTGATGGTCAGCGTTCGCGAGCCGGCCACCGCATGTTCGGTCGGCAGCTCCCATTCGGCGATCGTCGCGCTGTGGAGCGGGTTGAAGTTGCCGCCGTTGCGATCGCCTTCGAGGACGCCGAGCACCGACGGCGGCAGCGACGACAGCAGTTCGCCGTTGACGACCGCGCCGGCATCCGAGCCGAGCAGCTTCACGTACAGCGTGTTGTTGCGGCGCGCCTTGTTCAGCGCCTTGATCGCCTGGTCGACGCTGCGCGGCTGCGGCGAACGCGTTTCGCGCTGCTCGGTCTGGCCGAGCCGTTGGCCGTCGGCGACGAGAATCGACAGCGAGCCGTTCGCGTTGGCGGGAATCTGGATCGGCAGCGTGCGGACCACTTCGTCGCCGCGATAAGTGCGGAACAGGACCTTGAGCGGCACCGTGCGGCCCGCTCGCGGACGCGGATCATCGAGCCATACGCGCTCGAGCGTCGCGGTCTTCGGCTCTTCAGCGGTTCCGAAGGTGATGTCGACCCCCTCGACGTCCACCTTCTCGTAATCGTTGCCCAACAGATAGGTCACCGGGGCGACGACGTAGGCGGCGGCGGCCATCGCGGACTGATCGCCGGAGAAGATGTTGTTGAAGGCGATCGCGTCGTGCTTCTTTACCTTCGCCGAGCCGCGGACCGTGTAGGTCGCCGAGCCGAACTGTCGCTCGTACGAGCCGAGCGTGTTCAGGATGCTGGCGTAGGTCATCAGCGGCCCGAACAGCTGATCGTTGACGACGGTGAAGTTGAACGTCTCGGCCTGACGCCGGTTCGACTCGAGCGTCACCTTGACCGGAATCATCCGCGGTGCGGGCCCGAGGCGGCCGGCAATCGCGGTCGCGCGATCCTGCAGCACGGTGCCGATCACCTCGCCGGTCGCCGACAGTTTCATCGACGAGAACAGGCTCGGCAGCACGGTGTAGACATACGCGCGTGTCATGGGGAACTCGGTGGGCCCGAGGTTGTACATCGGATGCCCGAACGCGTAGACGCGATCGCCGTCGATGTGCGTCACCGTTCCCGTCGCGCCAAGCTGCAGATCACCGCCAACGAGCATCACGCCCACCGCATCACCCGGCTTGAGCGGCCCTTCGTACGGTTTCTCGCCGTAGCGTGCCGTCGTCGCGGCGTTGCCGCCGGTCGGGATGAACCCCTGGTCGCGGAACGCCGGCGCGAACACGTCGGCGACTTCCGGCTCGAAGCCGGACATGATGAGCGGCGTGGCGATCGGCCGCAGCAGCGTACCGAGTTCGCTGCCGTTGACACCCATCACGCTGCCGATGCGGCTCAACTGCGCGTCGCCCGCTCGTTCGGCGAACGGGCGGTTCCAGTTGAGCGCCTTGCGGAAGGCCGCCGTGAGCCCTTCGCGCGTCAGCGGGTACTCGACTTTGACTTTCGCCCCCGGCGCCCGCACATCCGAGAAGGTTGTCGAATCGGTCATCTCGGCGATGGGGGTGATGCCGGCGATCGGCTCCTTCGAAAAGCTGCCGAGCGCGTAAGAGACGGCGCCGACCAGTCTGCCGTCGATATACACGGGGCTTCCGCTCATCCCGGCGATGACGCCAGTGTTGGCGAGCGGTCCGCCTTCGAGCTTCGCGAGAATCAGGTTGCGGTGCGTGCCGATCACGTTTTCGAGCACGCCGATGATGTGCGCCTTGAATTCCTCGACGTGGGTCCCGTTGAACACCGTGTGACCAACGCCCACCATACCGGGGCGGACTTCGCCGATAGCCATCTGGGTTGTCGCTCCGGACAGCCCAACCGATACGGCGAGAGAGACTCCGACCAGAGTGACAAGCGTCCGACGTAAGGGCATAGGTTCATTTTGACATGGATCCCGGGCGTCTGGTATGGTCTGAACCTCTGATGCCGCAATCATTTGGCTTCCACCTGAACCGCGTTCCTGCGGCCGCCGTGCGCATGACAGTGCGCGTGGGCGTGTGCGCCGGGGCGTCGTGGTGGTATTGGGGCCAAGCTGAAGGGGCATCCGCCTTGGCCTAGTTGCCATCGCGCGACGGAACAACGAGCCTCTTCAGCCAGCCGGTTGAAGGGGCTTTTTTATTTTGCGCTGAGCTGTGAAACGACGCTGACCGAGTCATGTCCAAGCCGATGCTGTGCGTCACCGTGACGGGCGAAACGACCAGCGAACTGCGCCAGAAGCGCGACGCCGTCGCCGACGCCGATCTGATCGAGCTGCGGCTCGACACGGTTCGCGATCCCACTCCGGCCGCGGCGCTCGCCGGACGCCGGCTGCCGGTCATCATCACGTGCCGACCGACGTGGGAAGGCGGGTCGTTCACCGGCTCGGAAGAAGAGCGCAGGCGCATCCTCGCCGACGCGCTGGCGCGTGGCGCGGAGTACGTCGATCTCGAGTGGCGCGCCCGCTTCGACGATTTAATCGCGCAGACGGGCGGCCGCCGCATTGTCCTGTCCTCTCACGACTTTCACGGCGTGCCCATCGACCTCACGGCGCGCGTTCATGCGATGCGCTCGACCGGGGCCGAAGTGATCAAGCTGGCGGCGACGATGTCGTCGTTGAGCGACTGCGTGCCGCTCCTCGAACTAGGCGCCGCGGCCAGCCGGCGCGGCGCGATCGTTCTGATCGGCATGGGCCCGTACGGCGCGGCCACGCGCATCCTCGCCACGCGCTTCGAATCGGCGTGGACCTACGCGGGCACGGTGCACGACGTCGGACAACTCACTGCCGATTCGCTGCTCCGCGACTACAACTTCCGCTCGATCACCGGGTCGACCGACATCTATGGCATTACCGGCGGCTCAGTCTCGCACTCGGTCTCGCCGGCCATGCACAACGCCGCATTCCGCGCCGCGCGGCTCGACGCCGTCTACGTGCCGATGCCGGCGGTGAGCGCCGACGATTTCATCGCCTTCGGCCGTGCCATCGGCTTGTGCGGCGCCAGCATTACGATCCCGTTCAAGGTGTCGCTGTTCGACGCCGTCGACGAGGTCTACGCCGTTGCCCGCCGCATCGGTGCGATCAACACCGTCCGCGTCGACAACGGGCGATGGGTCGGTGGCAACACCGACGCGAGCGGCTTTCTCGAGCCGCTGCAGGAACGCGTACCCCTGAACGGACAGCGCGTCGCGGTGCTCGGCGCCGGCGGCGTTGCCCGCGCCGTTGTCGTCGCGCTGCAATCGGCCGGCTGCTCGATGCGGCTACATGCGCGCAACCGCGCGCAGGCCGAGGATCTTGCCGTGCTGTCTCCGGTCGGCGTCGGACCGTGGCCGCCGGAGCCGGACAGCTGGGATGTGCTGGTGAACTGCACACCGGTCGGCATGTATCCGCACGTCGACGAGACGCCGCTCGATCCGAGCCTGCTCACCGGTCGCTTGGTCTACGACCTGATTTACAACCCGCCGGCGACGAAGTTGATGCGCGACGCCGCGGCGCGCGGCCTCCAGACACTGGGGGGCCTCGAGATGCTCGTCGGCCAGGCGCGACAGCAGTTTGAGTGGTGGACCGGCTCCAAACCGCGGCCCGGTGTCATGAAGGACGCCGCGCAACGGCGGCTGGCGGAGTTTACGCGCGATGAAAATCACCTCGTTCGATGAATTCAAGGAGCTCGCGCGGCGGGGCACGTTCGTGCCCGTCGTCAAAGAGATCGTCGCCGATCTGTTGACGCCGGTGTCGGCGTTCCTCAAGATCGCCGAGCACGCCGATTACGCCTTTCTGCTCGAAAGCGTCGAAGGCGGCGAGCACGTCGGCCGTTATTCGTTCCTCGGCAAGGATCCGTTCCTGATCCTGCGCGCCCGTGACGGCAAGACGACGGTGGATCGCGGCGGCGTGACCAGCGCCAGCGACAAGCCATTCATCGACACGCTGCGCCGGCTGATGGCGGACTTCCGATCGCCGTTCGTCCCGGATCTGCCGCGCTTCACCGGCGGCGCAGTCGGATATCTCGGTTACGGCGCTTCGTCGTGGTTCGAGCCGGTGCTCGGCGATCTCGGCCGCTCAGACGATGGCGCCGACGAGGCCGGGTTCATGGTGTTCGACACCGTCCTGGCCTTCGATCACGTCCAGCATCGGATCCTGATCGTTGCCAATGCCCGCATCACCGCCGACGAAGACCTCGAGTCGCTGTACCAGTTTGCGACCGCAAAGATTCAGTTCCTCGAGCGCGAGCTCGAACGCAACCTGTCGCGCAGCAACCACGACGGTGGACGGGCGCTGGAGTTCTCGTCGAACCACACCCGCGAGCAGTTCGAGACGCAGGTGCGGACGGCAAAGGAATACATTGCCGCCGGTGACATCTATCAGGTGGTCCTGTCGCAGCGGTTCGAAGCCGAGGTCGATGCCGATCCATTCACGGTCTATCGCGCGCTGCGGCACGTGAACCCGTCGCCGTACATGTATTTCATCCGCATGAGCAGCGTGTCGGTCGTCGGCTCGTCGCCGGAGATGCTCGTGCGCGTGGAAGGATCGCGCGTCGAAACGCACCCGATCGCGGGAACGCGGCGCCGCGGCCGGAACGACGAAGAGGACATGCGCCTCGCGGAGGAGTTGAAGCGCAACGAAAAGGAACGTGCCGAGCACGTGATGCTCGTTGACCTCGGTCGTAACGACGTCGGGCGCGTGTGCGAGTACGGATCGGTCCGGGTGCCGCAGTTCATGGGACTCGAGCGCTTCTCGCATGTCATGCACCTGACCTCGATCGTCGAAGGCAAGTTGGCCGATGACCGCGACCGCCTCGATGCCCTGGTGTCCTGTTTTCCCGCCGGCACGGTGTCTGGCGCGCCAAAGGTCCGCGCGATGCAGATCATCAAGGATCTCGAGCCGTCGGGTCGCGGGCTGTACGCCGGCGCGGTCGGCTACCTGGATTTCGCCGGCAATCTCGATTTCTGCATCGCGATCCGCACCGTGATCATGTCGAAGGGAAAGGCGTTCGTGCAGGCCGGCGCGGGGATCGTGATCGACTCGAATCCCGCGGCGGAGTTCGAGGAAACGCGCGACAAGGCGAAGGCCCTGCTCAGAGCCCTTCAGCTGGCGCAGGAAGGGCTCTGAGCAATTGCTGATTGCTGAAGGCTGATTGCTGATTTATTGCTGATTGCTGATGGTTCTGGTCATCGACAACTACGATTCGTTCACTTACAACCTCGTGCAGTATCTCGGCGAGCTGGGCGCCGAGGTCCAGGTGATGCGCAATGACGTGGTGACGGTGTCGGACGTGGCGAACGCGAAGGCCGATCGCATCGTGATCTCGCCGGGGCCGGGTCGGCCCGAACACGCCGGCGTGACGATGGATGTGATTCGCGCGCTCGGCGAGCGGACGCCGATCCTTGGCGTCTGCCTCGGGCACCAGGCGATCGGCGCGGTGTTTGGCGGCGACGTGGTCCGTGCCGGCGTACCGATGCACGGCAAGACGTCGACGATCGAGCACGACGGCCGCGGCGTCTTTCGCGGAATTGCCGGACCGTTTCAGGCGTCGCGCTACCACTCGCTCGTAGTGGCAGAGACGTCGTTACCGGCCGCGCTCGAAGTGACGGCGCGGACGCGCGAGGACGGCAACATCATGGGCCTGCGCCATCGCAGCTGGCCGGTGTACGGCGTGCAGTTTCACCCGGAGTCGATTCTGACGGGCGAGGGCAAGACGATCCTGGCGAATTTTCTCGGCGGGAACGTAGCGCGAAGCCTTTAGGCGAGCGATCGCTCGGCTGAAGCCTTCGCGCTCCATCGTTGATGACATGTTCACTGAACTGCTCGAAAAACTGACGCGGCACGAAGACCTCACGGCCGATGAGGCCGCCGCGGCGATGGCCGAAATCATGGAAGGCCGTGCCGCGCCGGCGCACATCGCCGGCCTTCTGGTCGGGCTCGCGATGAAAGGCGAACGCCCGATCGAAATCGTCGGCCTGGCGCGTACCATGCGCGCGCACGCCGTCCAGGTATCGCGGCGTTACGACGATGTGTTCGACACCTGCGGCACCGGGGGCGATCGCGCCGGCACGTTCAACATCTCATCGTGCGCCGCGCTCGTCGTCGCGGCCGCCGGCGTGCGGGTCGCGAAGCATGGCAATCGCTCCGCCTCGAGCCGTACCGGCGGTGCCGACGTCTACGAGGCGCTCGGCATCCGCGTCACCGCGCCGCCGCCAGTGGTCGAACGCTGCCTCGGCGAAGCGGGGATCGGGTTCTTTTTCGCGCCGACCTTTCATCCCTCGATGCGCCATGCCGCCGCGGTTCGCCGCGAGCTCGGCATTCGGACCGCATTCAACCTGCTCGGTCCGCTGACCAACCCGGCGGGCGCGATCCGGCAGCTCGTGGGTGTCCCGCGCCCGGAGTTCACCGAGTTGCTGGCGCGCGCCCTCGCACTGCTCGGCACCAAGCGCGCCTGGGTCGTGCACGGCGCCGACGGGATCGACGAGCTGACGACGACCGGCTATACGAAGATCTCCGAATGTCGCGACGGCGCGGTGAACACCTTCTATCTGCATCCCGCTGACGTCGGCCTGCCGAAAGCGCCGCTCGGCGCGCTGCAGGGCGGTGACGCACGCGAAAATGCCCGCGTGATCGAACGCGTCCTCGACGGGGAAAGCGGCGCGGCGCGGGACGTCGTGCTGTTGAACGCCGGGGCGGCGCTCTTCATCGCCGGCGCCGCGCGGTCGGTGCAGGACGGCATCGCGATGGCGTCGCGCGCCATCGACGAGGGCAGCGCGAAGCGCACGCTGGAGCGCCTCATCGCCCTCTCGAGCGCCGAGGAGCTCGCCTCGGGAGCGACCGCATGACAACGGCCGACCTGCTCGAGACCATCGTCGCGGCGACGCGCCGGATCGTGGAAGTGCGCGAGGCCGCCCAGCCGCTCGCGCAAATGGTCGAACGCGCCGAGACCCTGCCGTCGCGGCCGGGCCGGTTCTTCGGCGCGCTGTCGGTCGCCGACGAAATCAACGTGATTGCCGAGTGCAAGCGGCGGTCGCCGTCGAAAGGTGTCTTGAGGACCGAGTACGACCCGGTCGCGATCGCCACGGGATACGCCGATGCCGGCGCCGCGGCGATCTCGGTTCTCACCGAACCGACATTCTTCGACGGCGCGCTCGAGCACCTCGCCGCCGTTCGTGCGGCCGTCGACGTGCCGCTGCTGCGCAAGGACTTCATCGTCTCCGAATATCAGCTGCTCGAAGCCAAGCTCGCCGGCGCCGACGCGGTTCTACTGGTTGCCGCGGCGCTGCGGCCCGCGGAGCTCAAGGTGCTCCACGATCATGCGACGCGGCACGGCCTCGACGCACTCGTCGAGGTCCACGACCCGCGCGAGCTTGCGATCGCCGTCGACGCTGGCGCGCGGATTGTCGGCGTCAACAACCGCAACCTGCGCACCCTGCAGGTCGACGTGCACGCCTCGGAGGCCTTGATCGCGCAAATCCCCAAGGACGTCGTCGCCGTCAGCGAGAGCGGGCTGAAGAGCCCTGGCGATGTACTGCGGCTGCGCGCCCTCGGCTACCGCGCGTTTCTCATCGGCGAAACGTTCATGACCGCAACCGAGCCGGGAGCGGCGTTGCGGGCACTGCTCGCCGGCATCGGTGTTGCGGCGACCGGCCGCGAAACCGAGCGGGACGGGAAGCCAAAAGCGGCGACGGCATTGAAGGTCGTGCATTGATGTTCGTGAAGGTCTGCGGTGTAACGCGGCTCGACGATGCACATGCTGCGGTCGAGGCCGGCGCGAGCGCTGTGGGATTCGTGTTCTGGCCGCAGAGTCCGCGGTTCGTCGATCCGTACCGGGCGCGGGCGATTGCGGCGAAGCTGCCGCCATTTGTCACCGCGGTCGGCCTGTTCGTCGACCAGCCGATTGGCTACGTGAACGGCGTCGCCAGCCTCGTCCGCCTCGGCGCGGTTCAATTGCACGGCGACGAGACGCCTGAATTCGCGGCCTCGATTGCTGCACCCGTGATCAAGGCGCTTCCGGTCGAGCGCGCCGACGGCTGGCCCGGCGGCACGACGCTGCTGCTCGACGCCCACGACCCCGTGAAGCGCGGCGGAACGGGCCGCGTGATCGATTGGCGCGCAGCGGCGGCGGTTGCGGCACGTCGACGGGTGCTACTCGCCGGCGGGCTGACACCAGAGAATATTGCCGACGCGATTGCACGCGTCCGGCCGTTCGGCGTCGACGTCTCGTCGGGCGTAGAACGTGCGCCCGGCATCAAGGACCACGCGCGGATCCGCGCGCTTTTCGAGGCCATTCATGGCACCAGTCATGTCACGACGCGATCCTGACGCGCGCGGGTATTTCGGTAAATTCGGCGGCCGCTACGTGCCTGAGACGCTCGTCGCGCCAGTGGAAGAGCTCGAACGCGCCTATTACGCCGCCCGGGACGACGCGGCGTTTCAAGCGGAACTCGATCGGCTGCTGGAGCATTACGTCGGCCGGCCGACGCCGACGTCCGAGGCGCAGCGGCTCACCGAGGCATCTGGAGGCGCACGCATTTTCCTGAAGCGTGAAGATCTCACGCATACCGGCGCCCACAAGATCAACAACGCGCTCGGCCAGGCGCTGCTCGCCGTCCGCATGGGCAAGCGCCGCATCGTCGCCGAGACCGGCGCGGGCCAGCACGGCGTCGCCACCGCAACGGCCTGCGCGCTGCTCGGCCTCGAGTGCCACGTCTACATGGGCGCCGAGGATATGGATCGCCAGGCGCTGAACGTGTTCCGGATGCGGTTGCTCGGTGGGGAAGTGATTCGCGTCGACGCCGGAAGCAAGACGCTCAAGGACGCGATCAACGAGGCGATGCGCGACTGGGTCAGCAACGTCGCTGACACATATTACCTGCTTGGCTCGGTGCTCGGGCCGCATCCCTATCCGTTGATGGTCCGCGAATTCCAGTCGGTCATCGGCCGCGAGGCGCGCGAACAGTTCCGCGAGCTGGCTGGCGGACTGCCGACGGCGGTGGTCGCCTGTGTCGGCGGCGGCAGCAATGCAATGGGCATCTTCGACGGCTTCATCGACGATAGCGGCGTGCGCCTGATTGGCGTCGAGGCCGGCGGCGAAAAGATCGCCCGCGGCCGCCACGCGGCGCGATTCGCCGGCGGCAGCGCCGGCGTGCTGCAGGGCACGCGCACCTACGTGCTGCAGGACGACGACGGCAACATCGAGTCGACGCATTCGATTTCCGCGGGGCTCGATTACGCCGCAATCGGTCCGGAGCACGCGTGGCTTCGCGACCTCGGCCGCGCCGAGTACGCTTATGTGACCGATGCCGAAGCGCTCGACGCGTTCCGCCAGCTGGCGCGGCTCGAGGGGATCCTGCCGGCGCTCGAGTCGTCGCATGCGATCGCGTATGCGCAGCGGCTGGCGCGCGAACTGGGCCGGTCGGCGACGATTCTGGTGAACCTGTCGGGCCGCGGCGACAAGGACGTGCACACGGTCGAAAAGAATTGCTGATGAGTAGGAAACTGCTATGAGCCGCATCGCTGATGCGTTCGCGCGGATTCGTTCCGAAGGACGGCCTGGCCTGGTGACGTATACGACCGCAGGCGATCCCGATCTGACGCGGTCGGCCGAGATTCTCAGGGCGCTCGATCGTGCCGGCGCGGACGTGCTCGAAGTCGGCATCCCGTTCTCGGATCCGCTCGCCGACGGGCCGGTGATCCAGCGCGCCACTGAGCGTGCATTGGCCGCTGGCGGCAACCTGCGGTCGGCGCTGCGGATGATTGGCGAGCTCCGCCGGGACATCACCGCGCCGATCGTCGTCTTCAGCTACGCGAACCCGCTGCTGCGCTGCGGTGTCGGCGAGTTCGCACGCCGCGCCGCCGATGCCGGCGTCGACGGCGTGCTCGCGCTCGACCTGCCGATCGAAGAAGCGGAGGAAGTTCACGGGACGCTCGCCAGTGCAGGCATCGACATGATCTTCCTGCTCAGCCCGACGACGACCGACGCGCGGATCAAGCGCGCCGCGGAGCTCGGGTCGGGATTTCTCTACGGCATTTCGCGGCTCGGCGTCACCGGCGCGCGCGCCCAGGTCTCGGCGTCGGCCGGCGAGATGGTGCGGCGGATCCGCCCGCACACCGCGCTGCCGATCGCGCTCGGCTTTGGCGTGTCGCGCCCCGAACACGTCGCCGAGATCGGCGTCTACGCCGATGCGGCGGTCGTCGGCAGCGCGCTGGTCTCGGTGATCGCGAAGGAAAGCGCGACGACGGAGCTGATTCCGCGCGTCGAAGAGTACGTGCGATGGTTGAAGAGCTATGCCCACGCTTGACGACTTGCGCGACAACATCGATCGCGTCGACGAGGTACTGGTGCGGCTGCTGAACGAACGCGCCCGCGTCGCCTGCGAGATCGGCCGGATGAAAAAGGACCTCGGCATGGAGGTCTACCAGCCGGAGCGGGAAAAGCAGGTGCTCGCGCACGTGCGCGGCATCGCCGCCGAGGGCCCCCTCGGCGCCGACGCGATCGCCCGGCTGTTCGAGCGAATCATCGACGAGGCGCGCCGCCTCGAGCGGCGCGTCATTCACGGCGAAGAGCTGGGGATTGGGGATTAGGGATTGGGGATTGGGGTGGTTGGTGTATGGGGGAACGGTGAAATGAAGCTTCACCACCCGCCACTCAGCAATCCCCCCAATCCCTAGTCCCCAACCCCCAATCCCCGACAGGGAGACAGCGATGGTCGTAGTGATGGAAGAGCGGGCCACCGAGGCGCAGATCGAGCAAGTCGTCAAGCGGCTCGTCGAGATGGGCATGGACGTGCACCGATCGACCGGCGTCACGCGGACGGTGCTGGGCGCCGTCGGCTCGGGCCATCCCGACGCCGGGCTGATCGAGATGCTCGACGGCGTCCACGAGGTGATCCGCATCTCGTCGCCGTATAAGCTCGCCAGCCGCACCTTCAAGCAGGAGCCGACGGTGATCACCGTCGGCGACGTGCGAATAGGCGGCGATGAAGTGATCGTCATGGCCGGGCCGTGCTCGGCCGAGAGCGAGCCGCAGGTCCGCGCCGCGGCGGCGGCGGTGCGCCGCGCCGGCGCGAAGATTTTCCGCGGCGGCGCGTTCAAGCCGCGCAGCTCGCCGTACAGCTTCCAGGGCCTGGGCGAGGACGGTCTTCGCATGCTGCGGGATGCGGCCCGTGCCGAGAACCTGTTGCTCGTCACCGAGGTGATGGACCTCAGCCAGATTCCCTTGATCGACAAGTACGCCGACATCTTCCAGGTTGGCGCGCGCAACATGCAGAACTTCACCCTGCTGCGCGAGCTCGGTCACACGCGCAAGCCAGTCCTGCTCAAGCGCGGCATCTCGGCAACGATCGAGGAGTGGCTGCTGTCGGCGGAGTACGTGCTGAGCGGCGGCAACGGCGACGTGATCCTGTGCGAACGCGGCATCCGCACGTTCGAGACCGCGACCCGCAACACGTTCGACATCTCGGCGATTCCGGTGGTGAAGAAGCTGAGCCACCTGCCGATCATCGCCGACCCGAGCCACGGCGCGGGCCGCCGCGACATGGTCGCGCCGATGGCGCGCGCCGCGGTCGCCGCCGGCGCCGACGGCCTGATCATCGAAGTCCATTGCGATCCGGATCATGCGCTGAGCGACGGCGCGCAGTCGATGTTCCCGGCGCAGTTCGATCGCTTGATGGCGGAATTGCGCATCATCGCGCCGGCGATCGGACGCTCGATTTGCCTCGAAACCGTCGCTCGCCGCGGTTGGGGAGCGTAGGAATTAGGAATTTGGAATGTGGAATGTGGAATTCGTGAATGCCTAAAGAGCTTCCGGTGATCCAACCGGGCCAGCGGCCGGCAACGCGGACACCGATCTTCGAGCGAATCGGCATCGTCGGCCTCGGTCTGATCGGCGGCTCGATCGCCCTGAAGTCGCGCGAACTGTGGCCGACGTCGCTGGTGATCGCGGTCGACAACAAGGACGTCCTCGAGACGGCGATGCGGCTGCACGCGATCGACGTCGCCGCCGACGACCTGGTCGTCCTCGCCGAGGCCGACATCATCATCCTCGCCGCGCCGGTGAAGCAGAACGTCGCGATCCTCGCGGAGCTCGACGAGCACGTGCGGCAGCCGGCCGTCATCACCGACACTGGCAGCACGAAGCGCGAAATCGTCGCAGCGGCCGCCGGGCTTCCGCCGCGATTCACGTTCGTCGGCGGCCATCCGCTCGCCGGCGCCGCGCAGGGCGGTCTCGATCACGCGCGGCCGGATCTTTTTGCCGGGAGGCCGTGGCTGCTGACCCCGGCCACTGGCGCGCGAGCCGACGGAGCGCAAGCCTTTTCCGCTTCCGCTCGCGAAGAGCGCGAGCGAGCGACGGCGGACCCGCCGAAGCGCCCTTGGCGCGAAAGCGGGCAGGCGAGCGATGCCGTCGACAAGCTGTCCGCGTTCATCCAGGCCCTCGGCGCCGAGCCACGGATCGTCCTGCCGGACGCGCACGATCGGCTGCTCGCGTTCCTCAGCCACCTGCCGCAGTTGACCGCGAGCGCGTTGATGCAGGTGGTCGGCGACGCCGTCGGCCACGATGGCCTTGCACTCGCCGGCCGCGGGCTCGCCGACACGACCCGCCTCGCGTCGAGCCCGGCCGACATCTGGCGCGATATTGCGGCGAGCAACGCCGACCAGATCGGGCCGGCGCTCGATGCGCTGATTGGAGTGCTGCAGGATCTTCGCGCCGACTTGGCCGATGGCGATCGGCTCGAAGAAGTCTTCACCGACGCCGCCCGCTGGCGCGCGGCGCTGAAACGGTAGCGCGACCGCGTTATTCGTCGCGCAACGCGACCATCGGATCGACAGCCGCGGCGCGGCGCGCCGGGAGGTAACCGGCAACGGTGGCGACTGCAATCATCAGCGCCGTCGCAATCGCGATCGTCAGCAGGTCGGTGGCGGCGAGGCCGAAGAGCAGCGTGCTCACCAGCCGTCCGGCGGCGAATGCCGCCGCAACGCCGATCGCGATTCCCGCCGCGACCATCGTCATCGATTCCCTCATCACCATCGCCACGACGTCGCGGTGGCGGGCGCCGAGCGCCATTCGCACGCCGATCTCGTTGGTCCGCCGCGCGACGTTGTAGGACATCAAGCCGAACAGTCCGATCGAGGCCAGCGCTACGGCGAGAACCCCGAACAGCAGGTTCGCCTGCGCGAACAGTTTCTCTTGTGCGATCCGCCCTTCCAGCTGTTCGGCCTGCGTCGTCAGGCTCACGATCGGCAGGTTCGGGTCGGTCTGCCGGACCGTTTCGCGCACGGTGTTGACCAGCGCCGCCGGCTCCGCAGCTGTCCGGACCTCGAACGAGACGCTTGGACAGCAGCGCTGCCGCAACGGAAAGTAGAGCGTCGGCGGCGCGTCATCGCGCACGCTGTTATATCGCACGTCGCTGACGATGCCGACGATCTCGGTCTGCACGCGGTTCTCGATCAGGTTGCCGAACCGCTTCCCAATCGGGTTCTCATTCGGTGCAAAGTACTTGCGCACCGCTGCCTCGTTGACGATCGCGACGCGCGGTGCCCTGTCGTCGTCACGATCGGTGAAGGCGCGGCCGCGCCGTAGCCGGATGCCCAGCGTGTCGAAAAAACTTGGCGACACGGTCATCTGGTGCAGGTTGTTACCCGACCGGCGCGTCGATTCACCGGCTCGCGGCGCCGCGTCGCTGTAAACGTGTCCTTCGATGAAGATGTCGGTGCCGCTCACTCCGCCGCTCAACAGCGCCGGCTGCGAGAAGCCGACGCCCCGCACACCAGGCAGCGCAGCGAGCCGCGCCTGCAGTTCGTCATACAGCGACGCCATGCGCGTTTTGTCGTAGCCTGACAGCGCCGGCGAGACCCGGAACAGCATCAAATTCATCGTGTCGAAACCGACGTCGACCCGCCGGAGATTGCGGAGCGTGTTCAGGAACAGGCCGGCGCCGACCAGCAGCACGAGCGACATCGCCACCTGCGCGACGAGCAGGCCCTTCGACAATCGTGTTCGGACACCGATCGATCCACGGCTGCCGTCCTTGAGCGCAGAGTTCAGATCGAACCGCGTCGCGCGCAGCGCTGGTGCGATCCCGAACAGCATCCCGGTCGCGAAGGTGAGCGCGGCGACAAAGCCGAACAGCCGCCAGTCGACGGGCGCAGGTGCGATCGACAGCGGCAGCAGTTGACGGCTCCAGTAGCCGACGACCGCTCCGGCGATACCGCCGACGGCGGCGAGGACGACGCTCTCGGTCAGCAACTGGCGAACGAGCCGCCACCGCGATGCGCCGAGCGAGAGGCGCAGCGAAATTTCCTTGCTGCGCGCGGTCGCGCGCGACAGCAGCAGGTTGGCCACGTTCGCGCAGACGATCAGCAGCAGGACGGCAACGACGACGCTGAGCACCGTCACCGACTGCAGATCGCGCGCTCCGGCGTCGTAGATGCCGCGGCGCGCCGATTCGACGTGCAGGGTTGGCACGGCAGTCCGATCCCGGTTCCGCGAAATGGCGCGATCGGCGTCGCTCAGCGACGCGAAGTACGACGCCCAGGCCGCGCGCGCCGTCTGCTGGAACAGGCCGTCGAGGCTGCCGGCCACCTGCGGCATCGTCAGGCCCGGCTTCAGTCGGCCGACGACCTGCAGCCACCACGAGGTGCCGAGCGTGAGACGCCCGGAAGTGTCGAGCCGTGCATCGAGCGCGACTGGCACGGTCAGATCCGGTCCCTTGCCCAACGCCTGCTGGATTCCGGTGAACGACGCAGGCGTCACGCCGACGATGGTCAACGGCACGTCGCCGACACGGATCACGGTGCCGAGCACGTTGGCGCTGCCGCCGAAGCGGCGCTTCCAGAAGCCCTCGCTGATCACGCCAACGGCCGGCGCGTCGCGTCTGTCGTCGCCTGGACCGAGCGTGCGTCCGAGGAGCGCCGGGACGCCAAGCACCTGGTAGAAGTTGCCGGACGCGAGAAAGCCGCTGACGATCTCGCCGCGGCCGTCGATCACCGCCAGGGTCTGCCCGTTCGGTGCGCCCGCCGCGAGATCGACGAGCGTCGATCGGCTGTTCTCGCGCAGCGTCCGATACATCGGGTAGGAGAACGTTGCGCGGATTTCACGGCCCGCGTCGTCTCTCCCAGACAACCCGTAGTCGCTGAAGTCGTTGCCCATGTCGTTCTTGCCGGCATATTTGAGACGCACCAGCGAGTCGGGATCGGTAACGCCGATTGTTTTGAACAGGAGACCGTTGACGGCGCTGAACAGCGCGGTATTGGCGCCGATACCGAGCGCGATCGTCAGGACGACGACCAGCGTCCAGGCCTGGTTCTGGACGAGCATCCGAACCGAGTACCGCAGATCCTGGAGCATCCGAGTCTCCCGCGTGTGGACCGGGCACGCTGAAAGCGTGGCCCTACGGCCAGGAACTCCTGAACGCTACTTCGTTTCGACCGGCACGAGCGTGACGACGGTCATCCGCTCGGAGGGGAAATACTTCTTGAAGGTCTCCTGCAAGACCTGCGGCGTCACGGCGTCGATGCGCTTGGGGCGGGTGAGAATCTCGCCGGGATCGCGGTTGTAGGTCTGGACAGTTTGCAGCCGGCCGAGCCAGTAACCGTTGTCGCGCAGCGCCGTCTCGTAGCCGCGGCGCGCCGACTCCTTGGCGCGGTTGGTGAGATCGACCGATGGTCCCTCCTTCTGCAGCCGCGCGATCTCCTGGAGCGCGCGATCGATCATCGTGTCGAGATTCTTGGGGTCGGCGCCGAAGCGAATCTGAATGTGGCCGGCGCCTTTCTGCGGCAGCGGTTGCGAGAGGCTGACGCTGACAGTGTAGGTCTGGCCAAGCTCCTCCCGCAGGATGTCGCGCAGCGCGATGTCGAGCACGGTGTTCGCGGCGATCACGTATTCCTGCTCCTGCGGATCGATCGACGGATCGGCAAAGAAACTGACCACCGACTGGCCGCGCGGTTCCTGGCCCGCCACCACCGTGGCTTTCTCGTTCGCCTGGGGAAAATGCAGCGCGACGTCCTTGAACGTCGAAGTATTCTGTCCTGTCGAAGGGAGTGCGCCGACGTACTCGGCGAGCAGCGGAATGGCCTCGTCGACCGTGAACGCGCCGACCATGAAGAAGGTGAAGTCGGCGGCGTTGGCGAACCGGGCGCGATAGAACGCAATCATCTTGTCACGGTCGAGCGACGCGACCCGCTCCGGGGTGAGCGGCTGCGCCGTGTAGTGGTTCGACGTGTTCACCTGCGACAGCTTCTCGCCGAAGATCTGCCGCGGCTCGCGACCCCGGTTCGCAACCGCGGCATCGAGCTGTTTCTTCATCAGCGCGAACGCTTCCGGATCGTTGCCGGGCGCGGTCACGTCCTGGTAGAGCAGCTGCAGTGCGGTCTCGAGTTGCGCCGGCGGGGCGCTGCCGGAGACACCGTGCGACGACAGCGCGATGAACGGCCGCGCCACCACCAGCTTGCCGGTGAGCACTTTCTGCAGATCGGTCGCCTTCAACCCGCCGACGCCGGATTCGCTGACCAGCGACGTCGCCATCGACGCATCGAGAAACTCTTCCGGGGACGCCAGCGACGCGCCGCCCATCGCGTTCAGCGTGAAGAGAATCTGATCGTTCTTGAAGTCGGTCGGCTTCAGCCAGGCCTCGACACCGTTGGCAAAGCGAACGATCGTGACGCCGATGTCCTCGAGCGTGCGCCGCGACGCCACCGACCCGCCGCTCGGCGGGTTTTCCATCAGCGCGCGGGTCGTCGCGGTCTCGGTCCACGGCGTCACCCGGGTCGCCGACGCGGCGGCAATCGCCGCCTGCAACTCCGCTTCGGTCGGCACCTTGACGCCGTTTTTCTGCGGCATCGTCGCCAGGATCACACGGCTGTCGTCTTTGAGCAGCGCGCGCGCGAGGTTCGAGGTGTCCGCGTCGGTGATCGTCGGCAGCAGCTGCTGCACGAGTTTGTACTCGTATTCGATGCCCGGGCTCGGTTCGTCGTTGAGGAAATAGCTGACGTACTCCTGTGCGAACGAGCCGCTCTCGGTTTTCTCGCGGTCGGTGTAGGCGTGCTCGTAGAACGCTTTCATCCACGCCTTGGCGCGATCGATCTCAGCGGCGCCGAAACCGAATTCGCGAACGCGATTGGCTTCCGTCGTGAGCACCGCGGCGCCGTCTTCGAGCTTGCCGTCCTGAACCCGTGCCTCCATGTCGAAGGTCGCGACGTCACGGCTCAGTGCGCTGTTGCCGGCGCCGGCGCTCAAGAATTTCGCGTCGGGCTTCCGCTCGAGATCGCTGAACCGCTCGTCCATGATGTGGTCGATGATGCGTGCCACCAGGTCGCGGCGGTAGTCGCCGACCTTCTGCTCACCTTCGCGGGCGCGCTTGCGGACGATCTCAACAGTCGATCGCGTCACTTCCGGGTCGGCGACAATGCTGACGAGCGGCTGCTGATGCAGCGGCACCGTGCGGTCGGGCGGCTGCGCCGCCGGGGCGCGTGCGGTGAGCGGCGAGAAGGCTGCCTTGATCGTCTGTTCTATTTGCGGCGTCTCGACGTCGCCTACGGCGACTACGGCAATGCGATCGGGGCGGTACCACGTGTCGTAGAACGCCCGCAGCCGTTCGGCCGGTGCGTTGCGGATGATGTCGGGCTTGCCGATCGGCAGCCGTTCGGCATAGCGCGACTGGTAGAACAACACCGGCAACTGCTTGTCGCGAATGCGCGACCCGGCGCCGAGGCCGCCGCGCCATTCCTCGACGACCACGCCACGTTCTTTGTCGATTTCTTCTTTCGTCAGAGCGAGGCCGCCGGCGAAGTCGGCGAGCGCCGTCACCGCCTTCTGCACGACCTCCTGGTTGTCGCTCGGGACGTCGAGCATGTAGACGGTTTCGTCGAAGCTCGTATAGGCATTGACGTGCGGGCCGAGCCGCGCGCCGATCGATTCGAAGTACGACACGAGCTCGCCGGGCTTGAAATGGGCGCTGCCGTTGAACGCCATGTGCTCGATCAGGTGGGCAAGCCCTTGCTGATCGTCGGCTTCGAAGAGCGATCCGGCCTTGACGGCGAGCCGAAGCGACAGGCGCTTCGCGGGCCGGCTGTTCTGGCGGATGAAATACTTCAACCCGTTGGGCAGCGTCGCCGTTCTGACCGCGCTGTCGAACGGGATCGTCTGCTGCAGATCGACGGTCTGCGCGACGAGGCCGGCGACCGCGAGCAGCGTGACGGAACAGAGAACAACGAGGTGCTTCTTCATATTTATTGATCGGTCGTCTTTTTGTCCGCCGGCGTCTCCGCGTCCTTACGCTCCGGCGCCTTCCAGTCGATGCCGCGGGCGTATTTCATCAGCCACGCGATCTCTTCGCCGTCGCGGATTCGGATGTGGTGGGGTTCGCGGAAGCCATGCGGCTCACGCGGGAAGCGAATGAAGCGTGACGGCACGCCGCGATCCTTCAGGCCCTGGTAGTACATCATGCTCTGACCGATGGTGTCGGTGGTGTCGCGTTCGCCGTGGAGCAGGAGCGTCGGCGTCGTCACGCTCGCGATGTGCGTGTACGACGACTGGCGGCGGTAGTTGTCGGCGCTTTCCCACGGCGTCCCGCCGATGTACCAAAGTCGGACGTCGTGGTTGAACCCCATCGCATATTCAGACGTCCAATCGGCGACCATGGCTCCAAGCGACGCTGCCTTGAACCTCGTCGTCTGCGTGAGCGTCCAGCCGCCGAGGATGCCGCCGTAGCTCCAGCCGCGAATCGCCAAATGATCGGGATCGGCGATGCCGTCGGCGATGAGCTTGTCGACTCCGGCCATCAGATCCTGATAGTCGCCGCCGCCGATGTCCTTCATGTTGCCGCGCAGCAGCGCGTCGCCATAACTGGCGCTGCCGCGCACGTTCGGCTCGAGCATCGCCCAGCCGAGCCCGGTGTAGACGTGGTTGATGGCGCGGAACGACACGTCCCACGCGCCGGCCGGTCCGCCGTGCACGGACAGGATGAGCGGCAGCCGCGTCCCCGGCTGGTAGTCGGCCGGCAGCCACAGCATGCCCTCGACATCGAGCCCGTCCTTGCTCTTCCACGTGACCGCCTTGAACTGCGAGAGCGCGAACTCGCCGACCTTTGGATTCGCGTGGGTGATCGCGGTCGTCTTGCCGGCGGTGAGATCGATTACCTGGATGTCGCCCGGCGTCGTGGGCGTCGAGACGACGGCGACGCCGCGCTTGCCGTCAGCCGACACCGACTCCATGCGTCCGGACCAATCGCCGCCAGCGATCGGCGTGACGGCGCCGGTGGCGACGTTGACGCGCTGCACGGTACCACGCGCGCGGACGTGCGCGCCGAACACGATCGATTGGCCGTCAGGTGTCCAGCTGTACTGCGCGATGTCGCCGTTGAAGGTGCCGGTGAGCTTGCGCGGCTCGCCGCCCTCCGCCGGCATCACCCACAGCTTGTCCTCGAAAAGATCCCAGTTGCTATTGGTCGGCGCCAGGTACGACAGCATCTTGCCTTCGGGCGACCACTGGACGTTCATCTCGGGCGCATCGTTCTTCGTCAGGGTCCTGATCGCGCCGCTGTCGGCGTCGACGGTCGCCACTTCGGTGTGGTACTGCCCGTTGCGCGTGTTCTCGCGGCGGTAGGTGATCGCGATCCGCTGGTTATCCGGCGAGAGGCGGAAGCCGGCGATCAGCAGATGCTCGTCGTGAGTGATGGTGCGCTCGGCTTTATCGTTGACGGTAATCCGCCACAGCTCATTGAAGTCGCCGCGCTCCTGGCCGTTCGCCGCTTCGTCGACGAAGATCGCATCGTCGCCGGATTTCTCGCTCGTCTTCACCGATTCGGGCTTGGCATGTTCGGCGAGGAACACGATTGCGGCGCTGTCTTTCGTCCACTCGAAGGACTTGATCGTGCCTTTGTGATCGGTGAGCTTCGTCGCTTCGCCGCCGTCGACGGGAATGAGGTAGATCTGCGGGTCGGCGTCGGCACCAGGGGCGTCGCGGCCGCCGCTGGCGGCGTCACGCGTGGACAGGAACGCGACCGAACGGCTATCGGGTGCCCACGCGGCCGCACGATCCTTTTCGTTGGCGAGGAACCGCCGTGCGTTGCCGCCCTCGGTGTCGGCGATCCAGATCGAGGTGACCCGTTTGTTGTCCTTCCACTTGCCGAGCTCCGAGACGGTGTAGAGCACGCGGCGGCCATCGGGCGAGATCCGCGGCGACGACAGCTGCACGAGATCGATCGCGTCGTCGATCGTCATCGCGCGCTTCGATTGCGCGGTCGGTGATGAACTCGCGACCGCGAGCAGCAGCCACGAGGACGCCATGACACGAAGCCAGGTTGAAGATGAACTGTCACGAGATCTCGAGCGCATGCAGCCTCCGGCGTCGCGAGATCGTAGCACTATAATTTCTGCATGGACAAAGACTTCGAGGTAGTGATTCTCAGCGCCTGCCGTACGCCGATCGGTGCGTTCGGCGGCGCATTCAAGGACGTCAGCGCCGTCGATCTGGGTGCGGTGGTGATTCGAGAAGCGATCGCGCGCGCCGGTGTGAAGCCGGCTGATGTGGGCGACGTTGTGATGGGCTGCGTGCTCCAGGCCGGCGCCGGCATGAACGTCGCGCGCCAGGCGGGGTTGAAGGCCGGCGTTCCGGTCGAGGTGCCTGGCGAGACGGTGAACCGGGTGTGCGGATCCGGGATGCAGGCGGTGGTGCACGCCGTCGAGGCAATTCGCGTCGGTTACGTCGACACGATGATCGGGGGCGGCACCGAATCGATGTCGAATGCGCCGTACCTGTTGAAGGGCGCACGCTGGGGCTACCGCATGGGCAATGCCGAGGCAGTCGATTCGATGCTGCTCGAGGGCCTGACCTGCGCGATGGGCGGCTGCCACATGGGCATTACCGCGGAGGAGATCGCGACCCGCTACAAGGTGTCGCGCGCCGATCAGGATGCGTTCGCCGCGGGGAGTCAGGACCGCGCCGTCCGCGCCATCGCCGAAGGCCGATTCAAAGACGAGATCGTACCGGTGCCGGTGCCGCAGCGGAAAGGGGAGCCGGTCAATGTCGACACCGACGAGTACCCGCGCGCCGGCACGACCGTGGACAAGCTCGCGGCGTTGAAGCCGGCCTTCAAGAAAGACGGGTCGGTTACTGCTGGCAATGCCTCCGGCATCAATGACGGCGCGTCGGCGCTCGTCGTCACGACGCTGCGCAAGGCGCAGGATCTCGGGCGCAAGCCGCTGGCGCGGATTCTGTCGTATGTATCCACCGGCGTCGACCCGATGATCATGGGGATGGGCCCGGTGCCGGCGATTCGCAAGGTGCTCGAGCGCGCCGGGCTGAAGATGGACGATGTCGATCTGTTCGAATTGAACGAAGCCTTTGCGGCGCAATCGCTGGCGGTGGTGCGCGAGCTGAAGATCGATCCGGCGAGAGTCAACGTCCACGGCGGGGCGATCGCGCTCGGCCATCCCATCGGCGCCAGCGGCGCACGCGTGTTGACGACGCTCGCCTATGCGCTGCGGGCCCAGAACAAGAAGTACGGTGTCGCGTCGCTGTGCATCGGCGGCGGGATGGGGATCGCGATGGCGATTCAGAATCTGGATGCTGGCAATTAAGAATTGGGAATTAAGAATTAAGAATTCGTGATCACATTTTCGAGCGCCGTCGTCGACGCCGTCGTCGCCCATGCGCGCGAGGCGGCGCCGGCCGAATGCTGCGGGTTGCTGCTCGGCACTGGAAACACAGTGGTGGCAGCGGCGCGGACGCGGAACATCGCTACCGACCCGACGCGGCGGTTCGAGATCGATCCGCAGAATCACATCGATGTGCGCCGGGACGCGCGAGGCCGCGGCCTCGCCGTGCTCGGCTTCTACCATTCGCACCCGCGGTCGCCAGCCGTGCCTTCGCCGACCGACCTCGCTGAGGCGAGCTATCCGGATCACCTGTATTTAATCGTCAGCCTGGCCGCGGCAGGCCCTGATGTTGGGCTGTTCCGCCTCGAAGACGGGAACTTTCGCGCGACAGGCTTCGTCACAGTCGGCTGATGATACGGTCGCGGATCGTGGCCGCCGGCGTGTGCCTGGGTGTACTCGCGCCGTTCGCCGCGTCCGCGCAGGACCCGCCGCCCCCGACCGTCCGGTCGATTGTCATCACCGGCGCCAAAGAAATCGCTGAACCGACGATCCGTGCGGAACTGCACGTTCGCGCCGGCGATCCGCTGGTGACGACGCCCGCCGAGATCAGCCGCGCCGTTGAAGCGCTCTACCGGCGCGAAGACTTCACCTTTGCCCGGGTGACGACGACTTTCGACGAGGCGGACGGCGCGCTCGCCGTCGCGATCGACGAGGGGAAGATCGATGGGGTCGAATTCCAGGGCGTCGACGAACACCTGGCCCGTTCATTCGCCGACGATTTTGCGCTGCGCGCTGGCGACGTCTTCAACCGGAAGCGCGCCACGCAGGCGCTCGACGTGCTGCTGCAGCAGACGCGTGGCGCGGTCACGCCCGGCCGTCTGTCGTCCCATTCGATCACCTCGACGGACGATCTCTCACGCCGGCGCGGCACCTTCGATTTGATCGACCGCGACGGCCGGCGGATGCTTATCGTCGGGCTCCGCGAACCGCTCGGACGATTCCACGTCGTGCCGTTTGGCGAGCGCGAAGACTGGTTCACCCCCGTCGACGGATTCGTCCCGTCGCTCGACATGGGGATCGCCGTCTTCGATCACATCTCGTTCAACCACACCTTCATCTTCGGCCACGCGGCGTACAAGTTCGCCGCCGAACGCGCCGGCTACGCGCTCGGGATCGAGCGGCCGCTGTTCGGGCGGCGGAAGCTGTATGTCGGCGCCGAACTGCACGATTTGACCGCGACCGACGACCGCTGGCAGGTCTCGACGCTCGAGGCGACGGTTGCCGCCGCGGCCGTCCGCGACACGTTTCGCGACTACTACCGGCGCGTCGGCGCACAGCTCAACGCCGCCGTGCGCCTCCATTCGAATCTCGAAGTGATCGCCGTCTGGCGGAGCGAACGCCACGAGGCGCTGGCGACGACAAGCGATTTCAGCGTGTGGAACGGCGACGAACCGTTTCCGCCGAATTTCGTCGCCGCACCGGGTCAATTGAACGCGTTGATCATCGGCGCCTCGGCGAACGGGCGCGGCTTCGATCGCGAGTCGCTGGAAGCGTCGTACCTGCGCCACCAGATGGAGGATCCGTTCGGCCGCCGGCTGACGCAGCTCGAAGGCGGCCGCAATCCGCAGCCGCAGTGGCGCGTCGACTGGTCGTCCGAGCTGTCCTCCCCGGGCGCGTTCTCGAGCGACTTCGACTTTCGCCGTCACATCGTCACCGGGCGTGCGCTGATCGGGGCCGGCGAATTCCAGACATTCGGCGCGCGCGCGACCGGCGGATGGTCCGACGGCGTGCTGCCGCCGCAGCGGCTGTTCTCGGTCGGCGGCATCGGGTCGGTCCACGGCTACGACTTCAAGGAGCAGGCCGGCAACTCGATGGCGCTGCTGAACCTCGAGTACGAGATCGGCTGGCGCAACGGTTTGAAGGGCGCCGCCTTCTTCGATCTTGGCCGCGCCGCGCCGGCCGGCGTCGACGCGCCGTGGTTGAAAGGCGTGGGGTGGGGCGTCGGGGTCGGCGATATGCGTGTCGACTTCGGCTACCGGCTCGACGACGTGCCCAGTTCGCTGCAGGTCCTGTTCCGGTTCAGCCGCACCTTCTGATGTGCATCACCAGTACACCGTAGCGCAGCCCTTCAGGGCTGCACCTGCGCGCGGCCGCAGGCGTGCCCGCCTTCGCGCTTTGCGCTTCGGACGGGTCCGCCATAGCTCCGCTTGCAATGGAGCGGAGCGGAGGCGGAAAGGCCTGCGCTACGGGATAGTGCGATCGAGTTTTGTCCTGCTGCTCGGGCTTGCCTGGACCTCATCACCGGCATCCGCGCTGGAAGTCGAGGTGAAGGCCGTCCGCACGCCCGCCGGCGCGGTGACTGCCATCGTCGAACTCCGCGACGTCATCCCCGATCGATTCAAGAAAACGATTGACGAGGGCGGAGTGTTGCACCTCCGCGTCCAGGCCGAACTGTGGGAGGCGCGCCCCGTCTGGGATCGGCTGGTCTTTCCTGCAATCGTCCGGGTCTTTCGCTTCACGCGGGGCGCCGGCCGCAATCTTTCGATTGTCGATCCCAACGGCATCGTCACGACGCCGCAGGATGCGCCGCGCGCGATGCCGATCGACGTGGCGCTCGGCGATCCGTCGCGGGTGAGCGCGTCAGCGCGCTACTACGTCCACGTCATCGCCACGCTCGGCACGCTCGCCGAACGCGAGGTGGACGACGTCGGCGACGCGGTGTTCGGCAAGCCGTCAGACTCGAACAGCCTGGGTTCGCTCGGCCGGCTCGTGTTTCGCACCGTGCTGCAGATCAGCGACTACCTGCAGAGCGTCAGCGCCGAAACGAGGAGCCGGAAGATCGCCGGCAGCGACCTCATTCATCCCTGAGCGCGAGCAGCGGATCGACGCGGCTGGCGCGCAGCGCCGGGACCAGGCTCGCCGCCGCCGCGATCGCCGCAAGCAGCGCTGAGGCGCCGGCAAACGTCACCACGTCGGCAGCACCGATCCCGAAGAGCAGCGTCGACATCAGCCTGGCGACGGCGAACGCCAGCGCCAAACCGATCGCCATGCCGATTGCCGTGAGCCGCAGCCCGTGTCCGAGGATGTCGCCGACGACGTCGCGCGCCGTCGCGCCGAGCGCGATGCGAACGCCGATCTCGCGGCGCCGCTGCGCGACGATGAACGCCAGCACGCCGTAGAGTCCGATCGCCGCGAGCGCGAGGGCGATCGCGCCAAACGCGGTCAACAAGGTGACGCTGAAACGCTGTCGCGACAGCGATCGCGACAACTGCTGGTCCATCGATCGGATCGCGCCGACCGGCTGTTCCTTGTCGACGACGGCGATGGCGTTTCGCACGGCGGCCTCCATGCCGGCGGCTGCAGCCGGCGAGCCGTAGCTGGTTGCGGCCTTCATCCGCAGGACGAAGGTCATCGAAGGCCACGGATCCTGGCGGTACGGCACGTAGAGCGTCGGCTGGGTCTCGGCAGCGAGGGACGCGTGGTGCACGTCGCCGACGACCCCGACAACCGTGATCGGCTTGTCCGGATCGATCGCGATCCGGTGACCGATCGGATCGGCGCCCGGCCACAGCCGCTGCGCCATCGAGGTGCTGACCACGCCAACCCGCGCGCGATCCTCCCGATCGTCGTCGCGGAA
>Ga0075425_100000162_pt1 | contig 58531 bp, 49 predicted proteins | sample SoiMethybrSBSTD4_FD_75300 | JGI IMG/M metagenome (GOLD analysis project Ga0075425, IMG submission 75300) | Bulk soil microbial communities from a Populus tree surrounding site in Tennessee, USA - Soil MetaG P. TD hybrid SBSTD4 | ecosystem: Environmental > Terrestrial > Soil > Tree plantation... | reverse complement strand
GTGATCGACAAGCGCGCGTTCGAGAAGATCGGCGGCTACATCGAGCACGCGCGCGGCAGCGCGAAGATCGTCGCCGGCGGCAAGGTGGACGGCGGCAAGGGCTACTTCGTCAGCCCGACGCTCGTCGAGACCACCGAGCCGGCCTATCGCCTGCTGTGCGAGGAGATTTTCGGGCCGGTCGTCACCGCGCACGTCTACGACGATGCGCGGTGGAGCGAGACGCTGGAGGTGGTGGACTCGACGTCGCCGTACGCGCTCACCGGCGCCGTGTTCGCGCAGGATCGCCGCGCGATCGTCGAAGCCACCTCCGCGCTGCGGCACGCGGCCGGCAATTTTTACATCAACGACAAGCCGACCGGCGCCGTCGTCGGCCAGCAGCCGTTCGGCGGCGCGCGCGCGTCGGGCACCAACGACAAGGCGGGATCGAAGCTGAATCTGGTGCGATGGGTCAGCGCGCGGACGATCAAGGAGAACTTCGCGCCGCCGAAGGACTATCGCTATCCCTTCATGAAAGACGCATAAACCACCGAGACGATCGTCCCCAGCAGCATCGACACCACGACGGCGCCGACGTGCGCGAGGAGCACGTGCGCCGGCGCCGAGAATTCGCACCACAGGCGCAGCCCGGCGTCCGCGATCAGGCCGGCGCCGAGGCCGTAGAGCGCGCCGGCGACGGCCGGGCGCAGAGGGAACGCGCGCGCCGAGAGCATCGCCGACGCGGCGAGCGCCGGCAGCGCGGCGAGCGCGGACGTGCGGAAGCAGGCGACGCCCACGGCGACGGCGCCCGCCGGCCGGGGCGCGACGTCGAACGCCTGCGCCGCCAGGCCCGGCAGCAGAACGGCCGTCAGCAGCCCGCCGGCGACGAGCGCGACAACGTGACCCACCCTCCACTGGCGGCCGGGCACCGATTCGCGCAGCGCCGCGGCAACGATCGCGACGCCCGCGATCGCCTGCAGCACCGCGAAGCCGAGGGCGCGCACGACGCCGACCGACGGCAGATCCGGCCTGAGCTCGTTGAGCGCCGGGATCAACACGACGATCGCCGCCGCGACCGGCACGAGCGCGAGCGCGCGCAGCGCGGGCGGCGCGAGCGGCCTCGCCGGCGCGAGATCGCGCGCGATCAGATCGCGCAGCTCGTTGGGCGCCCTCATTTCAACTGCTCCCGCATCCGCCGCATCCCGCGGAACGCGCGTGTCTTCGCGGCGTTCAACCTGATCCCGAGGCGGCCTGCGATCTCGGCGAAGCTCCACCCTTCGACGTGATGCAGCACGAGCGCGCGGCGCTGATCCGCGGGCACGGCGCGCAGCGCGCGGCGCACGGCATCCACGTCGGCCAGCGCGCGCCGATCGTCGCGCATCACCTCGTCGGCGCCGACCGCCGCGGCGACGCGCTCGAGGAAGCGCACGCGCCGCGCCGTGCCGCGCCGGTGCATCAGGAAGACGTGGCGCGCGATGGCGAACACCCAGGGCGCGACCGGACGGCCCGGCTGATACGTCCGCCGCGACCGGTGCATCTGCAGAAAGGTCTCCTGCAGGAGATCGTCGGCGACGGAGGCGTCGCGGCACAGCGAGATCAGGTACGCGCGCAGCCGCGCGGCGAGCGCCGCGTACAGCCCGTCGAACGCCTCGATCCGCCCCGCGAGGTAGTCGCGCATCAACGCGATCAGCTCGCGCTCGGCCGGATCGGGATTTCCGCCACCCATCTGTGACTTTGCTGATCGCGGCATCGAGGTTACGCCACCGGCGCCGTCTTCCGCGGCGGGTTGAAAAACGGCGTCGCGACGACGACCGCCGGCACGCGGTGGCGGACGGCTTCGACGGTGATCTCGAAATCGAGCGGCGTGCCAAGGGCGTTGTACGGCGCCTCGATCGTCGCGAGCGCGATCAGCTTCTTCAGCACCGGCGACCACGTGGTCGTCGTCGCGCGGCCCACCTGCCGGCCGCCGCGCAGGACGTCGTACACCGGCACGGCGGCGCGCGACGCCGCCGCCGGAATCTGGGGCGCGAGGCCGAGCACGTCGTACAGCTTCTCCACCGCCGGCCAGTTGATCTCGAGCCCGACGATCCGCCGCGCGGATCCGCGGCGCTGCTCGTCGGCGAGCGGGGCGCGGCCGACGAACGGCGCGCCGTCGAGCTGCACGAGGCGACCGAGCCCCATCTCGTACGGCGTGTACTTCTGCGGCGCGATCAGCGCTTTCTTGCTCGAGTGGAAGTCGACGTCGATGAGCAGCAGGCCCGCCTCGACGCGCGCGACGTCGAGCGCGAGCATGCCGGCGGGGTGAATGTCGAACGGGCGGCCGCCGGCCATCAGCGCGTCCCACACGTCGACGGCGCGATCCCACGGCATCCAGATCTCGTAGCCGAGATCGCCGGTGTAGCCGGTGCGCGAGACGTCGACCGTCACGCCGCCGATCGTGCCCGTCGTCATCCGGAAGTACTTCAGCGCGCGAATGTCGGCGTCCGCGACCGCCTGCAGCAGACGTCCGGACGTCGGGCCCTGGAGCGCCAGCGCGGCGATCTGCTCGGAGACGTCCTCGATTGCGACATCCAGACCGACGGCGTTCTGCGTGAGCCACCGCAGGCTCGGGTCCGCGGCGGTCCAGCGGAACACGTCGTCTTCGACGCGCGTGACCGTCCCGTCGTCGATCACCTTGCCGTGCTCGTCGCACCACGGCGTGTAGCAGACCTGCCCGACCGCGAGCTTCGCCGCGTCGCGCGTGATCACGCGGTCGACGAGCTTCACGGCGTCGCGCCCGTGGACCATGTACTTGAACAGCGGCGAGACGTCGATCAGCGCCGACGCGTTGCGGATCGCGTTGTACTCGTGCTCGTGGTGCGGCTCGTAGGCGCTGACGGCGTAATAGCCGGACCACTCGCGGTAGTTCAGGCTCTCGGCGAGCGCGAAGGTCCGCGCATGGACCGCCGTACCGATCGGCATGCCGCGATTATAGTAAGAGCGCAAAGGCGCAAAGGGAGCAAAGGCCGCAAAGAGGGTTCATGAAACAGCTGGCAATCGTGGCCGCCGCGGGCCTTCTTCTCGCGCAGGCGGCGCCGCCGCCCGCGATCGCGATTCGCGCGGCGCGGATGCTCACGGCGACGAGCGACGCGATGGCGACGCCCGGCCTGGTGACGATCCGCGGCGATCGCATCGCGGCGGTCGGCGGCAGCGTGCCCGCCGGCGCGCGCGTCGTCGATCTCGGCGACGCGACGATCCTGCCCGGGCTCATCGATCTCCACACGCACCTGACGAGCACCGGCGTGCACTGGGAGGACGAGCTGCTGAAGACGACGCCCGGCGAGGCGGCGCTCCACGGCGCGCACAACGCGCTCGTCACGCTGCTGGCCGGCTTCACGAGCTGCCGCGACATGGGACCGACCTGGCCGTACACCGACATCGATCTGCGCAAGGCGATCGACGCCGGCGTCGTGCCCGGCCCGCGGCTGATGGCGGCGGGGAATTACGTCTCGCCCACCGGCGGCGCCGGCGACGCGCGGCAGTTCTCGATCTTCGTGGACGTGCCGATCGTGCGCAATCTCGCCGACGGCCCGGACGAAATCCGCAAGGCCGTGCGCACGAACCTGAAGCAGGGCGCCGACTTCATCAAGATCCTCGGCACCGGCGCGGTGCTGTCGAAGGGCGCGCCGCCCGGGTCGCAGCAGTACACCGAGCAGGAGATGCACGTCGCCGTGGAGGAGGCAGCGCGGTGGGGCCGGCACGTCGCGGCGCACCTGCACGGCACCGACGGCATCAAGGCGGGCATCCGCGCGGGCGTGCGAACCGTCGATCACGGCAGCATGATGGACGACGAGGCGGTGCAGCTGCTGCGCGCGCATCACGCGTACTTCGTGCCGACGCTCTACACCAGCGAGTCGATCTCGGGCGACCCCACGGTGCCCGACTCCGAGAAGGCGCGCTCGAAGGAGATCGCGCAGATCAAGGACCGGTCGTTCCAGATGGTGCTCAAAGCCGGTCTGCCGATCGGCTTCGCGACCGACGCCGCGGTCGTGCCGCACGGGCAGAATGCGCGCGAGTTCGGCTACCGCGTGCGCCTCGGGCAGACGCCGATCGCCGCCATCCTCTCGGCGACGAAAACGGCGGCGGAGATCATGGGCTGGAGCGATCGCGTCGGGACGCTCGAACCGGGGAAGTTCGCGGATCTGATCGCGGTGCCCGGCGATCCGCTGCGGGACATCACCACGCTCGAGCGTGTGGCGTTCGTGATGAAGGGCGGCGTGGTGTACAAGCGCGTGGAGTCTGCGGACCCGCATATTCCCTGATGAAATACGATGCGATCGTCATCGGCGGCGGCCACAACGGCCTGACCGCCGCCGCGTATCTCGCGCGCGCGGGCCGCAAGGTGCTCGTGCTCGAGCGGCGGCGCGTCCTCGGCGGCGCCGCCGTCACCGAAGAAGTCTTCCCGGGCTTCAAGTTCTCGGTCTGCTCGTACGTCGTCTCGCTGCTGCGGCCGGAGATCATCCGCGATCTCGATCTGCCGCGGCACGGCCTTGAGATCCTGCCGCTCGACGGCACGTTCACGCCGATGCCGAACGGCGACTACCTGTGGCGCGTGAACGATCACGCGAAGACGCGCCGCGAGATCGCGCGCCACTCGAAGCTCGACGCCGAGGCGTACGACGAGTACGGCAAGGCGATGGTCGAGATGGCGCGCTTCGTCAAACCGATCCTCAACATGACGCCGCCGGATCCGCTGTCGCTCGATCCGCGCGAGCTGCTGAAGCTCGTCTTCCTGGGCCGCCGCTTCCGCGGCCTCGCCGACGAGGACCGCTACAACCAGGTCCAGCTGATGACGATGAGCGCGGTCGACTTCCTCGACCAGTGGTTCGAGACCGACGTGCTCAAGGCGACGATGGCGGCGTCGGGGATCATCGGGACGTTTCTCGGCGTGCGCTCGCCAGGGACGGCGTACGTCCTGCTGCACCACTACATGGGCGAGATCGACGGCGCGTTCCGCTCGTGGGGCTTCGCGCGCGGCGGGACCGGCGCGATCTCGAACGCGATCGCGTCGGCGGCGCGCGAAGCGGGCGTGGAGATCCGGACCGAGGCGCCGGTGGCGCGCATCGGCGTCCGCCGCGGCCGCGCGTACGGCGTGGTGCTCGCGAGCGGCGACGAGCTGCGCGCCGACATGGTGCTCTCGAGCGTCGATCCGAACCTGACGTTTCTGCGCTTCATCGATCCGTCGGAGCTGCCCGACGACTTCGTCGAGGACGTGCGCCGCTACAAGTTCCGCGGATCGTCGGGCAAGGTGAACCTCGCGCTCGACGCGCTGCCGGATTTCACGGCGCTGCCGGGCGAAGGCGCGCACCTGCGCGGCGCGATCTCGATCTCGCCGAGCGTGGACTACATGGAGCGCGCCTACGATCAGGCGAAGTACGGCGAGTTCTCGCGGCGGCCGTACATCGACATGGTGATTCCGACGCTGACCGATCCGTCGGTGGCGCCGCCCGGCAAGCACATCCTCTCGTGCTTCGTGCAGTACGCGCCGTACAAGCTCGCGTCGGGGACGTGGGACGAGCAGCGCGAGGCCTTCGGCGACACGGTGATCGACACGCTGGCGGAGTACGCGCCGAACATCCGCGACATCATCCTGCACCGCCAGGTGCTGACGCCGCTCGATCTCGAGCGCGAGTTCGGGCTCACCGAAGGGAACATCTTCCAGGGCGAGCTGACGCTGGAGCAGCTGTTCTTCGCGCGTCCGATTCCCGGCTGGGCGCAGTACGCGACGCCCATCCGCAATCTGTGGATGTGCGGATCGGCGACGCATCCCGGCGGCGGCATCATGGGCGCGCCCGGCCGCAACGCCGCGCTGCGCATCCTCGGACGTACAGCATGAGAGACGGATCATCACGAAGAGACGAAGATCCACGAAAACACGAAGTCTGGTCTTGTACGAAGGAGCTTCGTGATCTTCGTGGGTCTTCGTGCTTTCGTGAGAAAGCGTCACGTTGACCCACGCACGAGACGTCATCATCGTCGGCGGAGGCGTGAACGGTCTGGTGGCGGCGGCGCTGCTCGCGAAAGCGGGGCGCAGGACGCTCGTCCTCGAGCGCAGCGAGCGCGTCGGCGGCTGCGCGCGCACGGGCGAGATCGCGCCGGGATTCCACTGCACGACGCTCGCGCACGCCGCGGCACTCAGCCCGGCGATCGTGCGCGCGCTCGCCCTCGAGCGCCACGGCCTGACGATCTCGAGGCCCGCCGCTGACGTCTGCGCGCCGACCAAGAGCGGCGACGCGCTGGTGCTGTGGCGCGACGCGGCGCGCGCCGCCGTCGAGATCCGCGCGTTCTCGGCACGGGATGCCGACCGCTACGCGCTCTTCCTGCGCAGCTTCAGGAAGATCGCCGGCGTCCTCGGCGCGCTCGTCGACGCGCCGCCGCCGTCGATCGACGACCCGTCGGCCGGCGACCTGATGGAGCTGGTGAAGACCGGACGACGGTTCCGCGCGCTCGGCAAGGCCGACGCGTACCGGTTCGTGCGGTGGATGCCGATGGCGGTGGCCGATCTCGTCGCGGAATGGTTCGAGAGCGAGCCGCTGCGCGCCGCCGTCGCCGCCGGCGGCGTGCTCGGATCGTTTCTCGGCCCGTGGTCCGCCGGCAGCGCCGCGCTGCTGCTGCTGCTCGGCGCGGGCGAAGGCCATCCGCTCGCCGCCGGCTGGTTCGCGCACGGCGGCGCGGGCGCGATTGCCGACGCCGTCGCCTCGGCGGCGCGCGCGGCCGGCGCCGAGATCCGCACCGGCGCGGAGGTGGCGCGCATCGACGTCGCGTCGGAGGCGGCCGGCGGCGTCACGCTCGCCACCGGCGAGCAGCTCTCCGCGCGCATCGTCGTCTCGAACGCCGATCCGAAGCGGACGCTCCTCGGCCTGATCGATCCGATGCATCTCGCGCCCGAGTTCATCCGCCGCGTGCAGAACATCCGCGCGCACGGGACGCTGGCGAAGGTGAACTACGCGGTGTCGTCGCTGCCGCCCTTCCACGGCCTCTCGCGCGTGGACGCGGCCGAGCGGGTCTTCGCGCTGTCGGGCCGCGTGCGGCTGGCGGCGGACGTCGACACGATCGAGCGCGCGTTCGACGCCGCGAAATACGGCACGCTCGCCGAGGAGCCGCTCGTCGAGCTGCGGATTCCGTCGGTCGTCGATCCGTCGCTCGCGCCGCCGGCGCAGCACGTCGTGTCGGCCTACGTCCAGTACGCGCCGTATCACCTGCGCGGCGCGACGTGGGACGGCGAGCGCGATCGGCTCGGCGCGGCCGCCACGCGCACCATCGAGCGCTACGCGCCGGGGTTCGCCGCCTCGATCGTCGCGCGCGAGGTCATCACGCCGCTCGATCTCGAGCGCGTGTACGGCCTGACCGGCGGCCACATCTTCCACGGCGAGCTCGCGCTCGATCAGCTGTTCGTCACGCGTCCGCTGCTCGGATGGGCGCGCTACGCGACGCCGATCAAGAATCTGTACTTGTGCGGCTCCGGCACGCATCCCGGCACCGGCCTGGACGGCCGCTCCGGCCTTCTGGCCGCCCGCGAGATCCTGAGGACCGTGAGGTGAGGGTCCAACGTCTCCTGCCTCGGCGCACACCGCGCTGGCGCTCTTTCTCTGTGTCCTCTGTTCTCTTCCTTTGTGTCCTTGTCACTCGAGGCGGTCACGCGCAGCGCGCCGCCTCGAACGTGTACGGGTTCAGCCAACGGTCGGCCATCAACGAGAGGGCGATGGAAGCGCGTTTCCTCGCGCTTCCATCGCCCGAAGCCGCGCGCAACGCCCACGCGCTGCTGACGTCGGAACCACATGTCGCGGGCACACCGCGAGACCATTTCCTCGCCGACTGGGTCCGCGATCGCTGGCGCGAGTACGGCCTCGAGCAGGTCGAGATCGTCCAGCACGACGTGCTGCTGCCGTACGCGACCGACGTCGTCGTCGAGATGCCGGCGAGAAAGTGGCACGCGACGCTGAAGGAAGACGCCGTGGAAGGCGATCCGTATTCGGCGCGCGACGTCGGCGTCGCGTACCACGCGTACTCCGCGTCGGGCGACGTGACGGCGCCGGTCGTGTACGCGAACAGCGGCAACCCCGCGGATTACGACTGGCTCGCGAGCCGCGGCATCGACGTGAAGGGCAAGATCGCGCTCGTCCGCTACTCGATGCCGTACAGCTACCGCGGCTACAAGGCGCTGACGGCGGAGCGGCGCGGCGCGGCCGGCCTCCTGATCTATTCCGATCCGGCCGAGGACGGCTACAAGAAAGGCAACACGTACCCCGCGGGCCCGTGGGGGCCCGAGAGCCACATCCAGCGCGGTGGTATCGTCTACGACTTCCGCGTGCCTGGGGATCCGCTGACGCCGGGCTGGGCCTCGCTTACCGGCGCGCGGCGCATCAAGGCGGCCGACGCGGCGTCGCTGCCGAAGATCATGAGCGCGCCGCTCTCGTGGCGCGACGCGCGCGTCATCCTGCAGGCGCTCGCGGGCCCGGCGGCGCCGGCCAACTGGCAGGGCGGGCTGCCGATCAAGTACCGCGTCGGCGACGGATCGACGCGCGTGCACCTGCGCGTGCGCATGGACGATGGGGTGCGGCCGATCTGGACCGTGACGGCGCGCATCACCGGCGACACGCACCCCGACGAGTTCGTCATCGTCGGCAACCACCGCGATGCGTGGGTGTACGGCGGCGTGGATCCGTCGAGCGGCACGGCGTCGATGATGGAGCTGGCGCGATCGCTCGGCGCGCTGGCGCGCCAGGGCGTGCGGCCGAAGCGGACGATTGTGTTCGCGAACTGGGACGCCGAGGAGTTCACGCTCACCTCGTCCACCGAGTGGGGCGAGCAGCATGCGCGCGAGCTCGGCGTGCGCGCCGTCGCGTATCTCAACGTGGACATGGCCACCTCCGGCCCCGACTTCACCGTGTCGGCGGTGCCGGCGCTGAATCACCTCGTCGCGCAGAGCGCGCGCGACGTGCTCGACGTGAAGACCGAGGAAGCGAAGCTCGTCACGAACCGCCTGGGCAGCGGGTCGGACTACACCGTGTTCCTGAACTTTCTCGGCGTGCCGATCGCCGATCTCTCGTTCACGGGGCCGTACGGCGTGTACCACTCCATCTACGACAACCATTCGTGGATGAACAAATTCGGCGACCCGGGCTTCCGGCGGCACGCGGCGATGGCGCGCGTCTGGGGCGTGATGGCGCTGCGCCTGGCGAACGCCGACGTCGTGCCGCTCGACTACCGCGCGACGGCGGCGCGCGTGCGGGAGTTCGTCTCGGAGGCGACCGAGGCGGCGCGGCCCGCCGACCGGCCGGCGCTTCGCGCCGCGGCCGACGCCGCCGAGAAGTTCGCCGCGGCCGCCGATCAGGCGGGCCGCCGCGTCGATGCGATGCTCGCCGCCGGACCGCCGGCGGCGGCCGCTGGCGCGGCGGCGGACTCGATGCTCATACGCGCCGAGCGCGCGTTCCTCGATCCCGCCGGCATACCCGACCGCCCGTGGTACCGGCACCTGCTGTACGCGCCGAAGCCGACCTACGCCGCGGAAGTCCTGCCGGGCGTCACCGAAGCGATCGAAGCCGGCGATCGCAAACGGCTGGACGATCAGGTGGCGCGCCTTGCCGCGGCGCTCACGCGCGCGGCGGCAATCCTTTCCGAACGCTGATGCGGCGCGCGCGCGTTCAGCGTTCAGCGTTCAGCGTTCAGGGTTCAGGGTTCAGGGTTCTGGTTTCTCGTTCGCGTTCTCGTTCGAGTGAGGTTCTGGGCGTCTACAGATTTTTTCTGCGGGTTCTGCGTTTTCTGCGTCGATCGTCGTCCGTCGAACGTCGTCTCGCGGGCCGCGCGGCGATGGTCCACCGGAACGCCGTCTTCGCCGACCGCGCGTACATCGCCTCGAAGTCGATCTGCGCGCCGAGGTCGGGCCGGCTGCCGTCGAGATCCATGAAGCCGTACTCCCGCGCGAGACGCCACGAACTGTAGAGGCCGCCGGATTTTTCGAGGAGACGCGGATCGGCGGCGAGCGCCGCGACGGCGCGGCCCACGAAGCACGGCGACTCGGACGCGATGAAGTTGGGGTCCTTCTTGGCGGCGTCGCGCCAGTTCGCCTCCGTGACGCCGAAATGATCGAGCATCATCTCGCTGCGCAGGAACCCCGGCGTGATCGCCAGCGCGGCGACGCCGTGCGGCCGCAGCTCCTCGCCCATCGCGTACGCGAGGCGGCTCACGGTCACCTTGACGAGGTCGAAGAACAGCGTGCCGCGGTAGTCGAGCGTGTCGCCGTCGCCGACTTCGACGATCAGCCCGCGGCCCCGCTCGATCATCAGCGGCGCGGCCGCGCGGCTCGTGATGATGTGCGAGTGCACCCCCTGGTGCAGCGCGCGAAACCCCTTCTCGAGCGACACCTTCCAGAACGGCTGCCAGTCGTGGAGCTCCCCTTCCGAGATGTCGTTCACGAGGATGTCGAGCCGGCCGTGCTCGCGCCGCACGCGCGCGAAAAGCGCCTGGACTTCCTCGACCACCGTGTGATCGACGCGCACGGGGATGCCGACGCCGCCGTGCGCGGCGACCATGTCGGCCGTCTCGTCGATCGTCTCGCGGCGGCCGGCGTACACGCCGGTCGGCGGCGGCCCGCCGCGGGTGCTGCGCCCCGTGCAGTAAACCACTGCCCCCGCCTCGCCGAGCATGCGCGCGATGCCGCGGCCCGCTCCTCGCGTCGCGCCGGCGACGACGGCCACCTGTCCCTCGAGCGATCGCGGTTGAAGTGTCACGTCGATGCGACCGATAAACGACGGCGGCGCATTATAGGGGCGACGTCGCCGGTTCGGGCGCGCGCGCGAGACCGCCGACCGAGACAGATCGATTCGATTACGTTCGTTCGTGACACTCCAATATCGTTTTTGCGTGGTGGCGGCTGGAGCGCGAGGGCCGTGGGTCCGCATTCGCCGTCAAATGCATCGGAGCCTGCTGGCACTACATTTGTAAGTGGCTCCGGCATGAGGACCGTCACCGCCATCTCGCCGCGCGGGGTTTACGCCAAAACCGCGTATCCGAGCGAACCCAGATACCCGCACATCCGCATCCTCCGGTGGACGTTCCGGCGCGATGCCGACGAAGCGGTGGTGTGCGAGCTTGCGCTGACCGGCCACGACCGTGAATACGAGCTCCGCGCGCCTGCGCAGTGGAATCCCACGGGACGGAGCGTCGAGCGGTTCGACGATGCGCTGACGGCGTTTCAGCGCCACGCGATGATCGAGCGCCAGCTGCTCGACGCCGGCTGGGAGCTCGGCGCCTTCGAATCGGAGAAGGTGACGGTTCACTGAGGCTTTCGACGGCTCACCGGGCCCATCCGCACACGGTAAAAAATCCGCGACCAGCGGGATAAAAGTCCACCTCGTTCGCCTTCGTTTCTCCGCCGCGCTGTCCCTTCCGGGACCCATTCCCCGACCCCAATCGCTCGCCGGACGCTAAGATTAGCGCTCTATGCCTCTCGGCGCCGAGGAGACGGCGGTCGTCGTGCGCCTGACGGCGCGCGTGTCGGCGGCGGTGTTCGCGGCGGGCCTCGTCGCAGCGGCGCGCCGGCTGGCGTCGGGCGAATCGGCCGCCGGCGCCGCGCGGCGCGCCGACATCGCGGCGTTCGGGGCGTTCCTGGGCGCGCATACGATTCATTTCGCGGCGGTGCTGATGCTCGCCGCCGCGACGTCCGGCGCGAACATCCGCAGCGCCGGCGGCTGGCTGCCGACGCTCGCGGTCGCCGCGGCCTTCTACGCCGCGTGCGGCGCCGTGCTGCGCGGGAAGCTGCGCGCCGCTCCGCGGTGGACGACCGCGGCCGCGCGGCGCCTCGACGTCGCGACGATGGCGATCGTGTGGATCGTCTTCTTTCAGGCGTACGCGTTGCGGCTGCTCCAGTCGGCGTGGTTCACCGCGCTCGCGGTTGCGCTCGCCGCGTCGCTCGGGCTGTACGCCGCGGCCGCGGCATCGGGCAAGGCCTCCAGGAGCAAGTATGCTGAGATCCACGGATGAGGGTTTCATGAAGACGTATCTGACGCTGGCGCTCGTCGCCGCCGCGGCGCTCCTGCAGGCGCCGATCGCGGCGCAGCAGACGCAGCCGTTCGTGCGCGATCCGAAGGTGCCGATCGACGCCGAGTACACGGCGAAGATCAAGGAGTACACGACCGAGCCGTTCTTCAACTCGCCGCTCACCGACTACCTGCCCGCGTCGAAGACGGTGCCGACGCCGAAGGCGGTGCTCGGCGACATCGCCGGCGCGCCCGGCAGGCTGCCGTACGCCGAGGAGGTGTACGACTACATGCGCCGGCTCGAGAAGGCGAGCCCGCGCGTGAAGGTGTACTCGATCGGCAAGACCGAGGAAGGCCGCGAGATGATCGCCGTCGCGATCGCGTCCGAGGCGATCATGGCGAAGCTGCAGGAGAACGCCGCGCGCCTCGCGAAGCTCGCCGATCCGCGGTCGATCAACATGGACGACGCGCAGGCCGAGACGCTGCTCAACCAGACGACGCCGATCTACTACATCACCGGCACGATTCACTCGCCGGAGACCGGCGCGCCGACGGCGCTCATGGAGCTCGCCTACCGTCTCGTCGTCGACGACCACGCGTACATCAAGTCGATCCGCGACAACCTGATCACGCTCATCACGCCGGTGATCGAGGTCGACGGCCGCGACAAGATGGTGGACGTCTACAAGTGGCACCTCGCGAACCCGGGCAAGACGTGGCCGGGGCTCGTCTACTGGGGCAAGTACGTCGCGCACGACAACAACCGCGACGCGATGGCCGCCACGCTGAAGCTCACCGAGAACGTGCTCAACGCTTACATGCAGTGGCATCCGCAGGTGCTTCACGATTTGCACGAATCGGTGCCATATCTTTACGACAACACCGTCGGCGACGGCCCGTACAACGCGTGGATCGATCCCATCCTCGCCGACGAGTGGGAGATGATCGGCTGGAACAACGTCTCGGAGATGACGAAGTTCGGCATGCCTGGCGTCTTCACGCACGGCAACTTCGATACGTGGTCGCCCGGGTACCTGATGTTCATCGCGGCGCTCCACAACGGCATCAGCCGCCTCTACGAGACGTTCGGCAACGGCGGCGCCGACACGGTGGTGCGCGAGCTGCGGCCCGACGAGTACGCGCGCACGTGGTACAAGCAGAACCCGCCGCTGCCGAAGACCACGTGGTCGCAGCGGAACAACAACAACTACGAGCAGACCGGGGTGCTGACCTCGCTCCACTACTTCGCGGCGAACCGGCAGCTGTTCCTCCGCAACTTCTACACGAAGAGCAAGCGCTCGATCCTCAAGGCGCGCACCGAGGGGCCGGCGGCGTACGTGCTGCCCGCCGACGATCCGCGTCCCGGCGCGCAGGCGGAGCTGCTGCGCGTGCTGCAGAAGCAGGGCGTCGAGATCGCGCGCGCCACCTCCGCGTTCACCGTGAGCGTGCCCGGCAAAAAGGCGCCGCCGCGGCCGCAGACGACCGACGCGGGCAATCCGGGCGACGGCGCCGGCGGGCCGAACGCGGACGCCGACGGGCAGGATCGCCAGGAAGGACGCGACCGCCAGGACAAGCCGGCGCCGCCGACGACGAGGACGTTTCCCGCCGGGTCGTACATCGTGCGGATGGATCAGCCGTACAGCCGCATCGCCGACTCGCTGCTCGACTATCAGTACTGGAGCCCCAACGATCCGCAGCGCACGCCGTACGACGACACCGGCTGGACGTTCCCCGAGCTGTTCAACGTGCAGGCCGTTCGCGTCACCGACGTGAAAGTGCTCGACGCGCCGATCGAGAAGGTGACGGGCGAGGCGCGCGCGAAGGGCGCCGTGGCGGGATCGGGGCAGATCTTCGCCGTGAACCACAACGCCGACATCGCGCTCGTCACGCTGCGCTACCGGTTCAGGGACGCGTCGTTCGACGCCGCGGAGGAGCCGTTCGAGGCGGACGGCCGCAAGTTCAACCGCGGCACGTTCCTCGTGAAGAACGTCAGCGCGGCCGACATGCAGAAGGCGGCGGCCGATCTCGGGCTGCAGGCCGTTGCGCTCGCCGCCGCGCCAAAGGTCGAGACGCACCCGCTGCGCACGCCGCGCATCGCGATCCTCCACACGTGGCTGACGACGCAGACCGAAGGCTGGTGGCGGCAGGCGTTCGACCTCGCGCAAGTGCCGTTCACCTACATCAGCACGCAGCAGATCGCCAGAGACGCCGATCTCAACGCGAAGTTCGACGCGATCGTCTTCCCGCCGGTCGGCCGCGGGCCGGAAGCGATCGTGAACGGCATGCCGATGTGGGGCAATCCGCTGCCGTGGAAGAAGACGGCCGAGACGCCGAACCTCGGATCGGAGGATTCGACCGACGACATGCGGCCGGGACTCGGCTGGGTGGGCGTCGCGCACCTGCAGGACTTCGTCCGCAAGGGCGGGCTGCTGCTGACGTCGATGGACACGGCCGATCTCGCGGTGTCGAGCGGCTTCACCCCGGGCCTGTCGGTCGCGCAGCGCCAGCGCCTTCGCATCGTCGGCAGCGTCGTGCGGTCGAAGACGATCGACGCCACGAGCCCGATCGCGTACGGCTACACCGACAACCTCGCGATCTGGTGCGACAACGGTCCGATCTTCAACCTCTCGAACATCTACGGCGCGCGCGGCGGCCGCCGCCTCGGCCCCGACGACGGCGGCAACCGCCCGACGGGGCGGGGGACGCAGGACGATCCCGACGTGCCGCAGGGCCGAACGGGCGTCGACGTGCCGCGCGAGCCGCGGACCGACCTCTGGCGCGCGGTCGCGGTCACCGAAGAGCAGCTGCGCAACGGCATCAACGTGATTCCGCCGGCGGCGCGCCCGCGCGTCGTGCTGCGCTACGCCGACACGCGCGATCTGCTCGTGTCGGGCCTGGTCGAGAACGGCGGCGAGATCGCGCAGCACGCCGCCGTCGTCGACGTGCCGCTCGAGAAGGGACACGTGGTCGCGTTCTCGAACAACCCGATCTGGCGCGGGGAGACGGAAGGGAGCTACTTTCTCGTGTTCAACGCGCTGCTGAACTTCGATCACCTGGACGCCGGGCGGAAGCTGGACGCGCGATAGGTCTGGCAGGTCAGGCGGGCCGGGCGGGTCTGGCAGGTCGGAGGGTTAGGGCCACTGTCACCTTTGTGGCCCGCCTGACCTGCCTGGCCCGCGCGACCCGCGCGACCTTGCAGGCCCGCCCGACCCGCCCGGCCTGCCAGGCCCGCGTCGGCGAACCGTCCGGCGACGCCCCGTCAGGCGTCTAATCCCTCCGAGGTCCGTATGGCGCGAACGTGCGCGTTTCTCGTGGGCATCCTCCTCTCCGCGTCCGTCTCGTTCTCCCAGCCGCCGCCTCAGGCATCGCCGTTCCAACCGCCGCCGCGCGACAACGCGCAGGCTCAGCCGGCCGGCAGCGCGACGATTCGCGGCCACGTCGTCGCCGCCGACTCGGGGCAGCCGCTGCGCAAGGCGCAGGTGCGCATCATGTCGCCCGAGCTTCGCGAGAACCGCCTGGCGACGGCGGACGGCGACGGCAAGTTCGAATTCAAGGAGGTGAAGCCCGGCCGCTACAACGTGACGGCGAGCAAAGGCAGCTACGTCGCGCTGCAGTACGGGCAGACGCGTCCCTTCGAGCCGGGCAAGCCGCTCGAGGTCCTCGCGAACCAGACGATCGAGAAGGTCGATTTCGCGCTGCCGCGCGGCGGCATCATCACGGGCCGCGTCATCGACGAGTTCGGCGAGCCGCTGGTCGACACGATGGTCTCGGCGCAGCGCTACCAGAACTTCAACGGGCAGCGCCGCCTCACGCCGGCCGGCCGCCCCGCGATGACGAACGACGTCGGCGAGTTCCGGCTGTTCGCGATTCCGCCGGGACAGTACTACCTGACGGCGACGCTGCGGCCGATGGGGTTTGGCGACAGCGACGACCGCACGGGCTACGCGCCCACGTATTTCCCCGGCACGTCGAACCTCGCCGAAGCGCAGCGCGTCACCGTCGGCCTTGGCCAGACGATCAGCGACATGAACATGGCGCTGATGCCGTCGCGGATGTCGCGCATCACCGGCACCGTCGTCGATTCGCAGGGGCGGCCATTCGTGGGCGGCATAGGGGCGTTTCCGAAGAGCGAGTCGTTCATGATGTTCGGACCGCCTGCGCAGATCAAGCCCGACGGCTCGTTCGTCATCAACGGTTTGACGCCGGGCGAGTACGTCGTGCAGACGATGGGCCCCGGCGGGGGCGATTACGCGTCGGCGGAGGTCACCGTCAACGGCGACGACGTGAACGGGATCCGGCTCGTGAGCGCGCCGCCGCTGACGGTCTCGGGGCGCCTCGTCGTCGATCCGGCGGCCGCGCAGGCGCTTCGCCCGTCGTCGGTGCGAATCATGATCACGCCGATGCAAATGGCCATACCGATGGTCGGCGGGACCGGCCCGGTCGTGGTGAACGACGATTTGTCGTTCGAAGCGAAGGCGAGGCCCGGCAAGATGCGCGTCACGCTCGCGGGCCCGATGCCGGGGTGGGCGATCCGCTCGGTGCGCTATCGGGAGACCGACGTCGTCGACACCGGAATGGAGCTGCACGCGGGAGAAAACATCACCGATCTCGAAGTGGAGCTGACCAACCGGCTCACCGACGTGTCGGGCGTCGTCACGACGGCGAAGGGCGAGACGGTGAAGGACTACTCCGTCGTCGTCTTCCCGGTCGATCGCGAGAAGTGGACGCCGAACTCCCGCTACGTGCAGCGCGCGCGCCCCGATCAGGACGGCCGCTACAAGGTGACGGGCCTGCCGCCCGGCGAGTACCGCGTGATCGCGCTCGACTACGTCGACTCGAACGACTGGAACGATCCCGAGTTCCTCGAGAAGATCCGTTCGAGCACGACGGCGTTCTCGGTCACGGAAGGCGAGATGAAATCGGTCGATCTCAGAATTACGTCGGGCACGTAAATGAACGCGCGGGCAGGCTGCGCTGCCGGAGTCGTCGCGATCGCGTTGTCGGCCTCCGCATTCGCGCAGGCGCCCGCGCGCGACGCGCCGCCGCCGACGGGCACGTCCGCGATCCGCGGCCGCGTCGTCGCCGCCGCCGGCGATCGGCCGCTCGCGAAAGCGGAAGTGCGCGCGGCCTCAGGCTTGCTTCGCGTCAACAAGGCGGCGCTCACCGACGCGAACGGCCGCTACGAGATCGCCGAGCTGCCGGCCGGCCGCTACACCGTCTCCGTCTCGAAACCGAATTACGTCCGCGCGTCCTACGGCCAGCGGCGGCCGCTCGGTCCGGGCGCGCCAATCGACGTCGCCGCGGGACAAGCCGTCGCGCGGATCGACTTCTCGCTCCAGCGGACGGCGGCGATCGCCGGACGCATCGTCGACGAGCTCGGCGATCCGGCCACCGGCGTGCAGGTCGCCGCGCTGCGGCAGACGTTCGTGAACGGTGAACGCCGTCTGCAGAACGCCGGCCCGCCGGCGATGACGAACGATCTCGGCGAGTACCGCTTGTTCGGGCTGATGCCTGGGCAGTACTTCGTCTCGGCCACGCTGCGCTCGAACATGTTCGGCGCCGACGGGAACGAGCCGCCCGCGTACGCGCCGACGCTGTATCCCGGCACCGGCAGCCCGAGCGAGGCGCAGCGCCTCGTGGTCGCCGCCGGCCAGACGATCACCGGCGTCAACCTCACGCTGCTGCCGGTCGCGCCGTCGCGGATCAGCGGCATCGTGCTCGACTCGCGCGGGCAGCCGATGGGCGGCGCGTACGTCAACGTGCTGAACCGGGTCGGGAACTCGCCGATGGGCGGCGGGAGCGGTGCGCAGGCGCGTCCCGACGGCTCGTTCGTCGTCGGCGGCCTGCCGCCGGGCGAGTACACGCTGCGCGCGTCGCTGATGGGCGGGCAGGAGGAGTTCGCGGCAGCCGACGTGACGATCGCAGGCGGCGACGTCAGCGGTCTGCAGCTGGTCGTCGCGAAGCCGTCGATCGTGCGCGGCCGCGTCGTGTTCGACAACGGCGGCGCGAAGCCGCCGGCCGCGTCCGCCCTCCGCGTCTCGATCCTGCACCCGGGGGCCAGCCCGATGTCGGCGATGCCGGGCATGGCGACGCCGAAAGACGATGGGACGTTCGAAGCGAGGACGGGCGCGGGCCATGCGCTGATTCGCGCCGGCGTCTTCGGCACGGGCGAGTGGCGGCTCGCGCGCGTGCTCACCGCGGACGGCGCCGACGTGATCGATTCGGGCTTCGAGGTGCCGGCGAGCGGCGCGGTCGAGGGCATCGTGCTCCAGATGACGGCGCTGCACAACGAGCTCACAGGCACGGTCGTGGACGCCGGCGGCGCCAGGCTCCGCGACTGCGTGATCGTCGTCTTCGCGCAGGATTCGCAGCGCTGGACGGCGGGCACGCGCTTCTACGGCGTCAGCCGTCCCGACGTGGACAGCGTTTTTCACATGCGCCTGCCGGCGGGCGACTATCTCGCCGCGGCTTTCGAGGACGCCGACACGATGGGGCAGTACAACGCGCCGGAGATTCTGCAGCAGCTGCGCGAGCACGCGACCGCGTTCACGATCGGCGAGGCGGAGAAGAAGGCGATCGAGCTGCCGCTCGGCGCGCCGCCGGTGTTTTGAGGAGTGGCGACGTGAACGATTGTAGGGGACGGCCTTCGGTGAACGATTGTAGGGGACGGCCTTTAGGCCGTCCCGGGCCCGGCCTGAAGGCCGGGCCCTACCTGATCGTGATCGCGGCGATCCTGTCGACCGCGCAGATCACGCCGCCGCAGACCGCGCCGCCGGCGCCGGCGCAGCCCGCTGCGTCGCAGCCGGCGAGCCTGCGCGGGCACGTCGTCGGCGACAGCGGCCAGCCGCTGCGCAAGGCGCAGGTCCGCGCGATGAACGTCGACCCGCCGCCGGACGCCGCGCGCGGGCCGTTTCGCGAACGCTCGACGACGACGGACGTCGACGGCATGTACGAGCTCGCAGATCTCGCGCCCGGCCGCTACAACATCACCGTGTTCAAGAGCAGCTATGTCAGTGCGACGTGGGGCCAGACGCAGCCGCTGCAGCCCGGCACGCCGCTCGTGTTGAAGGCGGGGCAGACCGTGGACCGCATCGACTTCGCGCTCCAGCGCGGCGGCGTGATCACCGGCCGCATCTTCGACGAATACGGCGAGCCGCTCGCGAACGTCGACGTCGCGGCGATGCTGGCGCGCGTGGTCAACGGCCGGCCCGAGCCGCAGCGCTCGAGCAGCGCGCAGACCAACGATCTTGGCGAGTTCCGGATCTTCGGCCTGACGCCGGGGCAGTACTTCGTGCAGGCGAGCTGGCGGCGCTTCGGCGGGCCGGTGGATCCGCCGTCGCCCGATCGCACCGGCTACCCCGAGACGTTCTTTCCGGGCACGACGATCGTCGCCGAGGCGCAGCGCTTCACGGTGCGCGCGGGCCAGACGATCGGCGATCTCGTGATGGCGCTGTCGCCGATCAAAACGGCGCGCATCGAAGGGAGCATCGTCGACGCGGACGGCAAGCCGCTCGGCGGCGCGATCATCAACGTCGTCAAGACGGAAGCCCCGGGCGGCGGCTTCGGCTTCGTCACGGGCCAGATGTCGCGGCCCGACGGTACGTTCACGATCGCCGGCGTCGCGCCCGGCGAGTATCTGCTGCGCACGCAGCCGACGCCGGCGCGCAAGGATGCCGCGCAGATGAAGGTCACCGTCGGCGCCGAGGACATCAAGGATCTGCGGCTCGTCGCGCTGCCGCCGTCCGCTATCAGCGGCCGCATCGTCGTCGATCCGGCGCAGGCGGCCTCGCTCACGACGCCGCTGATGATCGCGGCGATGCCGGTCGAGAACCCGATGATGTGGCCGTTTCAGGCAGTCCGCGTCGGCGACGATCTCTCGTTCGAGGTGACGGCGCCGGCCGGCCGCGCGCGGATCACGGTGACCAACTTCCCTCCGGGGTGGATCGTCCGCGCCGTTCGCGTCAACACCGTCGACGTCGTCGACGATGCGATCGACGTCAGGACGGGGGAGAACATCAGCGGCGTCGACGTGGAAGTCACCAACAAGACGGCGACGCTCTCGGGCGCCGTCACCAACGCGCGAGGCGAGGCAGTGAAGGACTGCACCGTGCTCATCTTCGCCGCGGACAGCAAGCGCTGGACGGCGGCGTCGCGCTATCTTCGGACGGCGCGTCCCGATCAGGACGGCCGGTTCAAGATCGGCGGCATCATCGCGGCGGAGTACAGCGTCGTGGCGCTCGATCGGCTCGAAGGGGGCCGGTGGAACGACCCCGATTTCCTGCAGGGCGTCAGCGCGAAAGCGACGACCGTGAATGTCCGCGACGGCGAAACGAAGACGATCGATCTGAAGGTGACGACGCCCGGCTCCTGACCCGCGCCGCGCTCAACCTGGTTTCAACCTGGTTGTAACCTGGTTTGAACCTGGTAAGAACCTGGTTTCAACCAGGTAAGAACCTGGTCGTTACGGGCTACTTCAAAAGAGATCGCTCCTCCAATACAGCACGTCGGCGTCGCCGAGCGCTGCGGCCGCTGCGCCGGTCGGCGACAACGGACGGCACATCATCACCTCCTTCGGCGGCTGTCGGTCGACCACCGTCAGCTGCGGCGGCAGGAAGCCGGGCGGCAGCCGGGCCGTGATCTCCGGCCGCCGCTCGGCGGGCTCGCGCGCCAGGAGCACCTGCAGGAGCGCGCCGACGCGCGCGCCGGCGGGATCGCGATCGCCGCACTCGTCGATCGACCACCCGTTCCCGCGCACGACGACCACGACGTACGCGACCGCCGACCCGCCCTCCTCGGCGACGAAGAAGCGCACCTCGCGCGCGCCGGGCGCGCCGAGGCCCGCGAGCAGACGGCGCTTGACGATCGCGTGCTGAATCAAATCGCGGCTGCGATCGAGCGTGAACCGGTACGCCTCTCCGCGCGTCCGCCCCATCGCCGCAAGACCGTCGAGATCCCGATCGTCGCCCGCGCGCACCATCGTCATCGGCGCGCCGCGGCGCCTCGGCTCCTCGACGCGCAGCGACACGTCGGCGGCAGGCATGGGCGTGAAGCCGAGCCGCGCGTAATACTCCGACCCGATCTCCGAGAAGAGCAGCGCGAGATCCGCGCCGGCCGCCCGCTCGAGGACGCGCTCAATCAGCTCGCGCGCCGCGCCACGGCCGCGATGCGCCGGCTCGGTGAACACCGCGCCGACGCCGGCGACGCGGACCGCGCGCGCGTCGAGCATCGCGTCGAAGTGGTACAGCTTGGCGCTCGCCACGACCTCGCCGCCATCGACGAGCGCGAGCCGCTCGAGGTGGCGCGCGCCCCACGCGGTCGCCTTCTGCGCGGTGTAATATCGGGCGTAGGCCTGCCGGCTCAGCCCCTCGTTCCAGAGTTCGTACGTCGATGCCAGAATCTGGTCGAGAATCGCCCCTTCCGCCGGGACGATTGCACGATTTGACATGCCCGCCGGCGATTCTATGGCACTTCTTTAAACGTCGGGTTCGCGCGACCGGTCTAACCGGGCAATGAAGCGATTTCTTGTCGCTGTCTTGGCACTTTCTGCCATCTCCGCCCTCGGCGAGACGATGGCGCCCGATGAGCGCGCGGTGAGGCACGTGCTCGACCGTGTCGCGTTCGGAGCGCGGCCCGGAGACGTCGAGCGCGTGCGGGCGATCGGGATCGATCGGTACATCGACGAGCAGCTGCACCCGGACCGCATCAAGGACGATGACGTCCGCGCGCGGCTCGCGGATCTCGAGCTGCCGCGGCTGACGAGGCGCGACATCGTCGATTCGATCGAGCTGCCGCAGATCGAGGCGCGCCGCGAGCGGAAGGAGACGGCGAACGCCGCGGGCGCCGCCGATCCGAAGCCGCCCGATCGGCTGCAGCAGCGCGCGAACCAGCGCGCCAGCGAGATTGTCCTCGAGCTCGCCGAGCAGAAGATCGTTCGCGCCGTCTACAGCGAGCGCCAGCTCCAGGAGGTGCTCGCCGATTTCTGGTTCAACCATTTCAACGTCGACTCGCGCAAGGGGCGCGACCGATTTCTCGTCAGCGAGTACGAGCGCGACGTCATCCGGCCGCGCGTCCTCGGCTCGTTTCGCGATCTGCTCGGCGCGACGGCGAAAAGCCCCGCGATGCTCTTCTATCTCGACAACTGGATGAACGCGGATCCCGCCTCCGCTCGCCCGCAACACGCGCGAGCTTCGGCGCGGCAGGCCCGCGTGGGCAAGGGGGCCAAGAAAGGGCTCAACGAGAACTACGCGCGCGAGCTGATGGAGCTCCACACGCTCGGCGTGGACGGCGGCTACACGCAGAAGGATGTCACCGAGGTCGCGCGCGCGTTCACGGGCTGGACGCTCGAGAACCCGCGGCGCGGCGGCGGGTTCACGTTCGACGCGCGGCTGCACGATCCGGGGCAGAAGGTCGTGCTCGGCCACGTCATCAAGGCAGGCGGCGGGCAGTCGGACGGCGAAGCGGTGCTCGACATCCTCGCGAAGCAGCCGGCGACCGCGCGGTTCGTCGCGACGAAGCTGGTGCGCCGCTTCGTCAGCGACGCGCCGCCGCCGGCGCTCGTCGATCGCGCGGCGGCGCGCTTCCGCGAGACCGGCGGCGATCTGCGCGAGGTGATGCGCACGATCCTCACGTCGCGGGAATTTCGATCGCCGGACGTGTACGCGGCAAAAGTGAAGTCGCCGTTCGAGTTCGCCGTGAGCGCGCTGCGCGCGGCGGGTGCCGAGGTGGCCGCCGGCGGCGACGCGGTGGGCCCCGCCTTCGACGCGAAGACCCTCGTGCGGCGCATCCGTGACATGGGCATGCCGCTCTACCAATGTCAGCCGCCGACCGGGTATGGCGACACGGCGGACGCGTGGATGAACAGCGGAACGCTCGTCAACCGGATCAACTTCGCGCTCGAGATCGCGCGCGGCGATCGCCAGCTCGCCGACGCGCTCGGCGCGCCGGAATTCCAGCGACGGTGAGGGACCAGATGCTGTCACGACGAATCTTCCTCAAGCAGGGCGCGTTCGCCTGCGTCAGCCTCGGGTTCGCGCCGTCGTTTCTCGCGCGGACCGCGTATGCCGCCGGCGGCGCGAAGCGGCTCGTCGCGATCTTCCAGCGCGGCGCGGTCGACGGCCTCAGCGTCGTCGTGCCGTTCGGCGAGCGGGAGTATTACCGCGCACGCCCGGGCATCGCGGTGCCGGCGCCGGCGGGCGGCGACGAGGGGGCGATCGATCTCGACGGCTTTTTCGGCTTCAACCCGCGGCTCGCGCCGCTCGCGCCGCTGTGGAAGACGCGGCAGCTCGCGATCGTCCACGCGTGCGGCTCGCCGGAGAGCACCCGTTCGCACTTCGACGCGCAGGACTACATGGAGACGGCGACGCCCGGCGTCAAACGGACGTCCGACGGATGGCTGAACCGCTATCTGCAGGCGCGGCGCGACGAGGCGGCGACGCCGTTTCGCGCCGTCGCGCTCACGCAGCAGATGCCGCGCGCGCTCCAGGGTCCGGCGTCGGCGGTGGCGACCAATGACCTCGCGCATTTCGGGATCCGCGCCGGGCGCTCCGGCGCCGAGGCGGGCGCGTCGTTCGAGGCGGCGTACGCGGCGGCGCGCGATCGCGTGCTGAACGGCACGGCGCACGAGGCGTTCGACGCGATCCGGATGCTGCAGTCGAGCGACGTCGCCCGGTACGAGCCGGCAAGCGGCGCCGACTATCCACGGAGCCCGTTCGGGCAGGCGCTACGGCAGATCGCGCAGCTCGCGAAGGCCGACGTCGGCCTCGAGATCGCGTTCGCGGAGATCGGCGGCTGGGACACGCACGTCAACCAGGGATCGACGCGCGGGCAGCTCGCGAACCGGCTCGACGACTTCGCGCGCGCGATCGCCGCGCTCGTCGCCGATCTCGGCGACCTGATGGAAGACACGGTCGTCCTGACGATGTCGGAGTTCGGGCGCGCCGTGAGCGAGAACGGCGGAGGCGGAACGGACCACGGGCACGGCAACGTGATGCTCGTGATCGGCGGCGGCGTCCGCGGCGGTCGCGTCTACGGCAGATGGCCAGGGCTTGCGATCGAGCAGCGCTACGAGGGGCGCGATCTCGCGGTGACGACCGACTTCCGCGACGTCTTCGGCGAGATCGTCGTCCGGCATCTCGGCGTCGCGAACCCCGCGTCTATCTTTCCCGGCTACGCGATCAGCGCGGGGACATTTCCCGGCTTGTTCGCGTGACGGAACCACGAAGACACGAAGATTCACGAAGACACGAACCTTTTTGTCCAAAAGATTCTTCGTGGTCTTCGTGTTTCGTCGTGCCTTCGTGGTTCCGGCGCGCCCGCGGTAAGATGACGCGCCATGCGGCTCTCCGACCTCCCTAGTCCACAAGTCCTGCTCGATCGCGGACGCGCGATTCGCAACATCGAGCGGGTGCAGCAGATGGCCTCGTCGGCCGGCATGCGGCTGCGGCCGCACGCGAAAACGCACAAGTCGCCCATCGTCGCGCGCTGGCAGATCGAGCGCGGCGCGGTCGGCGTGTGCTGCGCGAAGCTCGGCGAGGCCGAAGTGTTCGCAGGCGCCGGCATCGCCGACATCCGGCTGCCGTATCCGGTGAATCCGTCGAACGCCGCCCGGCTGATCGCGCTGATGGATCGCGCGGCGGTGTCGATCATCGTGGACCATCTCGACGTCGCGCGCGGGTGGTCGGACGCGATGCAGCGCGCCGGCCGCACGCTCGACGTACTGATCAAAGTGGACGTCGGCTTCCATCGCTGCGGCATCGACCCGGTGGAGGAAGGCGCCGGCTTCGTGCAGGCCGTGGCCGCGATGCGCGGCCTGCGCCTGCGCGGCCTGCTCAGCCATGCGGGCCATGCCTACAACGCGGCGTCCGAGGAGGCGCTGTGCGCGATCGCGCAGCAGGAGGCGGAGACGCTCGCGCGGCTGCGCGACGAGGCCGCGCGATCGGGCATTCCGCTCGAGGAGATCTCGGTCGGCGCGACGCCGCCGCTGCGCTTCAGCGTCCGCCAGCGCGGCATCACCGAGCTGCGTCCCGGCAACTACGTGTACTTCGATCGCACGCAGGTCGCGCTCGGCGCGGCGACGCTCGACGACTGCGCCCTCACCGTGCTCGCGACGGTGGTCTCGAAGCACCCGGGCCGCATCATCCTCGACTGCGGCAGCAAGACGCTCACGAGCGATCAGGCGCGCGGCATCACGCCCGCGGGCGGCTACGGCGCCGTCCTCGCCGGCGACGGCGAATCGCCTCGGCGCACCGACGATGCGCTGACGATCGAGCGTCTGTCGGAGGAGCACGCGACGGTGCGCGTGGACGGCGGCACACGGCTCGAGCCCGGCGATCGCGTCCGCGTCGTGCCGAATCACGCGTGCACGGTGTCGAACCTCGTGGACGTGGTGCGCCTCGTCGACGGCGGCGAGGTGATCGACACGCTGCCGGTGGCGGCGCGCGGACGCATCACCTAAATGAGGTATAGTCGCGGAGCGTCATGGCGGAGGCCGGCAAGGACAAGCGAGACATCGGCGACGCGCTCGGCATGATCGAGACGCGCGGCCTCGTCGGCATGATCGAGGCCGCCGATGCGATGGTGAAGGCCGCCAACGTCGTCTTCGTCGGCTGGCAGAAGGTCGACGCCGGCCTCGTGACCGCGATCGTGCGCGGCGACGTCGGATCGGTGAAGGCGGCGACCGACGCCGGCGCCGCGGCGGCGCGCCGCGTCGGCGAGCTCGTCGGCGTCCACGTCATTCCGCGGCCGGCCGACGACCTCGAGAAGATCTTTCCGATCCGCTGATCCGGCGCCGCCGCCGCGGGCGGATCGACGCGCTCAACTCCTTCAGCAGCCCTTCGTCGCCGACCACCAGCAGCGGCTGCGCCGGCATGCGCAGCAGGTTGAAGAACGCGCCGCCGGCGGTGCGCGCGTAGATCTCGCGTCCGTCGGTCAGGAGCTGCACCGAGCCGCCGCCGCCCGTCGCCTCGAACAGCCGGTGGCCGAACTGCTCCTGCAGGATGCGCAGGAGCGCGTGCAGCTGGTGGACCGTGAAGCCGCGCCGCCGCAGATCGGCGAGGACGAGCAGCTCGAAGAGCTCGATCGGCGTGTAGCGGCGCTCGGTGTAGCCGCCGGCCGCCGTTCTTCGCGACGCAATCGCCGCCGGCACCAGACCGCGCGCGTCCCACACCTGCAGCTGCCGCGCGCTCAGGCCGGTGAGCGCCGCCACCTCGCGCGAGCTGTAGGTCCGCTTCAACCGCATCGCGTGATCGGGTAATCGAGTAATTGGGGAATTACCCGATCCCTCAATGACCCGATCCCGCGCCGCCGAGCCGATCGGCGGCCGCCGCGCCCGCGAAGTCCTTCTCGGTGAGGCCGCCGGCGTCGTGCGTCGTGTAGGTGAGCGTGACGCGCTTGTAGTTGATCAGGATGTCCGGATGGTGATCGGCCTTCTCGGCCTCCGGCGCGAGCCGGTTCACGAACGCGATCGCCTCGAGAAAATCCTCGAAGGTGTACTGCTTGCGGATCGCGTCGCCGTCGAGCGTCCAGCCGTTCAGCGACGATAGCCGCCGGGCGGCATCTGCGTGGGTCAGTGTGCTCATCGTCGTCACTCAGGTTTTCGCGCGCGGATCTCGTCCAGGTGCAGCCGCGCATTCTCGACAACAGCAAGGGATTCTTTCTGCATCTCGATCGGGCCCGGCCCTTCGTTGGGGCTCGCGAAGGCGCTGCCGGCAATCGTCCGGTGATACGCCCGCTCGGCCTGCTGAAGCGCCTCGAGCGCGGCGCTGTGCTCCGCCTGCCACTCGAGCCAGCGCGCGAGCCTCGCGCGCGCGTCCTCGTCGGAGGCGCCCGCGCATTCGACGCCGAACGGATCGCCGGTATCCGCGCGCTCCGCCCGCGCGACCCACTGCCCCTCGCGCTGCGCGCAGATCACGCGGTATCGCCGATCGCCGATTACGATCTCCGTCGACTCACCCATGTCGCAGTGCCGTTCCCCTCTCACAAGCCGAATCTCGCCGGCGAGACGAGCGCGAGCAGCGGGTCGATGCGTCCGACGAGCATGGCGTCGGCCACGAGCTGCGCCGTCAGCGGCGCGAGCAGAACGCCGTTCCGGTAATGCCCGGTCGCGTACATCACGTGCGGCGTCGCGCTCGACGCGCCGATCACCGGCAGATCGTCGGCCGTCGCCGGCCGCAGGCCGACGCGCGCCCCCTTGAACGCGGCGCTCCAGGCGTGCGGCACGACGTCGCACGCCGCCTCGAGCAGATCGCGGACGCCGGCCACCGTCGCGCGCTCGTCGAACCCCGCCTCCTCCACCGTCGCGCCCACGAGCAGCGTCCCATCGTCCCACGGAACGAGATAACAGCGGCCGCTCCACGTCACGCGCCGCAGCGGCGTCCCGTTCCACGCGAGCGCCAGCAGCTGCCCGCGGACCGGCCGCACCGGCACGCGCGCCGTCACGCCGTCGATCGCGATACCGCCCGACCAGGCGCCGGCGGCGACGACCGCGGCGCCGCCGGTGAGCGATCCGCGATCGGTTTCGACGACGGTGTCGCCGTCGCGCAGCGCGATGCGGCGGACGCGGCTCGCCTCGACCAGCTGCGCGCCGGCGCGCCGCGCGGCGGCGGCGAGCGCGCGCGTGAGATCCGCAGCGCCGACGAACCCGTGCGTCTGGATCAGCAGGCCGCCGGCCGCGCCGTCGGCGAGCTGCGGCTCCTCCGCGCGCACGGACGCCGCGTCGAGCAGCAGCGCGGGCACGCCGCGCCGCGTGAGGACGTCGGCCTTCCTCTGCAGCGAGGTCATCTCCGCTTCGTTCATGCCGACGTCGATCGTGCCGTTGCGCCGGTACATCACGGCGACGCCCGACTCGGACGCCGCGCGGGCGACGAAGTCGTCGAAGAGCTCGAGGCTGCGCACGGTCAGCTCGAGCAGCGGGCTCCCCTCGCGCGCCTCGATGTAGGGCGCGAGCACGCCGGCCGACGCCTGCGTCGCGCCCATCGCCACCGGACGCTCGTCGACGATGTCCACCGACGCGCCGCGGCGCGCGAGCTCATGCGCCACCGCGCAGCCCACGACGCCGGCGCCGACGACGATGATGTCGGAAGGACGAGCCATCAGCGGTGAATTAGGTATACTCCAGCGTTCCCCCCGGACCCAAGGAGGCCGTCATGACCGTTGCACCGTCCGCGGTGCTCACGCAGCCGCTGCTCGAGCGCTGCCGCGAGCGCGCCGCCGGATACGACCGCGACAATCGCTTCTGCCAGGAAGATTTCGACGAGCTGAAAGCGGCAGGCTACATGCTGATGGCGGTGCCGACGGAGTTCGGCGGCCTCGGGATGACGCTCGCCGAAATGGGACGCGAAACGCGCCGCCTCGCGGAGTACGCGCCCGCCACCGCGCTCTGCATCAACATGCACAACTACTGGGTCGGGACGGCCGCCGATCTGCGGCGCGGCGGCGACGCGTCGCTCGAGTGGCTGCTGCACGAAGCCGCCGCCGGCGAAGTGTTCGCGGCGGGGCACGCCGAGCACGGCAACGACATCCCCGGCCTGTTGTCGACGACGAAGGCGGAGAAAGTCGACGGCGGCTATCGCTTCACCGGCCGCAAGTCGTTCGGCAGCCTCACGCCGGTGTGGACGCGCCTCGGCATGCACGGGATGGACACGAGCGATCCGTCGGCGCCGAAGATCGTGCACGCGTTCCTGCCGCGCGACGCGAAGGGCTACTCGATCAAGGAGACGTGGGACGTCCTCGGCATGCGCGCGACGCGCAGCGACGACACCGTGCTCGATGGCGCGTTCGTGCCGCACAAGTACATCGCGCGCATCGTTCCCGCCGGCGCCGCCGGCATCGACATGTTCGTGCTCGGCTTCTTCACGTGGGCGCTCGTCGGGTTCGCGAACATCTACTACGGGTTGTCGCTCCGCGTGCGCCAGATCATCGTCGAGCAGCTGAAGGCGAAGGGCGCGATCGCGCTGACGCGATCGATGGCGTATCACCCGGAAGTGCAGCACGGCATCGCCGAGATCTCGATGGACATCGAGGCGATGGGGCCGCACGTGGAGGCGCTCGGCGTCGACTGGAGCGAGGGGCGCATCGGCGCCGACTGGTTCCTCCGGCTCGCGGCGATGAAGCATCGCACCGTCGAAGCGGCGTTCCGCGTCGTCGATCGCGCGCTCGACGTCTCGGGGGGATTCGGGATGTTCAAGAAGAGCGAGCTCGAGCGGCTGTTCCGCGACGCGCGCGCCGGCAAGTTCCACCCGACCAACCCGCTGCTGTCGCACGAGATCGTCGGCAAGCTGACGCTCGGGATCAGCCCCGACGAGCAGCCTCGATGGGGCTAGCGGCGTCGGCGCACTCGGGGGCGTGACGGATCATCACGAAGAAACGAAGATCCACGAAGACACGAGTTTGGTCTGTACAAGAGAGATCGTGTTTTCGTGTTTCTTCGTGACTTCGTGAAAACCCGTCACTTCCGTTTGAGCATGTGGAACGCGTGGTTGCTCCACTCGTTCTGCCTGAAGCCGGGGATGCACCAGAGCAGGCAGAGCGGCTCGATCGCGCGGGCCGCTCTCGCCGTCCCCATGTCGGCGCCCTCCCACCCGAACTGCTCGATGATCCGCGCGACGACGGCTTTCGCGGCGCCGTCGTCGCCGCAGTAGAACATCGTCGGGCGGACGCCGCCGGGGAACGACGGGTTCACCATCAGATCGCTCCCGACGCTGTTGAACGCCTTCACGAACTTCGCGTCGGGGCACGCGCGCTGCAGCCGCTCGAGCAGCGAGTCGTTCGGCGGCGTGAAGAACGTGAGCACGCCGTCCTCGGGCGGCTCGGGCGCGATCGGGTTCGTCGTGTCGATCACTGTCTTGCCGCGCAGGTTCGCCGCGCCCGCCTGGCGCACCGCGTCCTCGGCCGCGTCGCCTTTCACCGAGAGGACGATCGCCTCGCCCCACGCGGCCACCTCCGCGAACGTGCCGGCCTGAATGCCGGAGGTCGACGAAAACTCGGCGAGCTTCTGCGGCGATCGGCTCCCGATCCGCACGTCGTATCCGTGTTGCTTCAGTCCTTCCGCAAGCGTCTGCCCGACCTCGCCCGAGCCGATCACGCCGATTCGCATGGAGCCTCTTAGTGGAGCACCGGCAGCGTCAGGAACGACGGCAGCGACGCGGACCGGAACACTTTGTGCGTCGCCTTCCGGTAATCGGACGGCTTCGCATGGTAGACGTCGACGAAGGTCTGCGGGTTGCGGTCGAACATCGGGAACCACGAGCTCTGGATCTGCACCATCACACGGTGGCCCTTCAGGAACGTGTGGTATTTGTCGCCGAGCGTGAAGGCGAGCTTCGTCGGCTGATTCGGCGTCAACGGCTCCGGCGCGCTCATGCTGTTGCGGAACTTCGCGCGCAGGATGTCGCCCGCGACGAGCATCTGATAGTGCCCCATCGGCGCCGGGAGATTGCCTGGATAGACGTCGACGAGCTTGGCCACCCAGTCGCCGTCGGTGCCGGTCGTCGACACGGTGAGCGCGACGTCGATCGGTCCGGCGACGGTGAGATCTTCTGTGAGCGGCGCCGTCTGATACACGAGCACGTCCGGGCGGCTCCAGACGAAGCGCTGGTCCTCCACCATGAAGAGATGGCCTTCGGTCGTCGTGATCTCCGCCGTGTAGGGCACCGGCTTCGCGGGATCGCTCACGTACTCGTCCGACGCCTGCTCCGACGTGTCGGCCGGCGCCGCGAACGACAGCGCGCCGTTCGCCTGCAGATACAGATTGCGCGGCGTCGCGTTCTTCGGCGGCCACTGCGCGTAGCCGTGCCATTTGTTGCCGCCGGTCTCGAACACGATCGCCTCGGGAAGGTTCAGCCGGCCCGCGCTCGCGTACGGCGACGCCGTCGGCGGCGGCAGATCTTTCAGGTAGAAGTTGAAGAACGGCAGCTCGACGTTCGTGCGGTAGTACTCCGCCGTCTTCGACGCGAACGCGATCCGCCCGAGCGCGTCGCCGTCGCCGCGCGACCAGCCGCCGTGCAGCCACGGCCCGACGACGAGCGTCGTCTTGTTCGCCGGGTTCTTCTCCTTCATCGCGCGGTACATGCGGAACGGGCCGTAGAAGTCCTGCGCGTCGAACCAGGCGGCGACGATGAGCACCGGATGATCGACGCCGGCGAGATCCTTCGGCACGTTGCGCGCCTGCCAGTACTCGTCGTACGTGCCGTGCGCCATGTGATCCTTGTAGGTCGGCACATCGTCGGCGAAGTATCTGAGCGCGTCGGCGGCCGAGCCCATCTCGAGGAAGAAGCGATAGCCGTCGGGCGTGCCGTAGTCGAAGCGCTCCGTGTCGCGCTCGTTCGGCGCGACGCGCGCGCGCGCGTTCGTCGACATCCAGTTGAAGCCGTACATCATCTGGTATGCGCCGCCGGAGTGATAGTCGTCGCCGAGGAACTGGTCCTGCGGCGGCGCCTGCGGCGACGACGCCTTGAGGGCGGGATGCGCGCGGATCATGCCCTGCGACACTTCCCAGCCGTCCCACGAAATGCCCCACTGGCCCACGCGGCCGTTGTTGTTGGCCACGTTCTTCACGAGCCAGTCGATCGTGTCCCACGTGTCGGTGCTCTCGTTCGGCGTCGACGAGCCCTTCACGTACGGCACGTGGTGGATGAACTCCCCCTCCGACTTGAACTTCCCGCGCGTGTCCTGGTAGACGAAGATGTAGCCCTCTTTCGCGAACTCGTTGTTCGGGCCGACGACCGCGCGGTGCGCGTCGGCGCCGTACGGCCCGATGCCGTACGCCGTGCGCGTCATGAGAATGGGATACCGCTCGGCCGTGCTGCGCGGCGAATAGACGATCGTGAAGAGCTTCACGCCGTCGCGCATCGGGATGTAGAGCTCGCGCTTCGCGTAGTGCGCCTTCACGTCGTAGGGCGCCTGCGCCGGCGTCCGCGCGGCAAGCAGCAGCGCGAGCGCGGCGCCAGCGAAGGCCGCCGCGCGCGTCGATCGTAGCCTGTTAACCGCGGTGAACATGACGTGCGCGGCGTAATTAAGAATTAGGAATTCAGAATTAAGAATTCGTGACTGCGGGACGACGAATTCTTAATTCCAAATTTTTCTAATTCTTAATTTCATTGACCGGGGCAACGCGTGACGAACGACAGCGGCTGGAGCGAGTTGGCGCCTCGCACCTGCGCGATGCAGAGCGCCGGCGCGGCCGGCGTCTGGAGGGGCCGCGCCACGGGTGCCGCGTTCGCGCCGAACGGCGAGTTGTACGGCGCGGCGAACGGCGACAGGAACGTGCGGCCCTCGGGCACGCCCGCCGGCGCCACCGCGGAGGCCGGCGGCATGTGGCGGCGGTGTCCTCCGCCGAAGCCGCCGCCGACCGCGTACGGCACCGTGATCAGCCCGGCCATCGGCGGCACGCCGTAGATTGCGTTCGAGTAGCTCGAGTAGCCGCCGTTCGGCACGTCGGGGCCGTGGCCGACGACCACGACGTCGGGCGCGGGCGAGAGCGACGACATGATGAAGCCGGCGTTCATATCGGCCGCCGCCTGCGCCGCGCGCTGGCCTTCCTCGCGTCCGCTCTTCAGCATCGCGAGAATCACCGCTTCGCTCACGCCCTGCGACTTGAGCGCCACGAGCTGATCGGGCTCGATCGTGAAGATCGGCTTGTCGCGATCGATCAGCGCGAGAATCACGGCGTCGGTGACGCCGGCGCGCGAGAGCGACACGATGTCGTCGAGTGTGAGCGCCGACGCCCGCACGGGCGTGAGCGCGGCGACGAGGATGATCGCCAGAACCGCGAGGCGGTGGGACCAGGGACGCATATGTGTGGCGCGTGCAACCGTCTCGCCAGGAGAAGTGCGCCGAAACCTAAGGATTCTGCGAGGTTGCGGCCGGCGTAGTGCACTCGCGCCAGGACACCATATCATTGAGAAGGGACACCCGTCGAGCTGCGGCAGCTTCGATAATCGCGGGTTTTTCGAGGTTTATGCGGACGGGCCTGGCGCGTCGGCGGGTACGCGGCTTGCCTCTTCGTCTGTCGAGGTCAAGGAGCCACATGCTGTCCAATCGACTTGCTTTCGCCGCTCTCGCGATCGCCTGCATCGGCGCAGCCGCCGGCGGCGGGTATCTCGCGTCGCGGCAGAACGCCGTGCCGGTGCCGGCCGCCGCGCAGGCGCAGCCGGCGCTCGCCGAGGCGCCGGCGCCGCCGTCAGCGGTGAAGCCGGTGCAGGAGACGGAAGCGACGGTCGCAGAAGCGCCCGCGCGTCCGGCGCCGCCGCCCGCGAAGACGAGCGCGAAGCGCGCCGAGCAGGCGCCGCGCGCGGCGTCCACGTCCGCGCCGCCGCGCACGGCCGCCGCGCGGCAGGATCCGCCGCCGCTCGCGAGCACGTGGCCGAGCGGCGCGGCGACGCAGCCGCCGGCGCCGCCGCCCGCGCCCGAGCCGCCGCCGGCGCCGCGCCCCGACGATCGCGCAACAGCCGAAACGCCGCGCGCGCCCGAGCCGCCCGCGAAGACGTTCGAAGAGCTCGTCGTCTCGCCGCAGACAGTCATCGGCCTCGCGACGGAGACGAAGCTGTCGAGTGAGACCGCGCGCGTGGAAGACCGCGTCGACGCGAAGGTGACGCGCGACGTCAAGGTCGGCGACCGAATCGCGATTCCGGCCGGCGCGCGCGCGATCGGATCGGTGACGCAGGTGGAGCGCGGCGGCAAGTTCAAGGAGCGCGCGGTGCTGGGCATCCGCTTCCACACGCTCGTGCTCGCCGACGGCACGCGGCTGCCGATTTCGACCGAGACGATTTACCGCTACGGCGAAGCGCCCGGCAACGGCAGCGCGGCGAAGGTCGGCGGCGCGGCGGTCGGCGGTGCGATCCTCGGCGCGATTCTCGGCGGCGCGAAGGGCGCGGCGATCGGCGCGACGGCCGGCGCCGGCGGCGGCACTGCCGCCGTGATGGCCGGCGACCGCAGCAACGCAACGCTGCCGGCGGGAACGCCGATGACCGTCCGGATTCTGCAGCCCGTCACGGTGACGACGGAGAAAAACTAGCCGGGCGCGCGGGGCGGGGCGGGCGGGGTCAGGTAGGTCGGGTAGGTCAGGTAGGTAAGGCAAGAAGGTTAAGGGGCAGGCGGACTTGTCGCGCCGTAGCTCGCGGCGATTTGCCGCGCGAGCGAAGGCGGAACCGCCTGCCTTTTTTTTGCGTAGATACCTTGTGACACAAGGTATGTCGCACGAGACCTGGCAGGAGCAGCTGCGGCGCGGGAGCCTCGACCTCGCCATCCTGCTGACGGTCTCGAGCGGCCCGCGCTACGGCCTCGCCATCATCCAGCACCTCGAGGCGTTCACCGATCTCGTCGTCACCGAAGGGACGATCTATCCGATTCTCGGCCGCCTCACGCGCGAGGGGCTGCTCGACGCGACGTGGGTGGAAGGCGAAGCGCCGCACCCGCGGAAGTACTACCGGCTCACCAGGCACGGCGCGAAGCGGCTGGATCACATGACGCGCGAGTGGCGCGCGTTCACGGAGAAGATCGATCGCCTGATCGACGCCGCGCGGGGACACGATCATGCAGCTCACTGAGCCCGGCGAATCGCGCGTGAACGGCTATCTGTTCGTGCTCGAGCGGTCGCTGAAGACGTTCCTGCCGCGCGACGTCGTCCGCGACGCGGTGCGCGAAATCGAATCGCACCTGCGCGAGCGGATCGCGGCGGCCGACGGCGCGCCGACCGAGCGCGACGCGGTGGAGCGGATTCTCGCCGAGCTCGGGCCGCCGCTGCGCGTCGCGCAGGCGTACTCCGCCGAGCGGACGCTCGAGGAAGCGGTCGCCACCGGACGTGTCGTGCCGATGATGCGCGCGATCTGGCACCTCGCGGTCTCGACCGTCGTCGGCTTCTTCGCGGCGATCGGCCTGATGGTCGGGTATCTCGTCGGGATCGGATCGCTCCTCGTCGCGTGCATCAAGCCGTTCTTCCCGGAGAACGCCGGGATTCAGTTCGTGCACGGGATCCCGGTCGGCTTCGCCGCGCAGTTTCCGGTCGCGCCGACGACCGATCTGCGCGGCGGCTACTGGGTGATACCGCTCGCGCTCGCCTTCGGCCTCGGCGTGCTCGTCGTCACGCACCGATGCGGACGCAAATATCTGGCGTGGTGGCGCGAGCGGCGCGTTTCGTAGGATGATGCGGCGCGAAGGAGTAGTCCCATGCGTGCATGTCTGGTGATTGCGCTGGCGCTCGCGGCGGCGACGGCGGCGGCGCAGCAGGTGACGAAGGAAACGATCCCGGGCGTGACGAACTTCGCGCGCCTGGAGACGACTGTGGCGTGCGGCGGCGCGACGACGGCCGCGGCGGTGCCGGAGCTGAAGAAGATGGGGTTCGCGTCGATCATCAACCTGCGCGTGCCGACCGAGCAGGGCGCGAACATCGACGAGGAAGCGGCGGCGGCGAAAGATGCCGGCATCAAGTTCTACAGCATCCCGTTCAACACCGCGTCGCCCGATCCGGCGGTGCCGGAGAAATTCCTGCAGACGCTGACGACGCCCGGCAACGAACCGGCGTACATCCACTGCGCGTCCGGCAACCGCGCGGCGGCGATGTGGATGATCAAGCGGATCGCGATCGATCACTGGGACGCCGACAAGGCGGCGGCGGAAGCCTCGTCGCTCGGCCTCACGAACGCGACGCTGAAGCAGTTCGCGCTCGACTACGCGCAGGCGCACAAACGGTAGAGCTCGCGGCAACCGGGTTTCAACCTGGTTGAAACCTGGTTGAAACCTGGTAAAGACCAGGTTCTTACCTGGTTACGATCAGCTTCGCCCTGGAAGGCATGAGCTCGCGCCTGCGCGGCCGAGCTCTCGATCTCTTTATATCGCCGTAACCTGTTCAGGGCACACAGCTTGCACTCCTCATGCCTCAGGAGGAGTGAACAGCAATGAAGCGAGCCATCAAGTCCCTCTTACTGACCGCAGCGGTGGCGCTGGTGCTCGCGCCGATGCAGGCGCGCGCGGACGGCTGGGTGACGCCGTGGATTGGATCGGCGTTCGGCAGCAGCATCGACAACGGCCGCGCGACCTTCGGCGTCAGCGCGGGCGGCATGGGCGCCGGCATCGTCGGCGGCGAAGTCGACTTCGGCTATAACCCGAGCTTCTTCGGCACGCAGAACGACTTCGGCAACAACAGCGTGTTGAATTTCATGGGCAACGTGATCGTCGGCGTTCCCATTGGTGGAACCCACGGGGGTGGCGTACGACCGTACGTGCTCGGCGGCGTCGGCCTCATCCGTACGCAGGTCGACGGCAACGCGAACCTGTTCAGGCCGGCCTCGTCGGACAACATGTTCGGCTGGGATCTGGGCGCGGGCGTGATGGGGTTCTTCAACGATCACATCGGGCTGCGCGGCGAGATCCGCTACCTGCGCGGCACGCACGACATGAACACGTCGACCGGTGTGAACTCGATCGACTTCAACGGCAACAAGCTGCACTTCTGGCGGCCGTCGATCGGCGTCGTGTTCCGTTAATCCGTAGAAACGGCGGTCACCCGCCGACACGCCAGAGTTCCCGCCACGCGTCGCCTTCGTCATCCGTGACGAGGGCGACGCATCCGTGTACCGGAAAATCAATGCCCGCCTCGCCGCCCGTCACCAGCAGCGCGAGCAACCGCGGCAGATGCGGAAAGTGTCCGACGATGGCGACGCTGCGCGTCTCGCCGCGGAGGCGATCGCGAATCCACTGCGGCGGGTCGTCGGGCTGCAGATCGCGCGTCGCGGCGAGCTCCGCGAGGGCGTTGCACGCGCGCCAGATCGCCTCCGCCGTCTGCTTCGCGCGCAGCTTGCCGCTGTGCCACACCACGTCGGGCTTCGCGCCGAGCGCCGCCGCCTCCGCCGCCACGCGCGCGACGCCGGCGCGCCCTTCGGCGGAGAGCGGACGCTGGGGATCGACGTCGGGGCCTACCGCATCACCGTGATGAACGAGGAGGAGCACAATATTCCTCATTCTTAATGGCGATGCGCGAGCCGCGTCAACTGTCGGGCGTCGGCGGATGGCTCCTCCTCCTCTGCGCGCTCCTCCTCGTCTGGCATCCGCTGACGTTTGCGTTCGCCGCATCGAGCGCGCTCGCCGCGCTTCCGCTTCGCGGCGTGCCGCTCGCGCTGACGCTCGCGGTGCGGCTGCTCGCAACGGCGCTGGGGATTGCGGCGGCGGTGGCGCTGCTGGCGCGCCAGCCGTCGGCGGTCGCGCTGGCGCTGGCCGCGCTGGGTGTCTCGGCGGCCACCGATCTCTTCGTGTACACGACGCCGTATTTTCCGAACAACCGCCCGCCGGGCGATACCCAGTGGTTCATCGCCGCCTCTCTCGCATACCATGCAGCGTGGATCGGCTACGTGCTGCGCTCCGCGCGCGTGCGGAACACGTATTGACCTCCGGAGGCGACCCATGTCCAAGCGCCTGATTGCGGCCCTCTTCCTCGTCCTGGTGGCGCCGCTCGCGGCGCAGCAGCGCGCCCCGCAGAACGACTCGATCCGCCAGGACGATCTGCGCGCCGACCTGTTCTTCCTCGCGGGCGACGCGATGCGCGGACGGCTCACCGATACCGAGGAGAACCGCGCGACGGCCGACTACCTCCGCTCGCGATTCGAGCGCATGACTCTTCAGCCGGCCGCGCCGAACAACTCGTACTTCGAGAACTACAACCTGATGACCGCGACGCTCGCGCCGGACGAAGGGGCGAACGCGCTCGAGATCGCCGCCGCCGACGGCGTCGTGCGGCGGCTGCGCGAGGGGCAGGAGTTCTACCCGCACCGGTTCAGCGCGAGCGGCGTCGCGTCGGCGCCGGTCGTGTTCGCCGGCTTCGGGATCAGCGCGCTGCACCTCGGCTACGACGACTACCGCGGCGACGTGAAGGGCAAGATCGTCCTCGCGCTCGATCACGAGCCGGGCGAGCGCGATCCGAACAGCGCGTTCGACGGCGTCGTCACGTCGGAGCCGTCCGCGGCGTGGCGGAAGGCGCTGGCGGCGCAGGAGGCGGGCGCGGCCGCGGTGCTCTTCGTCGCCGACGTGCACAACCATCCGGGCGCCGCGAACTTCGAGGCGGCGGCGCGGGCGTACTGGCCCGAGAAGCCGCCGCGGATTCTCGCCTACACGCTCGCGTCCTGGGCCGATCGCATCCGCATTCCCGTCGCGCAGATCTCGCCGGCGCTCGCCGCGTCGCTCGTCGCGCCGTCGGGCCGGACGCTCGAGGATCTGGCGAAGGCGTCGGAGACCGCGCGCGGCTTCACGCCGCTGGCGCTCGGCGCCGCGAAGGTGACGGTGCGCGCCGCGGTCGATCGCCACGTCGTCCCCGATCGCAACGTGGTCGCGCTCGTCGAGGGCAGCGACGCGCGGCTGAAGAACGAGTGGGTGATCGTGTCGGCGCACTTCGATCACAACGGCGCCGACGGCGCGCAGATCTTCAACGGCGCGGACGACAACGGATCGGGCACGGTCGCGCTGCTCGAGATCGCGGAGGCGTACGGGCTCGCGGCGAAAGACGGCCAGCGGCCGCGGCGCAGCGTGCTCTTCGCGGCGTGGAACTCGGAGGAGCGCGGGCTGCTCGGCGCGTGGGCGTTCACCGAGCAGCCGCTCGTCCCGCTGGCGTCGATTGCCGCCGTGCTGAACATGGACATGATCGGCCGCAACGAGGAGATCCCGGTCGGCGGCGGCGCGCGCTTCGGGGGGCTCGAGGTGCAGACGGCCGAGTCGAACGCGAACGCGCTGAACCTGATGGCGTTCTCGAAGGTGCCCGACATCACGGCCGCCGTCGAGAGGGCGAACGGCGCGATCGGGCTCGAGCTGAAGAAGCGCTACGACAACAACAGCTCGAACCTCCTCCGCCGCAGCGATCAGTGGCCGTTCCTGCAGCGCGGCGTGGCGGCGATGGGCTTCATCACCGGCCTGCACCCCGACTACCACACGCAGTACGATCGGCCGGAGAAGATCAACTACGTGAAGATGGAGAAGATCGCGCGCCTCGTGCACCAGGTGAGCTGGGACCTCGCGAACGCGGACGGGCGTCCCAAGCCGCCGGCCACGCGCGCGATCACGCAGTGAGCCAAAGAACGGGGAATAACCACAAAGACGCGGAGACACCGAGAAGAGGCAATGTCGCGGCGGGAGGACGCCCGGTCGCGCGCCGCCGCTTCGCGGCGGCACTGCGCACGAAAAGCGAGGAAACACGACGAACTGAAATCCCATCGTTGTGTTTCCTCGCTTTTTCGCGCGCAGTGCGGTCGGCCGGCGCAGCCGGCCGACGCGCGACCCGGCGTCTCGCCGCCGTCGTAGGTCTTCGTGTCTTCGTGACTCCGTGGTTATCCGCATTTTCGTGGACAGAAGTGCAGCGTGACAGTCGGAGGTGTTCGATGAGGCTCGCTCTCGCCGCCGTGCTCCTCGTGGTCGCGGCGTCCGCCGCTGACGCGCGCGTCGTGCGCCTCCGGATCGAGCGGCGCGAGGTCGTCCTGCACGGCCGCGAGTTCGGCGCCGCCGGCCCGTACGAGAAGCTGGTCGGCAAGGTGGACTTCGGCGTCGATCCCAACCTGCCGCGCAACGCGATGATCGTCGACCTGAAGCTCGCGCCGCGCAACGCGCACGGCGAGGTGGAAGCCACCGCCGACTTCTACATGCTGAAGCCGGTCGATCCCGCGCGCGGCAATCGCCGCATGCTGTACGAAGTCGGCAACCGCGGCGGCAAATCCATCCTGACCACGTTCCAGAAGGCCGCGGCATCCCTCGACCCGACGACCGACGCCGAGTTCGGCGACGGCGCGCTCATGCGCCAGGGCTTCACGCTGCTCTGGATGGGATGGCAGTGGGACGTCCCCGAGCGTCCCGGCGTGATGCGCATGGACATCCCCGTCGCCACCGAGAACGGGCGACGCATTACCGGCCTCGTCCGCGGCAACTTCATCCTCAACGAGCGCGCGGCGACGGCATCGGTCGCCGATCGCAATCACAAGGCGTATCCCGTTCTCGATCCGAACAGCCCCGACCACGTGATGACGGTGCGCGACGAGCCGACGGCGAAGGGCGAGGTGATTCCCCGATCGCGCTGGCGCTTCGTCGACGGCGGCACCGTCGCGCTCGACGGCGGCTTCGAGCCCGGCCGCATCTACGACGTCGTCTACCGCGCCGCCGATCCGCGCGTCGTCGGTCTCGGGCTGTCGGGGACGCGTGATCTGGTGAGCTTCGTCAAGAACGACGCGAGCGACGCGAACCCGGCGCGCGGCGTGAAGCTCGCGCTCGGCTGGGGCGTCTCGCAGAGCGGGCGCTTCCTCCGGCACTTCCTGTATCAGGGCTTCAACGCGGACGAGCAGGGACACCGCGTGTTCGACGGCGTGTTCGATCAGGTCGGCGGCGCCGGACGCGGATCGTTCAACCACCGGTTCGGCCAGGCGTCGCGCGACGCGCTGCAGTACTTCAACATCCTCTTCCCGGTCGACCTCTTTCCGTTCACCGACGGGCCGGAAACGGATCCGGAGACGGGCAAGGCGGACGCGCTGCTCGCGCGCGCCGAGCGGACCGGCACCGCGCCGAAGGTCTTTCATCTGCTGACCAACTCGGAGTACTTCAACCGCGCCGGCTCCCTCGTGCACACCGACGCGACCGGAACCAGGGACGCGGAGCTGCCGGCCGGCACGCGCGTCTACATGATCGCGTCGGCGCCGCACGGGCCCGGTCCGTTCCCGCCGGCGTCGAACGTCGGCGGCGGCATGACGGGACGCGCGGCGCTGAACCCGCTGAACTACTCGCCGGTGGTGCGCGCGCTCTTCCACGCGCTCGATCGCTGGGTGGCGGAGGACGCCGCGCCGCCGCCGAGCGCGATGCCGCGCCTCGCCGACGGGACGCTGACGACGCCGGAGCGCGCCGGCTGGCCGGCGATCCCCGGCTATCAGCTGCCGCGGCAGCCGCTGCGCGCGTTCCACCTGAATTTCGGCGCCGATTGGGAGAAGGGGATCGTGAGCGTCGAGCCGCCCGAGGTCGGCACGCCGTTCGTCGTCAGCGTGCCGGCGGTCGATGCCGACGGCAACGTGCGCGCCGGCATCCGGCTGCCCGACATCGCGGTGCCGCTCGCGACGCACGCCGGCTGGAACTATCGCGACGCGTCGATCGGCGCGCCGGATCGGCTGGCGGGCGAAATCGGATCGTACATCCCGTTTGCGCGCACGCGCGCCGACCGCGATCGCGCCGGCGATCCGCGTCCGTCGATCGCCGAACGCTACCGCGATCGCGACGACTACGTGGGCAAGTTCGCCGCCGCGTCGCTCAACCTCGTCTCGCGAGGCTACCTGTTACAGGAAGACGTCGCCGATCTGCTGAAGCACGCGATCGAGCACTACAACTGGGCGACGCGCGGGAAAGCAACCACAGAGCCCGCAGAGAAAAGATAGCCACAAAGACACGAAGTCACCGAGAAGACCGCCGCTGTCGGATGTCGCGTCGCGCGACGCGGCATCCGTCTGCGGTTATTGCTCTACGGTCTCTGCGATCTCTGCGGTTGCTTTTCCGTGACGCGATCGCAGCGTGACGGCTTGCGCTACTTCGCGACAGGCAACGTCACCCGCGACGGGTGCTCGCGCGACGTGTAGACGCGCTGGATTGCTGTGACAAAGTCGTCCGCCTTCGCGTCGTAGATGCTCGGCACGAACTTCTGCGGGTTGCGATCGATCAGCGGGAACCACGTCGACTGCACCTGCACCATCAGCCGGTGTCCTTTCAGGAACACGTGGTCGTGGCTGCGCAGCGGGATCGCGAACGCGGTCGGCTGGTTCGGCACGAGCGGCTGCGGGCGCTCGAAGCTCGCGTTGTAGCGGCCGCGGCGGATCTCCATCGCGATCGGCAGCTCGTAGCCGTTCAGCGAGTTCGCGTACGCGCCCGGCGGCGGTCCTTCGGCGGCCGGCCACGCGTTCTTCTGCGCGTCGTCCGGGTAGACGTCGATCAGCTTCAGGACGAAATCGCTGTCGGTGCCGGAGGTCGACGCGAACAGCTGCGCCGCGATCTCGCCCGTCACCGTGATGTCGCGATCGAGCGGACGGCTCACCCACGCCGCCACGTCGGGACGATGATCGACGAAGCGCTGATCGGCCACCTCCCATCGCCGCCAGTCGCCGTTCGGGTACGTCGGCGAGATCGGGCGCGCGCGGTACGGCACCGGGTTCGCCGGATCCGAGATGTACTCCGTGTAGGCGTCGCCCGCCGCCGGCGGATCGAACGACAGCACGCCGTGCGGCTGCAGATACAGCTCGACCGGCGTCGACGCCGGCGGCCACGCCGAATAGGTGCGCCACACGTTCGATCCGGTCTGGAACGTCGACGCCTTCCACGGGAACGTCGCGCCCTCGCCGTGCAGCCAGTAGCGGAACCACGGCGCCTCGATGCGCTCGCGGAACTCGAGCGCGGTGTCGTGCCCGCCGAACGTCACGAGGCCGATCGCGTCCGCATTCGGCGCGTGCCACTGCCCGTGGAACCACGGGCCGGCGACGATGAAGTTGTAGCGGTTCGGATCGCTCACCTCCGATCGCTTGTAGATCTCCCACGGCCCCCAGGGGTCTTCCTGATCCCAGAAGCCGGCGACGTTCAGGTTCGGCACGAACGCGCCCTTGATCTGGCGCACCCACGCCTCGTCCTTCCAGAACGCGTCGTAGTCGGGATGCTGCACGATCGAGTTCCAGTACGGGATCGAGCCGTGCAGGTACTTCGCGTTGATGTTCGACAGCGGTCCGAGCGAGAGGTACCACGAGTAGGTGTCGTAGGTCTCGAACTTGAAGTTGGTGTTCGCGTTCTTGTCCGCCTGCTCCAGCACCGCGTACTCGAACGCGTAGCTCTCCCGCAGCGCGCCGTAGCGGTGGTCGTCGTCGTTCATCCATTGATCCGCGGGCGACGCCTGCTCCGAGATCGCCTTCAGCGCCGGGTGCGGGCGGAGGAGCGTCATCGCGGAGGTGAGCCCGTCGTACGACACGCCGAAGATGCCGACCTTGCCGTTGTTGTTCGGCACGTGCTTCACGAGCCAGTCGATCGAGTCGTACGCGTCGCTCGTCTCGCTCGTCGCCTTCGGGTTCTCCGGATCCGCTTTCGACGACAGCTCGAAGGTCCCCTCGGATCCGAACCGCCCGCGCAGGTTCTGGACGACGAAGATGTAGCCGTCGCGCGCGAGCGCGGCGAGCGAGCCCTGGCCCGCGCCGGCGGCGCTCGACGGCACGCCGTACGGCGAGCGGCGGAAGAGAATCGGCAGCGGTCCCTTCGCGTTGGTCGGCGCGAGAATCACCGTCTCCAGCTTCACGCCGTCGCGCACCGGCACCATCACCTTCTGGTACGTGTACGCCGGCGCCAGCACGCCGCCCTGGCTGCCGACGAGATATGCCGCCGCAGCGGCCGACGCAAACAGCCGTCCTACCATGCGCACTCGCTCCTTGCTGCGTGATACGACGCGCCCTTGCCGGCTGCGACGAGCGCCTCCGGCGCCTGATCGATCTGCTCGATCAAGAACGCGTGGAAGCGCGCGGCGCGCTCGAGCCCTTCCGCCGGCACCGCCTCGTACACGTCGCCGGAGGAATGATAGAAGGTGCCCGACTGAATCATCTGCGTCATCGGCGCGCCGAGCGCGCGATAGCCGCCGAGATCGCCCGGAACGCCGGCGCTCGGCGCCTGATAGGTCGCGACGCCGAAGCAGCGCGGCGCGCGCGACCACAAATCGATGAGGAACGGCGACTCGTTGGTGACGCCGACGGCCTTCGCGCTCTCGGTGACGCTCGTCTCCCACACCATGCCGGTGTTCGTCGCGGCGCGCGTCTTCCCGCGCACGACGTCGAGATACGCGACGTGCTCGAGGTTGATCACGACGAGCGTGTTGTCCTTCAGCTCGGGATGCGCGGCCAGCAGCGCCGCCGGCCCGTTGCCCGGGCCGTGGTGGCCGCCGCTCGCGACGAACATCAGCGTGTGCTTCGGCGGCGGCCGCTTCGCGAAGTACCGCGCGAGGCCGACGAGCACCGCGAGACCGCTCGCGTTGTCGTCGCCGCCCTGGAAGTAGCCGTCCGCGTGCGCGTTGACGATGACCCGCTTCGCCGTCTCCCCGGGAATCGTCGCGACGCCGTTCGCCGCCGTCAGCCCGCTTTTCTCGCCGGCCGCGAGCGCGAGCGTGATCTTCAGCCGATCGAGCAGGCCGGCGTTCGCCGCCTTGCCGATCGTCTGCTCGAGGAACCATCCGTCCTGCCCGCCGACGATGAAGCAGGGCGACTTGCCGCACGCGAACCGCGGATCGTAGTAGAGCGCGTTGCCCGGTCCCTCGACCGCCTGGACCACGCCGACCGCCCCCTTGCCCGCGACCTTCGCCGCGACGCCCTGCTCCGCCGATCCGAAGAGCGACGGCTCCGGCCGCACGTGGACGACGGCGATCTTCCCGCCGACGTCGCGGCCGGCGAGATCGGCGTCCGTGCCGCGGCCGACGAAGACCACCGGCGCGGTGATCGAGCCGCCGGCGATCGTCGCGCCGCCCGCCTGCGGCAGCGCCGACTGCAGCGTCACGGTCTCGGTGCCGGCGCCAAACGCGGGATCGCCGACGATCTGCACGCGCCACGACTCGGGCGTCCACATCGCGCCCTGCACCGGATAGCGTTCGACCGCGGCGTCCTTCAACCCGGCGGCCTTCAGCTCGCCGACGATCCATTCGATGGTGTGCATGAAGGCCGGCGTCGCCGCGCGGCGGCCCCAGATCGCGTCCCCGGCCGCGAGGCTCTCGAGCGAGAAGTCGACGATCCGGCGTTGATCTTTCTTGAGCATCGCGCCGTCGAGGAGCTCGTCGGGACGGCCCGCGCGGCGGGCGAAGTGCACGGGCGCCGGCGCGAACGCGGCGTCGTAGCGCATCACCGGCTTGCGCGGATCGCTCAGCGGCGGCGGCAGCGGTGTGCCGAACCACGCGGTCGTCTGCGCCGCGTCCTTCTGCGCCGCGGCGACCGCGGCGGCGGCGAGGCAGCCGGCAAGCGCGAGCCCGAATCGTCGAACGCGCATGTGCGCTCCTGTGCGAGAACGTCGAATTACGCCACCCCGTCGACGACGCGGGCGATCTCGGCGCGGAGGGTCTGCAGACGATAGTCGCCTTGATCGCCGTTGTGATAGCCGGCCGCGAGCTGTTCGCGCGTGAGATTGCCGCGGTTCCCCGCCGGCTCGAATTGATGCCCCTCGTGCCACTCGTTGAACGAGTTGATGTACGCGAGGAAGAAGCCCTGCTTCGCGTTCGTCAGGCCCGGCCGCGTCTGCAGCTCCACGGTCGCGTGGAGCGACTGCGCGATGCGCTCCTTCGACGCCGCTTCGGCGGCCGCACGGTCCGGCGCGCGCGACCAGTCGTAGACGCCGCCGCCCGGCGCGAACGCCGGCGGCACGTAGCAGGAATTCGGCTCGTCGTGCGGGAAGACGATGCTGTCGAAGCCGGGATTCACCTGGAACGAGAACAGCAGATCGCGCGACGCGCAGTTCTGCGCGTGCAGCGGCCAGACATCGGGCGACACGTAGTTGTCGAACAGCGCGATGCCGTCGAAGCCGCCGGCCTGCGTGCGCGCCACCTGCGACGAATCGGCGAGCAGCGTCAGGTGATCGAAGTCGCGGCGCAGCAGCTCGCGGATCGTATCCGTCTGCCGCCGCCACACATCGTCGCCCGCGTAGTCGCCGACGGGCGTCGTGGCGCCGTGGCAGTCGGTGCTCGTCGGCAGCAGGATGGTGCGGAACGACTTGAACACCGGGCCCGAGGTGCCGTCGGCGCGCTCGAGCAGCAGGAAGCAGTCCCAGCGGCGGCGATCGCCGTAGTTGCGGACGAGATACATGAGATCGCGCGCGTAATGCTGCGCGTGATCGTCGGCGTACGGCTCGACGTAGAAGGCGACGTGGATGTCGTGCGCCGCCATCACGTCCATCAGCGTCGGGATCACCTCGTTGACGTTGCTGTCGGGGCCCCACCAGCTGACGTTGATCGCGCCGGCGCCGGCATCCGCAATCCAGCGCGCGTGCTGCTCCATCACCTTCGTCGATCGCGAGTCGTACAGGCCGAGCGCCGGCACGTAGTTCGATCCGAAATCGGCGGGCGGATGATGGCCGCCCTCCGGCCAGTGCTCCCACGGATCGGTGCGGTACCACGGGTAGTACTCGAACGCGAAGTGGCGGCGCAGGTCGGAGAAGCGGCTCAGGATCGGGCGGCGCTGCAGCGCGCCGGCGGCGGCCGACGCCGGGCCGGCGAGCAGGCCGGCGCCTGCCATGGCCGCCGACCGCACGAACGACCGCCGCGAGATGCCGCGCTGCATGGCGAGGTGAGCCGCGATCCTACCACCGCGCCGCGCTACGCCTGCAGCCGCTTCAGCAGCCCGTTCGCCTTCCGGAACCACGGCCGCTCCCGCCGCCGCAGGTACCGCGGCATCGTCGGCTTCTTGGCGAGGATGCGCTCGGCCCACTCGCGCGCTTCGCCCGTGCGATGCTGTCCGGCGAGAAACGAGGCGTAGTTGTAGTACGTCTCCGACAGCGTGGAGAGGTCGGTGGCGCGCTTGAAGAGCGCGTCGGCCTCGGCCGCGTCGCCCCCGCGGCTGTGCGCGTGCGCGAGCAGGCCGATCGCGCGGTGGAAGTCGTACTTCGGATCCTTCGAGACGACGTGCTCGAGATCGGCGCGCGCCGCGTCGAAGTCGTCGAGCGCGAGCTCCGCGATGCCGCGCCGGTAGTACGGATCGAGCGAGTCCGATCGCGACGACTCGATCACCTTGTCGTACAGCTCGCGCGCCTTCGCGAACCAGGTCTCCTGGAGATACAGATCGGCGAGCTCCTCCTGGTTGCCGACCGCCGGGTTGTCGAGGACGATCCGCTCGAGCTCGCGGATCCGCCGCCGCCGCGAGAAGTGCTCCAGCGAGCCGACGACGAGGCTGGCGTCCGGCACGACCTCGGCGGCGATGTACACGAGCGCGCCGACGCCGCCGCCGAGGAGGATGATCCAGAGCCAGTAGGTGTCGGGCCGGCGGCGGATGAAATGCAGGATCGCCGCCGCCTGCAGCACGATGCCCCACGGATAGAAGAGCGAGGTGAAGCCCATAAATTAAGAATTGAGAATTCGGAATCAAGAATTCGTGGCATTCCTAATTCCAAATTCCTAATTCTTAATTGCACCGTCAGTGATCTCGAGCCCCCTGTCGATGATCGCGAACGCCTCGCGCAGCTCGGTCTCGGTGATGCACAGCGGCGGGTTCGTGAAGAACGTGTTCCACCGCAGGAACGTGTAGAGCCCCTGCTCGCGGAAGAAGCGGCCGAGCGCCGCCATCTCCTCCGAGGTGCCGTTGAACGGCGCGAGCGGCGTCTTCTTCGCCTTGTCGCGCACGAGCTCGACGAGGCCGAAGAGGCCGATCGAGCGCGCCGCGCCCACCGACGGGTGCCGCCGCGCGAGCTCGGCGTGCAGCTCCGTCATCACCGCGCCCATCCGGCGCGCGTTCTCGATCAGGCGGTCGTCTTCGTACACCTGGATCGCGGCGAGCGCGGCCGCGCACGCGAGCGGATGGCTGTTGTAGGTGAGGCCGCCGTAGAAGACCTTGTCCCTGAACTGCTCGGCGATCGCGCGGCGCATGCCGACCGCGCCGAGCTGCACGTAGGCGGCCGTCAGCCCCTTCGCCATCGTGATCATGTCGGGCACGACCTTCCAGTGATCGATCGCGAACCACTCGCCGGTGCGGCCGAAGCCGGCCATCACCTCGTCGCAGATCATCAGGATGCCGTGCTTCGTGCAGAGCTCGCGCACCCCCTGCATGTAACCGTCGGGCGGCACGAGCACGCCGTTGGTGCCCGTGACCGATTCGAGGATGAACGCCGCGATGTGCTGCGGCCCCTCGAGCTCGATCACTTCTTCCAGCATCGCGAGCGACTGCTGCGCCGTGTCCCACCCGCGGCCGATGCCGTGGTACGGATCGAGGACGTGGACGACGCCCGGCATGCCAGGCTCGGAGGCCCAGCGGCGCGGATCGCCGGTGAGCATCATGCTGCCGGCGGTGGCGCCGTGGTACGAGCGGTAGCGCGCGAGGATCTTGTGGCGGCCGGTCGCCAGGCGCGCGAGCTTGATCGCGTTCTCGTTCGCCTCGGCGCCGCCGTTGGTGAAGAAGAAGACGTCGATGTCGCCCGGCGCGATCTCCGCGAGCTTCGCGCCGAGGCGCGCGCGCGGCTCCGTGGCCATGAACGGGTTGGCGTAGGCGAGCGTCTCGAGCTGCCGCTCGATCGCGCGGATCACGCGCTCGTCGCCGTGCCCGATGTTGACGCACATCAGCTGCGAGTTGAAGTCGATGAACCGCTTGCCCTCGGGCGTCCAGAAATAAATCCCTTTCGCCCGCGCCACCGGAATCGGATCGACCTTCGACTGCGCGGTCCACTCGAAGAGCGTGTGCTTCTTCGACAGCGCAATCATCTCCTCGCCGCTCATCGTCGCCAGCGTTTCGGTAGCCATCGCAGCCTCGTTTTCTCGGGGAGTGACGGATCGTCACGAAGACACGAAGATCACACGAAGACACGAAACCAATTTGTACAGAGTGGCTTCGTGGTTTCGTGGATCTTCGTATTCTTCGTGATGACGCGTCACTTCCTTAGCATCGCTTCCCGTTTTGCGCGGAACTCATTGCCAGGTTTCCACTCCGGCATCTTGTCGGCCTGCGCGACGCGGTAGCCGACGGCGAACAGCACCGCCAGATCCTCGCGCGCGCCGCTCAGATCCCAGTCGGGCAGCACGACGTCCTTCGGCGTGTGGTACCGCGTCGACGTCCATTCGTCGCGCATCTGCTTGCCGTACTCCGGCGGCTTGCCGATGTAGTCGACGCCGGCGTCGGGATCGAGCGCCGGGACGCCTTCCTTCGCGAAGTTGAAATGATCCGATCGGTAATAGAAGCCCTTCTCGGGCTCCGCGTCGCCGTGCACGACGCGTCCCTGCTCGCCCGCCGCGTCGCGCGCGTAGTCGTCGAGGTCCGACGCGCCGAAGCCGACGAGCGTCAGGTCCTTGGTGCGGCCGTGGACGTTCCAGCTGTCCATGTTGATGTCGGCCACCGTCTTCGCGAGCGGATACACCGGCTGCACCGCGTAGTACTGCGAGCCGAGCAGCCCCTGCTCCTCCGCGGTGACGGCGAGGAACAGAATCGATCGACGCGGCGGCGACGGGAGCTTGCCGAACGCGCGCGCCATCTCGATGAGCGCCGCGCACCCGAGCGCATCGTCTTCGGCGCCGTGGAAGATGCCCTCGGCCGTCCGGCCGAAGTGATCCCAATGCGCCGTGTAGACGACGTATTCGTCCTTGAGCTTCGGATCGCCGCCGTCGAGCCGGCCGAGCACGTTGCGCGAATCGATCGTGCGCAGCTTGTTCCTTATCTGCATCGACGCCGTGATGCCGAGCGGCACCGGCTTGAAGCCGCGCGTCGCCGCCTGCGTCTTCAGGTCGTCGAAGTCCTTCCCGGCGAGCGTCAGGATTTTCTTCGCCGAGTCGAGCGTGATCCATCCCTCGATCGACGCGCGGCTCATGTTCTTGTCGGGCGTCACGAGGTCGAACTGCTCGCCCAAGCGGCCCTGCACGACATTGAAGCCGTAGCCGGCCGGCCCGGTCTCGTGCACGATCAGCGCGGCGGCCGCGCCCTTCTGCGCGGCGATCTCGTACTTGTAGGTCCAGCGGCCGTAGTAGGTCATCGCCTTGCCGCCGAACGTCTTCGGATCGAGCTCCGAGGGATTGGCGGGATCGGGCACCGGCGGATCGTTCACGAGCATCACGATCGTCTTGCCCTTCACGTCCACGCCCTTGTAGTCGTCCCACTGGAACTCGGGCGCGACGACGCCGTAGCCGACGAAAACCATTTCCGATCGCTCGATCGACGCCATGTCCGCCACGTGCTTCGTCCACGCGACGATGTCGTCCTTCCACCTGAGCGCCTGGAACTGATTGCCCTTGCGGTAGACGAGGCTCGTGGGCGTCGGCGTGATGCCGACGAGCGGCACCTTCTGGAAATAGGTGCCGTCGCGCATTCCCGGCTTCAACCCGGCTTTCTGGAACTCGTCCGCGATGTAGGTGACCGACATCTGCTCGCCCTTCGTGCCGGGCGCGCGGCCTTCGTAGGCGTCGGACGAGAGCGTTCTGGTATGCGCGAGCAACCCGTCGATGTCGATCATCGGCAGCTGACCAATGGGCACGTGCTGCGGCGGCGCGGCCGCGGCGGTCTGGCCCGCCGGCGGCTTCGGTTCGGTGGAGCACGCCGCCATGGCCGCAGCTGCGAGCGCGGCAATCACAATGGCAGTGCAGCGTTTCATGATGCTGCCAGTCTATCTCCCGCCGTTCATCAGGTCGAGCGCCGCCAGCGCGAGCACCTTCGTCGCGCGCACGAGATCGTCGATCCGGCACCACTCGTCCGGCTGGTGCGCGAGCTCGAGCTCGCCGGGACCGTACGCGACGCAGTGCGGCACGCCGGCGATGCGCGCGACGTGCTTGTGATCGTAGGTGCCCGGGCTCGCGATGAGCTCCGGCGCGCGGCCCACGACGCGGCGGATCGCGCGATCGAGCGCGCCGATCACCGGCGAGTCGTCGGGCGTCCGCGTCGGATGGACCACCATCAGATCGCGCAGCTCGAAGCGGACGCCGCCGGCACCGGCGCCGACGCGCGCAACGAGCTCGGCGATCTCGCGCTTCGCCGTCTCGAATCCCTCCTCGAGGAGAAAGCGTCGATCGAACACCGCGCGGCACAAATCAGCGACGCACGGCGTCTGGATGCCGTCGATCGGCTGGCCGCCGTCGATGCCGTTGACGTTGATCGTCGCGTGGCGCGCGCCGGCGGGGACCACGGGCACCACCGTCGTTCGGGCCGCGAGGCGCGGCATCAGATCGTCGCGCACCGCCTGCAGCAGACGCCCCATGCCGTCCACGGCGCTGGCGCCGAGGAACGGCATGCTGCCGTGCGCGATCCGCCCGTGCGCCGCGACCTCGAACCAGTAGACGCCGCGGTGCCCGACGCAGATGCGATCGACGTTCAGCGGCTCGGGGATGATGACGAAGTCGGTGCGGCCTCTCCCGATGCGGCCGATCTCCGCCAGGTGCGCGACGCCGGCGAAACCGCCGCTCTCTTCGTCCACCGTGCCGCTGATCTCGATCGTGCCCGGCGGCCCGGCGCCTGCGCGCGCGATGGCGTCGGCGGCGATGATCGCGGCCGCGATCCCCGCTTTCATGTCGCACGCGCCGCGCCCGTAGATGCGCCCGTCGCGGACGACGCCGGCGAACGGATCGACCGTCCAGCCGTCGCCCGGCGGCACGACGTCGATGTGTCCATTCAAATGGACGACCGCCCCCGGCCCGCCCCGCCGCGATCCGACGACGTTCACGCGCGGATAGCGCGCGCTGTGCTCGGGGCGTTCGTCGGCGACGATGTATTCGACGTCGAAGCCGCGGCGCCGCAGATCGTCGCCGACGAACCGTGCGCACGCCTCGTAGGCCTCGCCCGGCGGATTCACCGTCGGAATGCGCACGAGATCGACGGCGAGCTGAACGAGCTCGTCGGCTGCGCGATCGACTTCGGCGCAGACACGATCCGCGAGAGCGCCCGTCACGATGCGGTATTGTAGTCGGATGAAACGCGCTGTTCTCGTGCTCGCGTGCGTCGCGGCGGCAGCCGCTCGACCCGCAGCGCAGCCGTCGTCGCGCGCCAAGTTCGGGCTCACCGCCGTCGACGGCATCAAGGTCGGCCATCACACGCTCGCCGAGCGGCCGACCGGATGCACCGTCGTGCTCGTCGACGGCGATGCGGTCGGCGGCGTCAGCCAGCGCGGCGGCGCGCCGGGCACGCGCGAAACCGATCTCCTCAACCCGCTGAACATGGTCGACAAGGTGAACGCCGTCGTTCTGTCGGGGGGCAGCGCGTTCGGCCTCGAGGCGGCGACCGGCACGATGCGCTGGCTCGAGGAGCACGACATCGGCTGGCCCGCGGGGCCGTCGAAGGTGCCGATCGTGCCGGCGGCGATCCTCTTCGACCTCGGCGTCGGCGGCAACGCGAAGATCCGCCCGACGGCCGACTGCGGCTACAAAGCGGCGGACGCGGCAACGATTGGTCCGGTGCAGGAAGGCACCGTGGGCGCCGGCGCGGGCGCGACGGTCGGGAAGATCGGCGGCATCGCGGAGCACACCGGTTACCCGAGCGGCCGTCGCCTGCCGATGAAGGCCGGCATCGGCACCGCGTCGATCGCGCTGCCGAACGGCCTCGTCGTCGCGGCGATCGTCGCGGTGAACGCGGTGGGCGACATCATCGATCCCGAGAGCGGCACGCTCGTGGCGGGCGCGCGCAACCCGGACGGAACGCTCGCGGACGCACGGAAGATTCTGCGCGGCGGCGCGCGCATCGAGACGCCGCGCGGCGGCGAGAACACGACGATCGGCGTCGTCGCGACGAACGCGAAGCTGTCGAAGGCGCAGGCGACGCGGATGGCGCTGATGGCCGACGACGGGTACGCGCGCGCGATCTACCCGTCGCACACCAGCGGCGACGGCGACACGATCTTCTCGCTCGCGACGGGCCGCTGGAACGGCGAGCCGGACATCACCGTCGTCGGCGCGCTCGCGGCGGAGACGATGGCGCAGGCGATCGTGCGCGCCGCGACGCAGGCGACGGGCCTGCCCAATCTTCCGGCGGCGCGCGACCTGAAAAAGTAGCGGCGGCGGCGAGCCCGGGGGAAGGAGTGACGGGGAATCACGAAGACACGAAGAATTTTTTTTGTACAAAAGAGATTCGTGATCTTCGTGGACCTTCGTGATTTCGTGAAAAACCGTCGCACGCGCCGCGTCAGAGCGGCGGCGGAACGGTCAGATCGGCGCGGACGTGCCGGCTGATCCCGCCGCGCCGACGCGACTCGTCGACGCCGTATCGACGCGGGCTGCTCGTACCAACCCTCGAGGCCGAGACGGCGCGACACGATCTGGCCGAGCTGCCGGTAGGCCGCGTGGCCGGCATCGATCTACGCGCGCGCGGCACGCTGCAGGCGATCGCGACGAGTCGGCGCGTCCATCCATGCCGAGACGATCGCGCGTTCGAGCGCCGCGTCGGCATCGGACGCGTCGAGCGTGATCATCTCGCAGCCGCCGGGGAATAGCTCGGCGAGGCCGGCGAACTTGTGCGCGTAGTACGGCGCGGCCGCGAGACCGACCGCAGGGCCGCTTCGCGATCGAGCACGGTCTCGCGCGTGCGATCGGTCGATCCGTTGTCGACGATCAGCACCTCGCAGCGCCACGGCGCCGGTACATGGAGCTGCGCCAGGCTGTCGAGGGTCTCGCCGAGCAGGCGATCACGATTCCGTGTGCAGATAAGGATTGTGACGTCGATCGCTCGGCCGGACATTGTCGAGGCTGACCTGTGCCACGAATGTGCCAGGAATCACGTCCGAGTAACGAGACGTCACGAAAACCCTTTTCGTGACTCGTGAGTATGAAACCGCGCGCTGGAGGCACCGGCGCCGCCCGCCACGAACGTCCATTGCGTTGCCGATCCACGGCAGGTTTACAGCCTGCGTCGCGCGCACGACGGACGACGCCGAAGCTCGAGCAGCCGGACGTCGCCCGTGAAAAAGTAGCGGGGGCGAACCCGGGGGAGTGACGGGGAATCACGAAGACACGAAGATCCACGAAGGCACGAAGAATTCTTTTTTGTACAAAAGAGATTCGTGATCTTCGTGGACCTTCGTGATTTCGTGAAAACACGTCGCGGGCGCGGGGCGCGCCGGCGCGTCAGAGCTTCGCGCGCTTGAACACGAACTGGGTTTTCGCCGGCAGCTGAATGATGCCGACGAGCTCCCACCCGTCCTGCCCGAGCGCGTTCAAGTCGTGTTCCGACGGCGTTGGCTCGTCGGCGGCGCCGCTCGTGACCACGCGGTATTGCCACTGCTGCCGCTCGTACACGTACACCGTCGGCGGCTGCACGCGCGGTTGCTGCGGCGATGGCGGCTGCGGGACCTGCGGCATCGGGTGCTTCGGGAACTCGGCGATGTGCGTCCTCATGAGACGATTCTAATCCGCGCATCGGCATCGACGCATGGCGGCATCGTGTGCCACACTCCTTCGCTGCGCGGCGATGTCCATATGAAAGTGGTTCTGATCGTTCCGAGCCTCGCGATCGCGATCGCAGCCGCACAGGCGGCTGCGCTCAACGACACCATCACTGCCGTCCCCGGCATCCGCGTCGGCCATTACACCCTCACCGAACGTCCGACCGGCTGCACGGTGATCCTCGCCGAGGGCGGCGCGATCGCGGGCATGGCGCAGCGCGGCGCCGCGCCCGGCACGCGCGAGACCGATCGGCTGAGCGCGGCGAACGCGGACGCGCGCGTGAACGCGATCGTCCTCTCCGGCGGCAGCGCGTACGGCCTCGACAGCGCGGCCGGCGCCGCGCGGTGGCTCGACGAGCGCGCGACGGCGCGAAGATCGCCCGCGCCGCCCATCGTGCCCGCCGCCGTCCTGATCGATCTGTGGGTCGGCGGCAAACCGCACGTGCGGCCCGGCGCCGACTGCGGATACCGCGCGGCGGCGATCGCGAGCAAGGGTCCCGTCGCGCAGGGCAGCGTCGGCGCCGGCGCGGGCGCGACCCTGGGCAAGCTGCTCGGCCGCGATCGCGCGATGAAAGGCGGCATCGGCAGCGCGAGCGTCACGCTCGGAAACGGCCTGCGCGTGGGCGCCATCGTCGCCGTCAACGCGCTCGGCGACGTGATCGATCCCGACACGGGCGCCCTCGTCGCCGGCGCGCGGGCCGAGGACGGATCGTTCGCCGACGCGCGGCGTCTGCTGCGGACGGGCGCACGCACGGTCCTCTCGTCGCTGCCCGCCGACAACACCACGATTGCCGTCGTCGCGACGAACGCGCGGCTGACGAACGCGGCAGCGTCGCGCGTCGCGCAGATCGCCGACGCGGGCCTCGCGCGCGCCATCGCGCCGATCCACACGATCGCCGACGGGGACACGGTCTTCGCGCTCGCAACCGGAGGCTGGCGCGGCGACGCCGACGCCTCGACGATCGGCGCGCTCGCGGCCGATGCAGTGGCCGCGGCGATCGTCCGCGCGGCGCGGCACGCGACGAGCGCCGGCGGCGTGCCCGCCGCGCGCGATCTCCCGCGCTGACGCCGCCGATGTCGATTCAGCTGGGCCTGCTCCTCGGGTACTCGGCGCTGCTCGTCGCGCTCGGCCTCGTCGTCGGGCGGCGCGTCTCGGGCACGACGGATTTCTTCGTCGCCGGGCGGCGCCTCGGTCCGGGCCTGCTCTTCTCGACGATGCTCGCGGCGAACATCGGCGGCGGATCGACGGTCGGCGCGACGGGGCTCGGCTATCGCGACGGCCTCGCCGCGGTCTGGTGGGTCGGATCGGCGGCGGCCGGATCGCTGCTGCTCGCGCTGTGGATCGGTCCGGCGATCCGGCGCATCGCCGCGGAGCACGAGCTCAAGACGGTCGGCGATTTCCTGGAGCTGCGCTACGGCCGGCACGTCCGCGCGATGGTCTCGGTGCTGGTCTGGCTGGGATCGCTCGCGATTCCGGCCGGCCAGCTGATCGCGATCGCGACGATCCTCAACGTCGTCACCGGCCTGCCGAAGTACGTCGGCTGTCTCGTCGGCGGCGGCGTCGTGGTCGCGTACTTCACCGCCGGCGGCCTGCTCACGTCCGCGTGGGTGAACATGGTGCAGCTCGCGGTGAAGCTCGGCGGATTTCTGATTGCGCTGCCGCTCGCGCTCGGCGCGATCGGCGGACTCGACGCGCTTTGGGCGGTGCGCGCCGGCGACGCGTCATACTGGAACGTCTGGCGCGGCGGCCAATCGGGCGTCGTCTACCTCGCGCTGCTGGGGCCGGCGTTCATCGTCTCGCCCGGCCTGCTGCAGAAAATCTACGGCGCGCGCGACGATCGCGCCGTGCGGCTGGGCGTCGGGATGAACGCCGCCGGCCTGCTGCTGTACGCTCCGGTGCCGGTGGTGATGGGGCTGATCGCGCGCGCGCGGTTTCCGGATCTGCCGAACCACGAGCTCGCGCTGCCGATGGTGCTGATGCACGGCGTCCCGCCGATGGTCGGCAGCCTCGGGCTCGCGGCGGTGTTCTCGGCGGAGATCAGCGCCGCCGACGCCGGGCTCTTCATGCTGACGACGTCGCTGTCGCAGGATTTGTACAAGCGGTTTCTCGATCCGTCCGCGACCGACGCGCGGCTGCTCGCCGTGACGCGCGGCGCCGCGATCGCGTGCGGCGCGGCGGCGATGGCGATCGCCATCGCGTCGCCGACGATCATCGGCGTCATCGGGTTGTTCTACGCGCTGCTCGGCGTGTCGTTGTTCGTGCCGGTGCTCGCCGGCCTCTACTCGCGCCGCGCCGGCACGCCGGAGGCGCTGGCGTCGATCGCCGCCGGCGTCAGCGCGATGCTCGCGGTCCACCTGGCGACGGCGGGGCGCGGCATCGGCACCTTCAGCCCGGCGCTCGTCGGCATCTCGGCGGCGGCGGCTGCCTTCTCGATCGTCCTGGTCTCACGGGTTCGGGGATATGAGCCTCAGCAAGCTGTTTGATCTCACCGGCAAGCGCGCCGCGATCGTCGGCGGCGGATCGGGCATCGGCGAGGCGGTGGCGATCGGCGCCGCGCAGCTCGGCGCCGACGTCGCCGTGCTCGACGCCAACGAGGAGGCGGCGCGGCGCGTGGCGGCCGGCATCGGCACGCACGCGCACGCGGCCGCCCTCGACATCCGCGACGCCGCGGCGGTGCGATCGACGCTCGACGGCCTCGCGCACGCGCGCGGCGGGCTCGACATCGTCGTCTGCACCCCGAGCATCAACGTGCGCAAGCCGATCCTCGCGTACGAGGAGGACGAGTTCGATCGCGTCGTCGATCTCAACCTGAAGGGCAGCTTCAACGTGCTGCAGGCGGCGGGCCGCGTGATGACGCGGCAGGGCGGCGGCAGCATCGTGATCTTCTCGTCGATTCGCGCGCAGGTCGTCGAGCCGGGACAGTCGGTGTATGCGGCGACGAAAGCCGGCATCGTGCAGCTCGTGCGCGCCGCCGCGGCGGAGTTCGGCCGCTACGGCGTGCGCGTCAACGCGGTCGGCCCGGGCGTCGTCGAGACGCCGCTGACGGCGCCCATCAAGGCGAACGCCGACTGGTACGCCGCCTACGCGAACAAGAGCGTGCTCCGGCGCTGGGCGCGCGCCGACGAGATGGTCGGGCCGACGCTCTTCCTCGCGTCCGATGCGGCGAGCTACGTGACGGGAACGATCCTCTTCGCCGACGGCGGATGGACGGCGAGCGATGGCCGGTTCACGCCGCCGGGCATGTAAGTAAGAATTGGGAATTTGGAATGTGGAATGTGGAATTCGTGATGACAAAAGCAGATTTCAGAGTTGCGGTGATTGCAGGCGACGGCATCGGGAAGGAAGTGATTCCGGCGGGGATGGCGGCGATCCAGGCGGCGACGCGCGGGAGCGATGTCTCGATCGCATTCACCGAGCTGCCGTGGGGCTGCGAGTACTACCTCGCGCACGGGCGCATGATGGCCGACGACGCGTTCGAGCGGCTCGACGCGTTCGATGCGGTCTATCTCGGCGCGATCGGCGCGCCGGGCGTGCCCGACGGGATCTCGGCCGCGATGATTCTCGCGATCCGGCAGCGGTTCGATCAGTACGTGAATCTGCGCCCGATGCGGCTGCTGAAGGGGATCGCGTCGCCGCTCGCGAACCGCAGCGCGGCGGACATCGACATGATCTGCGTGCGCGAGAACTCGGAGGGCGAGTACTCGGGCGTGGGCGGCCGCATCCACCGCGGGACGCCGCACGAGGTGGCGCAGCAGGTAGGTGTCTTCACGCGGCAGGGCATCGAGCGCATCCTGCGCTACGGGTTCGATCTCGCGGCGGCGCGGCCGCGCCGGCTGCTCGCGAGCGCGACGAAGTCGAACGCGCTCACGCATTCGATGGTGATGTGGGACGAGATCGCGGAGATCGTGCGGAAGGATTACCCGTCGGTCGAGTACCGCAAGTACCACGTCGACGCGCTCGCGGCGCGGATGGTGACGCACCCGCAGACGCTCGACGTGCTCGTCACGTCCAATCTTTTCGGCGACATCCTCACCGACATCGGCTCGGCGATTTCCGGCAGCCTCGGCATCGCGCCCGGCGCGAACATCAACCCGGCGCGGACGCACCCGTCGATGTTCGAGCCGATCCACGGGTCGGCGCCCGATATCGCGGGCCGCGGCATCGCGAACCCGATCGGCGCAATCTGGGCGGGAGCGCTGATGCTCGAACATCTCGGCCGCCGAGACGTCCACGATCGCATCATCGGCGCGATCGAGCGCGTCGTCGCCGCCGGCCGCGTGCGGACGCCGGATCTCGGCGGCACCGCGACGACACAGGAGGTCGCCAGCGCGATCGTCACCGAGATGGGCGCCTCGGTTGGCGAATAGTGAGGGGATCCGGGATTTGGGATTTGGGATTCGTTAGATCACGACCGGGCTGAGACTACGGCCGTCACGCTGCGATCGCGTGAAAGCAACCGCAGAGCACGCAGAGAACGCAGAGCTACTTTTACTGCTGT